>Ga0123341_1005278_pt1 | contig 11500 bp, 7 predicted proteins | sample Turbeapinknodule_FD_89959 | JGI IMG/M metagenome (GOLD analysis project Ga0123341, IMG submission 89959) | Root nodule microbial communities of legume samples collected from Mexico - Turtle bean Mexico pink nodule | ecosystem: Host-associated > Plants > Roots > Nodule | place: Mexico: Nepantla... | reverse complement strand
CACACTATAACCTGACAAGTTGCCATATGCAGGGAAGTCATTGATAGTACAAAACAACATCGCATGCAATCGGAAAGATTCATTCTTAAACGCGTCAAACACATCAACCCCTTCATTCCACAAACAAAGTTAGAGGTTCTGATTATGTTTCTAAGCAGAAATACAAAATGTAAATTTTATATGCATTAAATATGTTTTTCGTCATACTATAACACAAAATTGATTTTCGTTTATGGTGTAAACTTTAGACCATGTAGATACTTTTAGTATGAAAATAATTGAAATGAGTTATTCTTTATAACAATGAATTTTTTAAAAAAAACTAACAATCATTTCACATACAGAATGACCAATTCCAATCATTTTCATACTAGATATATCTGGATGATTTAAAGTTTGGACTAGGGACAAGCACCAATTTTTTGTTATAATATATGGACGAAAAACATATTTAACCCATTATATATTGTACTTAGGAAAGTAGAAGAAATACTAGAATTCCTATATACACACAAAGAGAATTTATCACTAAAAAAAATAAAATTTTAACAACCACTAAAATGAGTCGTTTAAGTTAAAAAATCGATTGCTAAATTGATTTGTGACTGAAATAGCAACCAAACATAGGTGGTAGCAAAAATCCTAGTAACAAAACACTTCACAACCACTATTTTCATCAGTCGCAAAATTACAATTGAAAATACCAATAGTTATAATCATCGTAGAAGATTAGTCACCCCAATTTTAGAAGATCAACTTAGAAAAAAAAAATTAATGAGAGATTCAGTCACTAAATCGATCACTAATTAAATTAAATTAATAATTAAAATAAAATAATTTATAGTGACTAATTATTATTATTATTATTATTATTATTTAATGTTGTTATTATTATTAATGTTATTATTAGTATTTATTAATGTTATTATTATTCATTAATATTTTTATTATTTTTATTAATATTTATTAATAATGTTATTACTATTCAATGTTATTAATATTATTATTAATTATTACAATTCTTATTATTATTATTAGTAGTAGTGTTAATCATGTGTCGGAGGGAATCAAGTCTAGATCTTGTATGTAGAGTTGACAAAATGGAACGAGTCTACCCATTGGTCCATCCTACATAACTTGCAACTCTTACGGGCTAGGTGCTCAGGGGAGGGGGCCCAAATAACCCACGTATTTAAATATTTTAGAAATTTCTTTCTGTACCCCAATAATTTTTTCTTTTAGTCTCATATTCTCAAAAGTTCTAAAATTATCCATTGAATGGCTGTTAGTGATAGCTTGTTGGTTGCCATTGTAATGGGTGTCACCAGGGTGTGACCCGTGTTTTCATCGTGGTTTGTGGAGGGAATTTGATTCATGAGAAAGGTGAGGGTGGATTGAATAGAACTATTATGTGCCTCTATAGCTATCTGACGGGTGTGATTGTCCTCCATCTGGATCTGAATGGAAGACATACGTTCTTGAATGAACCTTAGAATTTCTTTTAGGTCTTTTGTTTGGGTTTTTGAGATATTGGTAAGGTCAATGAAAGCACTATTGCTAGACTTTCACTACAACTATGCAAAGATTAATGAACGGTAGAGTAAGGTCAAAATTCTCTGCCCTTTATTACTATTGAATTCAGTCCTAAATAGGAGTTGTATGGACCAATGAGTCTTACATTGTTTCAAAATATTTCTAATAACACCTTATTTATTACACAATGTAATCCTTCATCCATTTGGATTTAGTAATCTAGCATTTAGGTTTATTGTTGTTGGACCAAGTTGTAACAATGTGTGTTTTTTCTTTTATCCTTTAAAGAAAACCTTAACACTTACTTACTGGAATGTTTAGAGACAATCCTTACTGAATCTTACCGTATTCTGTAATCAAAATCCTAATAAAAAAAATACAAAACTCAATGTGTATATTGCTAAATCAACTCAGATTTCCTTGTTTGGTCTCATTAGGCTTCCATTTCTAGGAAATTTTCCTTTTATGCAATACGAAAAACATTCGTAATTAATTATATCTCAATATTGTCTTTAAATAATTATATATATATATGTATGTATATGGATTCCGTTCGTTAGCTATTTACATATGAATGTTGTTGATTGATAATTACACACGAAAATTACTTAAGATATAACTATATGAAATTATTTTCAAATTTCTAACATCCGTAAATAGTAGTTACCTATAAAGGATTGACCTATAGCTAAATCTTATCTATAAATTGTTTCAGGATTCGGGTAGCATCCCAAGGGTTATAATGCTTCATTTATAGCATTAGTACCTAAAGTGAGAGATCCCACTTCTTTAGACTAGTACATGCCTATCTCCCTTTTGGGTGTTCTCTATAAAATTATAACTAAGGTGTTGTCGTGCCAGATAAAGGAGGCTTTACCGTTGGTGATTGATGCTAATCAGTCGGCATTTTTAAAGGGAAGAGGCATGCTAGACAATGTCCTTGTGGCCAATGAGGTTATTAAGGAGTTAAGGAGGAATGGGAGGAGCGGATTGTGTTTAAAAGTGGACTATGAAAAGGGATATGACTCGGTCAGGTGGGACTTTCTTCTATATATGTTACAGAAGTTGGGCTTCCATAGTAAATGGATAAATTGGGTAAAAGGGTGTCTGGAGTCTGCATCGGTATTTGTGTTGGTCAATGGAAGCCCTACGGAGGAATTTAGACCAACAAAAGGGTTGAGGCATGGAGACCCTTTGACACCATTTCTTTTTCTCATTGTTGCAAAAGGTATAGCAGGGTTTGTGAGACAAGCACTCAAAGAAACCTCATTAAAGGTGTGAAGGTGAGGAGGAATGAGGTAGAAGTCTATGTGCTACAATTTGTTGACGACACCCGCTTCATGTGTGAAGATTCCTATACAAGTGTTTTCAGTATAAAGCAATTCTAAAGGTGATGTGATTTGATTTTAGGATTGATCATTAGGTGACACTTTTATATTTATGATTGAGATTTTAAGACAATTAAAGAGTGAAAACCTAAGGAAAATCCCCAATAGACATTAACTTAACCAAGTAGTTAAGTAGATTTGAAGGTTCATTTCACAAAGGAAAAAGGAAAACACAATTAAATGGTGATGATGATGACAATTATGGTGCGAAAATTGAACAAGTAATATAAGAGCAAAGAATGGACCGAATGGAATTCAAAGAGACAAAACTAAGAACATGTTTATGATAGTATGGGATGGAAATGGATAATGGAAGAGATGATGAAAGAAGAACTTATGGATGGTGAAGCTAGGATGAATCACGCCACTTGATGGGGTGGAATCACCAAGATGAGTGAAAGGAGGTCGCCACTTGAGAGCTTCATATCTCACAAGATAAGACCAATTTAGGAGGAGACTCACTCACTCACAACTCACATCAAAGGATTTATGAGATTGCTTCTGGGCTGAAAATTAACTTTCACAAATCCAAACTGGCTGGCATAAATGTTGAAGGGAACACTCTAGGGCTCTTTGCAAGTACCTTAAATTGTACTCTTATAGGGGTACCATTTAAATACTTGGGTGTTGTTGTTGGAGGTAATCCAAGAAAGACGTCCTTTTGGGAGTCTATCCTTAATAAGTTAAGTGATAGGCTGAGCGCTTGGAAAAGGAGATTCTTGTCACTGGCGGGAAGGATCTGCTTAGTGAAATCGGTTTTAAAATCTTTACCCCTGTTCTACTTATGTTTTTTTAAAGCTCTGGTGTAGGTGTATAACAGAATTATTAGTATGCAAAGAAGCTTTCTTTTGGGCATGGGGTAGAGAGTAGAGATTGATTGCCTGGGCAAGTTGGGAGAAAGTGTGCAAACTGATGGAGGAAGGGGGTTTGGTCCCTTTGTTTTAGGTGGATAGGTATCCTGGGTGTCCAACATAAGGATTTGAAGGTTCATTTTGAAAGTTTCTTTTTGGTTAATATGAATTCTAAGCAAAATCAGGTGTGAAAGGGTATGTGGACGACAATAGTGAGGTGTATTTGGGATCAAAGGAACATGGTTATTTTTAAGCAAGGTGTACCTGATGCAGAGGAAGTTTCCAAATGGGTCAACTTAGAGTGTGGCTTTAGTTGAAACATAGGATCAAAACTTCTATTTTTTTCTTTTTTCGGATTGGAGCTTAAATCATGTTTTGTGTATCAAAAGCTGCAGGTAACTGGGCCCCAACTAAGGAAGGAGAGAGCATGATACGTAGTTAATGGTCCTCCGTTTTCTTAGTGTTTGGAGCTGATGTAGGCAGTTTCTCTTGATAAAGTTGCAGTTTTAGACCCGATGGACTACCCTGGTTCATATGATTGAACTACAAAGCTTTGAAGTTGCAAAGAATATTGTGGTTCCCTGCTGCTGTGTTTTATTTTCTATGCTTATAGGAAGTTGTAGGGTCTCTCTGGTTAAGGGATGTGGGTTGGTTAAGAGGCATAGAAGGTTGAGAAATTACATATGTTTAGAGCCTTTTATCTGTTGGTGGTGCTACAGAAGAACAAGTACACATGTGTGGTAGACCACTTGGATTACCATTATGAAGCTTTTTGTACTGTTGTTGGGGTTGTTAAAAGAAAACCAATAGTTGCTTAATTCAGGTTTGTATCATTTTCAGCTGTAGCAATTCTTACGAGTTTTTGTTTTTTGTCTCTCTTGGTTTTGCTTCACCATAGCTAGTGCAGCCCTTGGTGTAATATGGCAGGTTATTATGTATATTGGTGGTTTAGATGCACTAGTGCAAAATGTATAAACAAGTGCGATTTATTTAGTGCGACTTTGCGCTCAAACACTTCTGTTAAAAATGTGGTGGCATTTTTGTAATTCAGTTCATTTACAACTGCGGCTATTAGTAAATCCGCACTTGTAAATCAAACGTTTGAATTTACAAGGGCGGCTATTTGTACAACCGCCCCTTGTAAATCAAAATGCTTGATTTACGAATGCGGCTTTACAAATAGCCGCGTTCTTAAAACCTTTTTAACCCTAATTCAGAAACGTGCCACCTACGTTTTGATACTCTCGCACTTCGTTTCTCTTATGTGCTTCCTTCATTAACTCTGCTTCCTCTTTTCTTCCTCTCTTCTTTGCATTGTCTTCGTGTCATCGGTAAGCATTGTCTTCCATTCTTCTTCACCATTGATTTATTTATTTATTTTATGTTGCGTTTCTATTATGTTTTGTGTTATGCCATTGCTAAGGTCATGCTTCATTAGGAAGGTTTTTGTTTGCTTTCTGTTGTGCCTTCCTCGTCGTTGTTGCCGCCTTGCTCCGTCATATATTTGCATTTCATTGGGGAATTTTTATTTGCGTTTTTTGGACTTCCATTAGGATGAAATACAAAGAGGTATGATATGGATGCACCAAGAGATCAAAAGAAATGCTAAAATAATGACCATGTTCTTCGGAAAAGATTAAAGTTTAGAACTTTGATTAGAAACCCAATCAACAACGAAAAAAAAAAGAATCTCATACCACCCGCTATCAGACCGCTATCGAAAACCTCAACCTCATTGAACCAGTTTTATGAGGTTGAGTTAGGCTTAAAGTCCACTTCGTAACATGGTATCTAAGCCAGGTTCGAGCCTATCCTAACGAGTATTTGTTGGGTTTATCAGGCCACCACCCATAATATGTTGTCCCACGCACGAGCTCTCACTCTCGACGTGAGGGGGTGTGTTGGAGATCTCACATCGACTAGAGATTAGAGCCTTTCATTGTATATAAGTGGGTGCAAACCTCAACCCCATGAGCCGGTTTTATGGGGTTGAGTTAGGCTTAAAGTCCATTTCGTAACAAATGCGATTTATGGATGCGGCTATGTAAATCGTCGCATTTATAAATCGAATTTATGAGTGTGACTATATAACCACCTTCTTATCTCTTCGATTTACAAATGCGTGCTCTTCAAATGCGATTTATATAGTCGTCCTTATAAATATAAAATAACCACACTCGTTTTGTTTTTCTGCAACAGTGATGCCTTCGCCTTTAGAAGGTCTTTACACACGATTAAGTGTGCCTAGAAGTTGTTCTTTTTGATCCCATTGCAAGGTTTTTTGTGGATTAAAGAACAATTATGCAGGTCCAACACTGATGCATTATTTTCTTGGGAGGAAGGGAGCACGGTATGATGTTTTTTAGGGGGGGGGGGGGGATTGGTTTTGTTCCTGCATAAGTATGCAGTAAAATTTATGCAACAGTACCCGGAAATGTGCAGAGGCATCCTTAGTATGCAGCAGCGATTTTAACTTTGGGGTGCTTTGAAAGCTGAAATATTGCAGTCATCTAGAAAATGGTTTTTTGAAACTCTCACAGGTTCATAAAAAACAAACACCCGTTGTGAGCGCACTGAGAAAAGATTTGATTTAGTGGAAGAATGAAGAATCAAACAGGTTGAAAATTGATGCAGCATAATACAATTGATACATAGTTTTGAGGAACTAGGGGGGTTCACAAGCAAGGGTGCAAGATAATTGTAGTGCAAAGCTGAGTTTCTCTACAGAGCCAAATCTGTGAGAAAATTGGGTACTAAGGTGGGAAAGCATATCATGGAACGGTGATGTTAGATGCACAATTCTGTTGACAACCTCATAATTGCATAGTTCTGCAGCAACCATGTTCTTTGCAGGTGGAGCAGATTTAACTTTGCAATTATAGCAACTTTTTGAAGATCTAAACTGTAGAACTATCACGACCTTTAGATGAGGCAATCTCAAACTTTGTTTTTGCTCAAATTTGGTTCAATTTTGGTTTGGTTCTGTTATAATAACCAATATGAATGGGAGTAAAGTTAAGCACTTGGAGCAGACATGCTTTTTTGATTAAAAGGAAATATACATGTTCGGTGCAGTTATTGGCAACTTCTAAGGGAGTCATATAAGCTCACAATAGTTGTGAAAGCCAAGAAAAGGGGGCCAAGGTTGATGCAGGTGCAGGGCTAGCCAGGCCAGAGCCTATGCTGTGCTTTAAAGCCATAGGTTCAATATGCTGGTTCCGATTTTGCTGGTGCTTTTTGGCAGTCAATTATGCAGCTGATGTAAATGTTGTAGAGGGCTGTTTTAGTTTTTTGTTTTTTTGTATGGTAGGAAGTTTAAAAAAAGTTTATTTCTATAGAGGTGGTGAGAAATCTTGTTATTTGTACGTGGGTTGGGATATCTGAATCCCTATATTTATTTATTATATTCTTTGCAGACATAAAAAAAATATTTATGTAATAATAAGGAATTTTCTTTTAGTAAATTAATAGATAATACATAATAATTCAATATAATTTATTATAATGTAAAAGATAATTTATTTATGTTCAAAAACCTACACCTAATTAATAGTTTATAAATATTTTAGAAACTTACAAAGTAATTCAAATATAAATAATATTCAAATTTTACATATTTGATATAAGATGAAAAATCTTGGTTGACCATATCTTAATGTCGTTTCCTCTTCCAGGACAGTCACACCTATCTCATCTCCATGAGCTCAATTACAATTTCCTCAAACTACTATAAGAGAGCACCATTAATACTAAACTCAACACTCTCACATTTCGCAAATCTAAGTACATCTTAATTTATATAAAAAAACACACTCAAACAATTAATCAGATCTTAATTAAGTGTTAAGATCGTATTAATATATATATATATATATATCCACAAAGGTAAAAGGTAAAAATATATTAAAATATTACAAGTAAAAATATTTTATCATTTATCACATAAAATAAACAGAATACAAGATTCAAAGGATACATACGAACGATGAAAAATGAAAATTAAACACACTCTTAATTAATTGTTGGATCACTAATTGAAATTTAAGATGTGAAACCTCCATCTACATATAAAATTTGCCCATTGATATACGATGCAGCAGGAAGACAAAGAAAAGCAACAAGTGATGACACTTCTTTGGGTTCTCCTATACGACCAAAATGTATTTTAGATATAACATTAGCATCAAACTCTTCTGGTCCACATTTCTCCTGAATGAACAACAATTACTGTGATATTAACATATGAGAAATAAAAACATAATGGTAACATATGTGTCAAATTAGAAATTGCACAATAAATACCATTTTTACTCATAACACACACAGTTATACAAATATCATAATACCCTGACCCATATGAAGTAAGGAAGGTAGGTTAAATCTATCCACTTGAAAGTCTATCACATGACACTACATTTAAAGTAAACTTTTTCAGTACAATAAATTTGTGAATATTTTAATTATATAATATTTAATTTTTTACTTTTATTCAGTGTAAGACTTAAAACTTGAAGTTATACTTAAATAAATGTGTCTAATGTCATAATTATAAAAAATTACTTCAGGTGCCCGACGACTGTATCTAATACAAAGTAGTCTAAAGGTCTATATCGTTACCTAATTATTTGGATGTAATTAGGTAGAAGGCAATGCGCAAAACCTCTTTTTGATAAAACTATTTAAAGAAAAGTGGACATGAGTGTTCGAGATTAAGCAGGAATAGAAGTAGAAAAAGGTTTTAGGTTCTTTCTTTCTACCCAGACAAACGATCTCAAACTCTCTATACCTACGCAAGGATAATATCTCATCAAGGGTATCTTCTAAAAGAATATCCACACTCTCGACGAAGGTTTGAAGCATGGATGGTTGCCGAAATTTTGAGAAAAACTCTCGGACTCGGTTATCCAGCAATGCGTAGTCAGCCTCTTGAATCTCCTCACCCCTATATGAACTTAGGGAAGTAGAAGAGGACGTCACGAACCCTATGTCATTCCTACCTACAGGATCAACAACATTTTGAGAGGACTTTCAGTGCTCTCGATATCACTAGAATTGGAAATAATATCTAAGGCCATCGGCCTTCCCCCCTCGGACCCCTTGATGCAAAAAGTCTCAAAACCAAACACGAAGGAAGGTCAGCTCAAAACAAAGTGCTAATGAAAAGGGAAGACATGGTTACCTCTGAAGACTCTTAAACATGTACACCCATAAATTCTAAAAACACAAACACTCTCGACATTCAAATTCTTGGAGCAAATTCATGGGTAAAGTGTAAGAAGTGGATCCCACTACCACTCCTATTTATAGGTGGAGGAAGGGGCAAATATGAACCATCATGCCCATTGTAAACTGTTGGATCATGTCGGCATCAACGGTCTAGATCATATAACCTTGCACATCCTGACAGTACGTCACATCCACGCGCCTCAAACGCCACAATAAGTTTTCCCACTCGACTCCTAGGTCGTGTAAGTGGCCACACGACAAGAGTAACGTAGATATACCTTCCAACAAGAAGATTAACATCCGATGCAGCGGTTAGTCGGCTTAGCGACCACATAGACCTTACATAGAGTTCTTCTATTAAAGCCTGGGGGCATATAGCCCGAGGATGGGCATCTAGCTAAAGATAAACCAATTTTTCTTTTACTAACACATACTCTATGTGACACTCAAAAATCATTTCACTTGAGCCTGAGGGGCTGATGTACAACCGGATGGCCCAGTGGTCGACAGCCTTTCGGCCCACTTAACCCAAATAGAACCCTTAAAATTCCATCTAAACATAATCAAGCTAGTTTATTTGTAAAGAGTGATTAGGACACAATCAGACCCTCTTTTGTACACCACGAACAGACCCATAACAGTAGGGGTCCATCCAAAAGATATAAATACCAGAAATAGATAGATGCTTGAGGTAATTTTTTCTCTTTTAACTCACCTACATATTCTATTCAGACTAACTTGATCGTGAGAGTACCTTTGCAAGTTTCCCCCACAATCATTCGGTGAAACAAAATACTTTTTTTTGTCGGCAAAGAATTAAGTAAATTAAAGGGGATATTTCAGGGGTATCCCAACCCTTATACAAAACCACCACAATCTAGAAGGCCGAGAAACAAAATACTTGACTAAAGACTACAGCACCTGAAGGCCGAGAAGACCGAAAACAAAAGATAAAAGAAGTCACTATAGGATAAACCCAACCTTTTAAAAATATTTATATTTATAACCTTTTTAAAACATTACCATACTGTACATGATCCAAATTTACAATACTAATCTGCTGCACTTAATCTTAACTTGTTTTCTACATTATCAATATCCATTTCATATCTTAAAACATACCACGGCAGATTCCAAGAGTGGAGTCCAAATTGGTCCAGGTGCTACAACATTTGCACGAATGTAATCCTTTGCCCACTCCAAAGCCACGTTCTTGGTGAATTGATTCATGGCTCCTGAATTAAACTATATATTTAGATAAAATATCTTCTACCACCCATTTCATTCATTTCAACAAGTTAGATTCGGAAAATTACAAAAATAAAATAAAATAGTATGCATATACCTTTACTGGCTGAATAGGCAGATAAAAGTGGAATAGCTTGTACACCTGCAATGGATGAAATAAATACAATGTTCCCAGATCCAGATTCTTTAAGAAGTGGATGTGCAAGTTGAGTCAAATGAAAAGCAGACTCAAAATTGGTAGCCATTATAGTTGATATATCTTCAGCAGTGTGATCTATTATTTTCTTTGTTATCTCTGTCCCTGCATTGTTCACCTAAGAGAGAACCACATATGAAATCATCCCAAATACAATAATGAAAAATGAATCAGAAAATGAAGAATAATTCATTGACTGAATCAGAGACTTCAGTAAATTGTTAATGAAATTAAAAGCTACCACGTTAACTGAATCGAATTCCTCACAAGTCGTTTAGTTACATAGTCGACTGCTTTAAAATTGGATGGAATTAATTTTAGCATAATTATATTTTTTAATGTAAAAGAGCATAATTATAATTTTAAACTGTTAAATTAATGTAATTAAGTTTAAATAAATTTTATTGTCATGTAAGATTTTATCTACAAATTTCTGAAGTATAATTTCGTAGAAATGTTTCTGATAATCTCGAGTCTCTCTTAAAAAATTGTATTACAATGAATATTCAACATATTACAATGAATATATATTCTCTTACTTTTCTAACTCATCGATCAACTTGTTTTTTAAGTTACCAGTCAACTTAGTTATTCACTTTTTAAGTGAGTTAGCTTCCAAAGAGATTGAAGAAGAAATAGCTTATTGGTGAGTTAGAGATGAGAAGATGGAAATAGTATTCAAGCCATCTGCCAAAATTAAATAGGACGGTGATAAGTTGACAAAAAAAACAGTAAAAAAACATTAACAATCTAATATATTAATTTTTATTTTATTTTATTTCTAATCAAAATTTCCAACATACCTTTTTACATCGAGAATAAATCATATATTGTGTAAAAACAAAAATATTTATGGTAGTACAATAAAAACCATATATTTCTAACAATTAAATCTTGCTTCAGAATGTTTGTTTGGAGGGAGGGGAAACAAAGGTTATGATGAGTGGTTGAATCTTACTAGAATGTTAAGCTTGCCCTGAAAGATGGAGGAAACAGTTTCCATGAGTGTTTGGCGTTGGTGGCGATGTAAGACATCACAGACTGAACCAGTGACGTTG
>Ga0123341_1005275_pt1 | contig 11503 bp, 7 predicted proteins | sample Turbeapinknodule_FD_89959 | JGI IMG/M metagenome (GOLD analysis project Ga0123341, IMG submission 89959) | Root nodule microbial communities of legume samples collected from Mexico - Turtle bean Mexico pink nodule | ecosystem: Host-associated > Plants > Roots > Nodule | place: Mexico: Nepantla... | reverse complement strand
TTCATTACCTAGATATAGCTTGTTATGCAAAAATGTTGCTACATGATCTTTAGAGATTTCAAAAAGACACACCTAGAACTTTGAAAACTTCAGAAAAGTAGAAACTCCAAACAAAGATCTAATCGATCAATATTGATCTATTCTTTACTGTCGACAAAATGTAATTTAAGCATGAAAAAGATGAGGAGTTAATTAGGTCAAGAAGCTAAAGAGAAGACATAAAATTTAAATTTTAAAAAGATAAAAATATATAAAAATAAATAAATATGTTTAGAACTATTTATAACCTTTTAAATATATTTTCATTCTCCTTTTAATTTAACTACTTCCTAACAATCCTAAATAAAATGAGTCTTCAATAATATGTCTGAATTATTTGTTTAAGAAAAATCACACTATTGATCCTATTTTTAGAGTAACATAATTTAGAATTCATAAATTCCTTTAAAAGTAAACAAAAAATTAATCAAGAAATTATATATGATTATCCATGAAAATAATAAATAAATGTGGAAAAAATATTTATTTATATATAATTATGTATAATTTGCATTCTTGCTGGCTTGAAATTGTTATGTATTCTAATTAGGATAGTGACCCAGTGGGTTATTGGAAAAGAAAATGTCTACCACGATTTGGAGTAACAGCAGAAAATATGAAAATTGTTATATATATAACTAAAAAAATGGTAATATAATAGTTCATATCTTTTTATATATTTAAAAAATTATATATTTACATTAACCATGATAGATACAAAATGGAATATGAAATCATTTTAGATTGATATAAAAAAAATTAAACCTAAGACATAAGAACTTTTATGATTAGTTTTGAGAATAAGTTACGTAATTAAAAATATATGAACTATTTAATAGGAACTCATATAATATATATATCATTAAACAAATTAATCTTTATTCTCGTATTTTTTTTTCTTAATCTAGTAATTAAGGACAAACTATTCTAACTAAACTCGTGGTATATTAAGTAAATAAAATAAAATGTTAGAATAAAAAATATTTTTTGGAGTTATACTTTTGAAAATATTTAATCTATTTTATATATTGATTCATAAAAAGTAATTACATTTGAGTATCAATTAATTTATAAAAACTCAAGTTAATTATAAGGGAAACTTATAATGAAAGCAGGATAAGGGTGAATATGGATGATTTGGATGAAAGGAGAAGTGTTAATAGGAGGTTATGTTTTCTTTTGAAACGGTGACGTAGCTATTATATAAGTTTTAATATTAATAATCTAGAATATGTGTTTATTTGGCTATTTCCTTTGACTAATAAATAGTGATGGAAAGAATTAAACTAAATAGGTGTAGTGTATTTGGAGTTTGGTAGAATAAGGTTATGCATGAGTAAATGTGGTGGTAACTGAGAGAGAGGAAAAGCTGGATAGGTGAATATATAATCTGTATCCACCACATAAGTTTTGTTGAGAAACTAATAACGCATTAGATTTCTGAATAGGAGACACATGCACGTACATGCTTACTGTCATGAAATTGATATGTACCATAATTGGGATAGTGGACTGGTGGTGGGTTATACTTGGCAAAAAGAAGAAAAATGCTACCAAACAATATTATACTCATACCAACACATCATTCATTCTCAACTCACTCTATTCAAAAATTTACATTCATACCTACACATTAATTCTTTATATAGATTAAGACTACTCTTCACCATTCACTTCACAAAATACTAAGATTGTAAGAAAATCGTTTAGTCACTTTACCTTAAAATTAACCAACTTTTTACTTATTAATTATTCTTAGCTCATTATTGTCCCTTTTCTTAGTCTTTCGTTTATAGTTAGTGAATTCATCAAATTTTTCATATGGAATATCGTGATATACAATAACGTTTTACATGAGTTAATTTGCTTTTCTCAAAAAAACATTGTATACACTCCTAAGAAAAAAAAAAGAAAAGAAACTGTTAGTACCAAACAAGTTAGGATAGTCGAAAATCAAATATGGGCTTTGGTTGTTAGCAAAAGTACTAAGAGAGATTAATACATAGTTTTTTGCAAAATTTGAGTATTACAAATACATTTACATATATATGTAATTAGTTATGTATGTGTTATTAAGCATGCATTATAAGATGTGTTTATTAACTTTGCTTTGTCAATAAGATAACATTATCTAATTAACGTGTAGATGAGAGTATATGTTTTTTTCTAATATCTTGAATTTTGAGAACAAACTTTTTCTCCAAAGATGCTTAAATAACAACATAGGAAGCTTGGAGGAATAACATGAAATAATAATTTTGGTCATAAAAATTCTTAATTCTACCTGGAATATATAATGTAAATGTTATTTTGTCTAATTTAAATTCTATTAGGTGTGATCTATTATTTTGTGTGGATGATGTATAATTTATTGTGATGTATATTGTTAAATATTGAGATTTTAGACGATACTTTTTATGATATTCCAATACTTGTTTATTTATGTGTTATTTATTAAAATAAGATTTCTCTTAATATTTTGTGTACCAATCGGTACTGGATAAGTCATGTCACTTAGTTTTGATGACTGACGACCACATTAATATATATTAAAGGCGTTTAAGAAATGACAATTATAAAAATTCCTTACAGATTATGATTATGTCCTACCAAATTCAGGTGACATCAATATACCAATATACTAGTTAGCAACTGATATTTTATTGATTCGGCTCATCACAACAAGGACACATGACTAAACACTATAAATAAATTCTTTACATATGTGTAAGAGACACTTTAATCAGGTTTTACCTTATACACATACACTCTTTACAAAGAGTACTTACTTTAACGTCGAAATACCTTTTTCAAGTCCAAACCGGCCGATGACTGATAATAAAAGGAGGAGACTTGAAGGAAGGAGCAGTGAGACTACTGACACATCAACAGTTGTACAACCAGTTCCAAGTATTATATAGGCTCCTCTTTGTCCATACAGGTACATTTGGTTTAACATATCTTTTTTTTTATGATGACATAAAACACAAACTTATTTAAAAGCCAAATAGATTAAAAAAAACATATAATTTAAACAAGTATGATAGGACAAAGCAATCAAAGCAAAATAATTGGCTTTGATATACAACTTTGTTTCAACAATTTTGAAATAGTTTTCACATTTAAATTATGTTTTTTTTTTTATAATAGAAGTACACAAACTAAGATAAAATCCTCATATAAACACTCTCATTTTTACTTAGCTTTTCGTCTTTTTTTTTTTTCCTCTTTCTTTATATCTTTTAAGATGTAAGTTACCTCCTTGTTCTTTGTTTTTGTTATTCTTTTACTCCTTTTTGAATGCCAATATCAAACGAAAGACTTGGTGGAATGGACAAATCTATATCAAGATGTTGGTTAAGCATAAAGGGAAAAGTTTGCAAATAGGTGTAAAGAACTTGGTTAGACTACTCTTCCATAGTGAGCTTTCATTTCAACATGCCAATCATAGTAGCATAAGGATGATGCAAATTTGCATTCTATTCTTCTTTGGCAATCTTATACTTGTAGTACTTATTATATTTAATTTTTAAATAAAACAATTTACATTGTTTTGGCATTTAATTTAAGAATATTATATTCCTTTTTAGTGTATTTTGATTTTGGTTTTTTCACTATAAGGTATTTTTTTATGTTGATTTTTCACATGTGGTAGTGTGTGAATTTGACATACATATTCTCTTCATTCATAAATTCCTCTAATATCAATTTTACATGTTTTTTCTTTATCACTTGTTATCGTGCTTAACCTGAGGTTGAGCTGTGATACAAATTTATTAAAGCAAAAATCAAAAGAAGGATGTTGAATTGTATTTTACAAAAAGAGAAAAACGAAGACTACATCTAGTTTTAGGAAACCTCAAAGTTTCATTAAAAAAATAGTGTTACAATAATTAGTTTTGCATGATGTTTCGTCTATTGGAAATTTAAGGGGAAGAAACATAAAGTTATTGATAATTCATAGTCAACACACAAGAGAATAATAACCACCTTAAACTTAAAACTTGAAGACAAAGTTTTTGAATCTTTTTCACTTAAATGTTACTCAACTTCTTCTTTTCTATTTTATGTGAATCTTCAACTCACTTGAAAGTAAAGATCATCATTGAGACACAATTGGTTAAAAATTCTTTCGTTTAATAAGATTATCAATATAAAATAAACTCACAATTGAGAGAAAGATTGTTAATGTTTTAGTGTGAATTGAGGTTTCACTATTTAAAAATGTTGAATAACATAAAAGAAAGAAATAACAAATTATTATGTGTTGTTAGCTTATGAAAAATGAGTGAGATTTCCCTAGTATTTCTATTAAAGGTGAGACAAACTTACAAATTTATTGCATTAAAGTTTTTAGTTAAAAGATGGTGAGTAGTCTTGTGTTATTGACACATTGTTAAAGATTTTGATGTTCTTTTACCCTTTTTTTTTCATATAGTTTTTGCATAACCTTCTTTTGGATATAGATTCGATTGAAGTCTAGAAAGCAAAAATGATTTTAGAAATATGTGTTTTAGCCTTTAAATTTCTTTTCAAGAGGAACATAATCTATGGGGGCTTTTATAAGTTAACCTTTATATTTATGATTTTATAAGGAGAAATAAATTATATACTTATTTCTTTTTCATCACTTATTTAGTATTAAATAAAATTATAGTGGAATCTTTTGATGAGAAAACATTACACTTGTATCTATTAAAATCTATAATACATGACAGTTACACTCCCATTCTATTATTGTTAACATAAAATTGTTAGGTTTTGTCATTTTTGAGAATTTGTTGAACAGGGAGTGAAAAAATGTTGTTGTGGTTGAATTATTAGACTGGAGTGTAAAACATGGGAGTTTTATGGAAGTTGTTGTAGAGTGAAAGAATGGAAAGAATATGAATACCATATTTCTGTTGTGATAACTGATTTTATAAAGAGAGAAGGGATTGGGTTTGAGAAAATGGAAAAGATAGGTAAAAAAAGAAAGAAATAGAGAGCAGTATTTATTTGAATAAAATAGATTGTTGGAAGGGAAAGAAGAAAGAATAGATAGAGGTAACACGCGCAGTTTGAGGAGAGTGAGGTAGTGTAAGATAGGGTCATAAATACAAGGTGCAGCGTAGGAAGGGCATTGGTCGCTTGGAGAACGAAAGAGGCAAAGGTGGCCCTCTTCCCGTACTCTTGGATTGGACTTTTCTGGAAAGAGTTTCCTTTTACTACTATTATTCTCATTTCCTTTTCTGATGCCAAAACCTATCACAAACTCAAACACCCCTCACTCTTTCTCCTTTCTTCTTTCCCTTCCACACTCTGCTCAACACTCTCAATTCAATACTTATTATTTAATATTCCATCTTCTTCCCCAAATTACCCCTCTCCACCACCCCTAATTACTTTCCTTTTCTGTCCTCCCGTGGCACCCCACATGGTAAAACGTAGTCATAATCCTAAAAAGATAAAAACGCTTGGAGGCGTGGATTGAAGAAGGGGCTTTGCGACTTGCGAAATGATTAGCGATTAGAAGCTAACAAAAGCTATTTTTCAGTAATTATCTTTCTTTAGGACTCCTTGCGCTGTCTATTTCCATTACTGGGTAATTAGGACCCGGAAAGACACCCCGGATGCTTTTCGATTTGGTTAACGTGGGAAAGTTGTTTAAGAAAGAGATGGTTCTTTCTTTCCCCATTTTCTCAACGCCTATTTATCTCTCTGACCCCCTCTCTAATAAATACAGAAAAACAGTAAAAATAAAAAAAGAAAGAAAGAAAGAGAGGGTGAATTAGAGGAAATAATAATAAAGAAAACAGAAATAGAAATATTTGTTTTTTCGAGAGTGACGAATGACAAGAAAAAGGACAATCTAGAGATGGAGAGAGAATGAAATTATGAGTCATTGAAAAGAAAAGAGAGAAACAAGTGGTTAGAGAGAGAGAGAAGAAAGGAAGGGTGTTAAGGAGAGGGTGAGATGCTTTCGTCTAAGCTTGCTCAAACTGGCCTCGTCTATGCTGTATTGGGCAGTTGGGGAATACAAAGATCTTTGAACATCTCCTTTACTACATTTTTGCAACACCTACCTCTTTCTCTTTCTCTCTCTCTCTTCACTCGTCCTAGGTTTGATTTTCTTCTCTGAATTCCCAACCTCGCTACCTCCACCACTTCTCCTTTTTCGCATCTCCATTATTTTATTCTCAAAACCGCGACAACACACCCATAACACACACGCACGCAGTTTCAATTTCTTCTGCTCTAGCCAGCCCAAATTAAAATTAAAATAAAAGGGCAAGACAAAGGTTTGGTCTTTTGATGTGAGACTGAGAAGCACAAACCTGGGTTGCTAGTTTCGGTTAATGTTAGAATGTGGGATCTCAATGACTCACCCGATCAGAGGAAGGACGAGGAATCCGAAGGGTGTTCTTCCCTCAAGACTTCCATCGACGGGGACGATGAGAACATCAAAGGCAAAAGGGTTGGATCTGTTTCTAATTCGAGCTCTTCCGCTGTGGTAATCGAGGACGGATCAGAAGAGGAGGAGGAGGACGAAGAGGAGGACGAAGAAGGTGGCAGAAGAAGCATGAAGAAACGAAGCAGCAAGATTTTCGGGTTCTCTGTGACCCAAGATTATGAGTCCATGGACAGTGACCACCCACCTGTGACAAGACAGTTTTTTCCGGTGGAAGAGGCCGACGTGGCGGTTGCATCGGGTGGTGGAAGCTCCACCTTCCCTCGGGCTCACTGGGTAGGTGTAAAATTTTGCCAATCAGAAGCACTTGGTGCTGGAAAGTCAGTTGAAGTCTCTCAGCCTATGAAGAAGAGTCGCCGAGGACCAAGGTCAAGGAGTTCTCAGTATAGAGGAGTCACCTTTTACAGAAGAACGGGTCGGTGGGAGTCCCATATATGGTTAGTGCTTTCCATTTCATAAAAAAATAATGTGTACCAGAGGGTCTAAAAAATTGGACTTTTCTCACCATCAAAATTTGATTCTTTTCGGTTCTGTTTGTGTCCGTGGTATTGCAGGGATTGTGGAAAACAAGTGTATCTAGGTAAGCATAACGATAACAATGATTGTGTGTGTGAAGTGTGGCAGTTATTTTCCCTAAATCTTGTTTTAAGCGGCTAAAACGGTTTTTTTTTTCTTCTTTTGTGTTTTTTGTCTCAGCTATGATGTGGTAGAGACAAGAGTGAGTGTGTTGTGTTGTGTGTGTGTGGGGAAATTTTATTGTGGTGACTGACTTGATGGTTTTGTCTGGGTAAATTTGTCTAGGTGGATTTGACACAGCACATGCGGCTGCTCGGTGAGCCCTTGCCCCCTCCTCTAGTTTACCAAGCTTGTAATATAACTTTTTCTATGTCTTGAACCGAATCAAATATAAATCACATTTCGTTGTGGAAAATGTGAGCCTCAAAGAAAAAACCTCTATTTCGTCTCTCTTTGCAGTGCCTATGATCGTGCGGCCATCAAGTTCCGAGGAGTCGAGGCTGACATAAACTTCAATATTGAAGATTATGAAGACGACTTGAAGCAGGTGATCCGTTTGCAAATTTTATTTTATTCCTTCAAAAAGGGATTCATCCATCTATCTTATCTTCAACACTGCTCATTCTCCTACAATACTCCTGCGGTTACTGTTATTTCTTCTATCTCGAATTATTCTCGTCATTTGGCTGTATGCGATGTTAATATATAGATGAGCAATCTTACCAAGGAAGAGTTCGTCCACGTCCTTCGCCGACAAAGCACTGGATTCCCGAGGGGAAGCTCCAAATATAGAGGTGTAACTTTGCACAAGTGTGGAAGATGGGAAGCTCGAATGGGTCAATTTTTAGGGAAAAAGTATGCCTTCTTTTATTTTCTTTTTCTCCTTTGTTTTCTTCTAGATTTTCTCATTGTTCATGCTAAAGAATCTTAACTTCTTATCTTCGTCATTACTAAGATTAACTCATTTGATTCATTAGGTACGTTTATTTGGGTCTCTTTGACACCGAGATTGAAGCTGCAAAGTAAAATATCTTATTTTCCTTTCCACCTTCCATTCACTAGATGGCCCATCTCTAGCGAAGAATATTAAACTATTAATCATCATTAGGGTTTTAATTAATCGCACATTTTCACTGTAGGGCTTATGACAAAGCAGCCATCAAATGCAACGGCAAAGAGGCCGTAACCAATTTTGATCCCAGCATCTATGAGAATGAGCTTAATTCCGGTAAGTAATGGACTTTAAGAATTATTTTACAATAATCGTGCTTATCTTTTATTAATTAATCCGCATGTATACATGTATATCTATGAAGGTGCAGAATCCACGGGTAACGCTGCAGATCATAATCTGGATTTAAGTTTGGGAAATTCAAGTTCAAAGGCCGGCAATAATCAGGCGTTGGGGAATCACGCCACAAATGCTGGAAATCATGATCAACACCTCCCATCTGAATCTAATTGGCGAAATGGGGGAAGCAAGCCTAAGGTATTATTAATATATATATATAGATTTTGGTGGTTTGTCCATTCCTTTTGAGTGTTGTAATATAATATTGTTCCTTGTTTTGGTTCAGCTGGTGAATATACTGCCAAAACCATGTAATAGAGGCAACAAGGACACACATGGAAGGGATGTGCACGGGGAGAGTGAAGCATTGAGGATGCTAAGTCAAACCCACCTTCATTCTCCAGCCTCCAGTGAGATGCAAAGATATGGTCCCTACAGGTCTCCCGGAGGAGAGTCTCAAATGCTTCAAAATTTTGCTCCCATTCACCCACCAAATTTTCATGTGGGTATCTCTACAATTAATTTATTTCAGCTCATACATTAAAGAGAGATCAGAAAATATAGAAACACGAGCCCCCACTATTATTACCATTGAGACACATTTTTAGTATTGGAGTTGTCAGCCAATATTTATTTATTTATTTGTTTGTTTTAGCAGCATCTTATGCATAGAGTAGTATTTAAATTTATTTATTAAATGTAGTTTCCCAGCAGCAGCATTGGAGGCCGTATTGGAAGTGATCTTTCATTGTCAATGGCCGATCAACAACAGTGGCAATCCGGGCCTCCACATTATTTAGCAACTGCTGCAGCATCATCAGGATTCCCACAACAGATAAGACCCTCTTCTCAAGGTTGGCTGCAGAAAAATGGGTTCCACACTCTCATGAGACCCTCATGACCCTATATAGAAATTTTCTGCCTCGCCAGTTACATTCAAATGATCATAATCTGCTCCCTAAGAATATCATCACCCCCACCACCCCAAAAAAATTATTTTCTTTTCTTAGCATGTAAAAATGGATCCGGTGTTAGGCTGTGTCCATGTCCAACCCATCCACCTCCTTTAGGAAGGCCATACAAGACCATAACTTGTTAACTATTGAGGTGAAAAGAAAGGATGAAAGAAAAAAAAGAATCCAAATTGGGTACTTATTTCTGGTCTTGGTCTGGGTCAGTCAAACTAACAAACGGACGAAATCTTTAACTAGATATTCTGGGCTCTGACTAAAATTTTATGATCTTGTATAACTCTGATTTATTGCTTTTCTGCGTTGTGGTATTTATGACAGCACCTATTCGTTTCTTAATTTGGGATGCATTGCTATCACCTACACATGGTTGTCAATTTGTTCCTTATTTCTCTTTGGATTGGGATTGGTCTTAAAAACTTTTCCAAGGAAAGATGCTAGCTTTGGTTGCTTAGAAGGGCAATGGTGGGTTGTTTAGCTTGACAAAAATCGTTGAGACAAATCTAGGTAAAGCTTAAACGAGCAAAAAAAGTTAAAGAAAATAAAATTATGAAGCAGGGAATTTTTATATATTCATAGGAGTAGGGTGGAGATGGAGGCAGGGAAAAATCAGAGAGATACAAAATGGTTTAATTTCTGGTGTCTTGGAAATATCATCGGATGGTGATGAATAGTCTCCATCAACGGTGTCCTTTGAATCAGTTCTCTCGGCCAAAAGCAGTCAGACAATGCCATTATGATGAGAGGGACCTATCATTGTTCGTCTAAAGCTCCAAAAGGACACTGATACATGGAGTGAGAGAGAGAAAAAGAAGCGACCAAAAGGGTATAATGGCGAAGGGGTTTTGAGAGGGTTTAACACTTTAACCATTCTCACTTTTAACCTTTGCGACAATCAACTAAAGTAAGCGCATAATAACAATCTTAATTAAAAGTATAACACAGGTTTTTGTTTCATCGTATCATATTAATATAATAGGGGATGTACTTTTGTGGAACAGAGGCGTCATTGATTAATGGATTGGTTGGGTTCAACGATTGTAGACATGTGAGTTTGAGAGGGAACAGCTTCTGACTCGTTAATGAATCAGACTCAATGTTTGATGATAAACTTTGTTATCTCGTAGGTTGCAAAAATAATAGTCTTCCCATTAAAATAATCATGCATTTGTTCTTTGCACCTTGTGTTTGGTAAACAATTCAAATCTCTTTTTAAAGCATACACGTTTTCGTCATCACCACCGTCATCTTAGATATTTTCACCAAAAGTATGCTTCAAATAGTTTAATATAACACCCAAGTTTTAGGTTTCTTCTATAACTCCTGGTTCTACAACCAAAATGGAAAAATTAAATAAACCAAAAAATTATTCAACTTAATCACTCTTTAAACCACATTATTTCAGTAAGGAAAAGCAACCCTCTATAGTCCAGAGTATTCATTGATGATGTCTTGGAAAATATCATCTCACTTCCTTCGTTTCCTTTGGATGAATTACAGATAAAACATAATTTAATTAGGATGCAAATAAATTATTTCGTTATTTCCTTTGACTATTTTTTATATAGAAGTTTAAAAAATCATATAAAATTATACTGATATTTTATATTAAACTAAAAAAAACTATATCATCTAACTTATTCATTCTTTTACTCTCTTCTATTTATTTAAATAGATGAAGAGAGATTTTCTTAAATTTTATCTTTTTTTAAAAAAAAAATTATCTCTTATTTCTTTTCGTTATTCAAACAAAATATAAAAATAAAAACGCATAATATTGTCCTAAATTATAAAAAAAAGCCTCTATTATTAGTGTCAAAACATAAAATTTAAGATATATTTAACTATAATAAATGTAGGACTATGAACTCTTCTTCGTATAATAAATTTACTTAAGTAGAGCAGAGTTCATTCCCGTAGGATCTATGTAAAAAAATGCAGTGCTAGAAATTTCAACTTCTCTGAAAACTTGCATTGCGTGTATGAATATGTATATAAGGAGTATCTTTTCATTTTCTCGCATTTTTTGAAGTTTAATTGACCAATACATTTGTGATATGACTTTGAACAGGACGGAAGCCATAATGAATATTATAAAAAATACATAGAATCAAGAAATCTTTTGAATATGACATTTAAGGTGAGCTAGGAAAAAAATTGTAACCTTTATGCCTTGTTCACAAGAACAAAACTGTATATATTTTTTTGAAGTACCTTATTGTTGCTTTATAATAG
>Ga0123341_1005274_pt1 | contig 11503 bp, 4 predicted proteins | sample Turbeapinknodule_FD_89959 | JGI IMG/M metagenome (GOLD analysis project Ga0123341, IMG submission 89959) | Root nodule microbial communities of legume samples collected from Mexico - Turtle bean Mexico pink nodule | ecosystem: Host-associated > Plants > Roots > Nodule | place: Mexico: Nepantla... | reverse complement strand
TAATAAAAATGTTTTCTTTCAATTTTATTTATTTTCTTGTTATTATTGTTAATCCCATAATATAGATACATTTTTTTTTCAATTTAAGAAATAAAAGAAGGATCATAAAAAGAAATTGGCAAGTGGCAAATAAATTATTATTTTTGGGTTAATTTTATTTCTTAATAACTAATGTCTTAAAATACTAATAGACAAATTAATAAATATCAAATATTTTATTCAAAATTACAGTTAAAACAAGTTTGAAGTAATGAGTAGAGTGCAACAATAATTAATAAGTCAAATATGATCAAAGTGTATACATTTTATACTGATAAATTTAGTATTTACTTTTGGGTATTTTTATTTTATAAATAATCAAATAGAAATTACCTAAACATAGTTTTGAATATTGAAAATAAAATTTATATAATAAATAGTAATCTTGACAAAGATTGCCTAAAATATTTAAGAACATATTTTTATAATTTTTGATTTTTTAAGAATACCTAGTAGCAGTTGTTTTTGTTGGGTGTAGCAATATTGTTTGTTTTGTTCTAGTGTGTCAGATCTGTTAGTTTCTGCTGCCATATACGTCATGAAAAAGAAAAAAAAGCTCTGTCATTCCCTGTTTATCCGAGACAGCGCATTTAGTAGTAGCTAACGAACTCCATATTACACATGCACTGCACTTATTCTCTCTTCGAAGCAAATTTTCATTCTCTCTTCACTCTCAGAACCCTACGTTCTTCTCTTTCACGTCACAAGAACAAAAACTTGAGCTCCCTGTTTCTGCTCTGCGTGAAAACAGAGTCCCCTGTTTGGTGCTTATTGCAATGAAGTATATTGGGAGCAACAGCTTGAAGAGGCTTTTCTCGTTTGGAAAACGCGGCTTTGGGGAAGAAAACGATGTGGGGTTGGTGGTTCCTTCATGTGAAGAGCACCCTCCAAAACCCTCTTGGAAATGCTTCTCCTTTAAAGAGTTGTTCGATGCCACCAATGGTTTTAGCTCAGGTACTTTGAGTTAGTCTCTCTCAAGGTTTCAAGTTGCAGGTGCAGTTAAGCTATGGTTACATTTTCATCACTGATATCATGGAAATTGTAAACATGTTGGGGTCAAGAAACTCTGAAAGCCTTGATGTCGGGCACAGGCAGTCCTTGCTTGTGGCCTTGCGATATTGTGTGAACTATGTCCATTGGAAAAAAGTATTATGAAAAATTGTAGACATGTTGCAATCTCAGAAACTCTAAAAGCCTTGAAGTTGGCTCAAATGAAGACCTTTGTTTAAAGCCTTGATCTCAGTCTATCTTTTTTGTTTGATATACTAAGCTTCTCTGTTTGACCTTTTTTGCTCTTGTTTTGTAGGGAATTTGGTTGGGAGAGGAGGGTATGCAGAGGTTTATAAGGGAACGTTGCGTGGTGGTGCGGAAGTTGCGGTGAAGAGGCTCACCAGAACTTCAACTGACGAGAGGAAGGAGAAGGAGTTTCTGATAGAGATTGGCACAATTGGTCACGTGCGCCATGCCAACGTGTTGCCTCTTCTGGGGTGTTGTATTGACAATGGACTTTACCTCGTTTTTGAGCTATCCACCGTTGGTTCTGTTGCTTCTGTTATTCACGGTACATTACTAACACCCAACAATAGTGAAAAAAAAAGTATTTTTTTCTCTGTAACTGTGTTTTGGGCTGCAAAATTTGTCATATGATGTTGTTTTGCAGAAAAGAAAAAAAAGAAAGGATCTTATTAATTAGTGTGTGGATTTTCCATGTAGATGAGAACTTGCCTCCTTTAGATTGGAAAACAAGGTATAAGATAGCTCTTGGGACTGCACGTGGTCTTCACTATTTGCACAAAGGCTGCAAGAGGAGGATAATTCACAGGGACATCAAGTCCTCAAACGTTTTGTTAACAGCAGATTTTGAACCAAAGGTTCTTCAATTTGTACTCTACTTGTGTTCATTACTTCAATCTGTGTCTCACCAATTTTGATAGCTTTACTCTTCCTTTTAAATTTAATTGTGGTAGATATCTGATTTTGGACTAGCAAGGTGGCTTCCATCTCAGTGGACTCACCATTCAATAGCCCCAATAGAAGGGACATTTGGGTACCCTTCTTTTCTATTTCCCTTCTGTGATTGCCAATTTCCCATCATATAAATATAGTATTATATCTATGTATGTAGTTGGTTTTTAAATGGGAATTTGTTATTATGTTTTGTAGGCATTTGGCACCAGAGTACTATATGCATGGAGTTGTGGATGAGAAGACAGATGTATTTGCCTTTGGTGTGTTCTTGCTTGAAATCCTCTCTGGAAGGAAACCAGTGGATGGGTCTCACCAAAGTGTGCACAGCTGGGTATCATCCCTATTGACCTTTGATGTTGAAACTCTTTCTATTTAAGCACTTAATTCTAACTGCTGTGTTTTATGCAAAACCCCACATTTGGTTTGGTTGGTCTAGATTTAGGCTAGACCAATGGCGACCTTGTTTAGTGTTACAATGTTTAAACATTTTGGGAGCAAATAAGTATGTGCTATTATGACTTGATATGTAGGCTAAACCAATACTAAACAAAGGGGAGATAGAAAAGGTGGTAGATCCAAGGCTTGGAGGGGCTTATGATGTGACACAGTTTAATAGAGTTGCCTTTGCAGCCTCCCTGTGCATTCGGGCATCTGCAACTTGCAGACCTACCATGAGTGAGGTACCTCAAACACATTTGTTGCTCAACTTTGGTATCACTTTATGATTATGAAGCCAAACAAATTTTAATAGGTTGCATATGGTTTAGTCTTTGTAAAGGTCATTTTAATCCTAAAACTAAATTCCCTTTTGTTTCTCATCATTGAAAATTTGTTAAAGGTTGTTTGCATGCATTCAGGCTTTTACAACTTTCTATGAAGTTGAATGTAACTAGAAAAAATATTAGAGGATTCAAGTAGAATGAATGCTAGTTTCAACTTGAAAATAAATACACTATTAGATGTATGCTGTTTTGCTTCCATTTTTATGAAAATAAGTATATGTTCTTTGTTTTATAAATGCAGACTAAAAATGAATATCAGTGTATTCTAATTATATTTTTTTTATTTATCTGGTTAGAGTTGGATTATCTTTGTCTTTTGGCATAGAGTGTTCAAGTCAATGGAAAGATTTGGCTCTGATTCTCAATTTCAACGTTATAATGTGACAATTACTGGTGTCTGGGGCTGATAACATTTTAATATTGATTTCTTTTATTAGTCACTCTTATTCATGAGACTAACTTGTTGTTTAACAGGTAATCACCATTATTTTTTTTTCTATTGAAACTAATCAATAACTTTGTTTAGTTCAGACTAGGATAATAACTGCAACTGGTGTAACCACCACGGCATTGTATAAGTAACACTATTAAATGTTTATAAAACTATATAATTGTTATGTATTATGTAATGCTTTATAGGTAGAATAGTCTGTGTCTGTGACTGTGACTGGTCCCCCCCCTCCTTTTTACAACAAAATTTATCTAAGTCTCTTTCTGCAATTAAAACTTTGAACAAATAACTGCTCCATAGCAGCTTACTTTCATGCATTAATTTCCAGAAATTAATTTTGTTACTACTCAAATTAATACAACTGCTATCCCATTACAAATCTCATATAGTGGTACTGCAACTGCACCTTTTCTTTGTGTTGTGATGATTGATTCTTAAGACAGTAAGATGAAGAACACAGAAGAAGGTCCATTAGGTAGCTTTTAACATTTAGATATATGATTTATTAAGTTGGATAATGAACACAAATCTCATTATATAAATCTTTAATGTTAAGTTAGATTTAAAATTCATTTAAAGGCTCATACCTCTACCTGATATGTTATGTGATGATACAACTATTTTGATTGTTGGGTGTGTGACAGGTACTGGAGGTAATGGAGGAGTGGGAGATGGATAAAGAGAAGTGGGAAATGGCAGAGGAGAAAGAAGAAGAGGTGGAGCTATGGGGTTTTGAGGATCTAGAATATGCATATGACAGTTCCTTTTCAATGTCACTACCTGACTCAGTTGGAAGTACTTAGGGTTAACGAGTTATATTATAGGTACAACTTTGAACTACCTGTAGATATATGCATATACTGTTACATAAATATAAAGGTGCAGATAACCCTCTCTTGTGCCTCTTCTCTTCTGTTCTTTTTTAATCAATCTATATAACTTCTTAGTCTTTCTTTCTTTTCTGTTGTGGATGTCAAATATTTATCATTATCCAACTTAATTACTTGGCTTAATTTTGACCCTGCACCTTCTTCCTTCTAAATAAAATAATAAATACAATATGAATGTCAGATGCAGAAACATGTCATTGCAAGGTCATTAAAAAAGAAATAACAACGAAGCATTTAACCAAAAGATTATTAAAGAAAATATTCAAGTATTATCAACAAGTCCTTACATTGAATACATTGAAAAAGTGATATTTTTTTTAATATAACATGTCACACACACAAATTTCATAATTTATTTAAAGCTGGTTTATGTGTTTTTTTTTTTTATCTAATTGGTGTTTAGAACCATATGTATGTATGTTTTCGATTAAAAAATATTTTTAGGATGGCGGAATGGTGTCTATTTTATTTTTTAAGGAGTTTTTGAAGCAGTTGGGTGAAGTAGGACTTTGTTATTTGATTTTGTCAATAATAATACGATAATAATACTGAGGTTTCATGTAGGATTTGATGTGTTCGGAGAATGAAGTGATAATAATACTGAGGTTTCATGTAGGGTTTGATGTGTTCGGAGAATGAAATGTTTCTCTTTATATTCTGTATAAAAGTTAGACCACCTTTTAAGAATCTCACATTTTTTTTTTCTTCATAAAAAATAAAATTATATATATATATATATAAACATTTTATACCAAAAACTCTCTATATATATATAAAGAGATAAAACATAATTCGAGTGGATCCAACATGTACTATATGCCAACAAATATACAACTCAACTTTGAAGTTTGATATAATAGTGCATGGGCAGTGATTCATATGGTGAATGGCCCAGCCACCTGCAATTCCTAACCTATTTATGTTTGTTCTTAAGTAAAGAAACAAGTTTATAATGGAGTGGGAGGAAGAAGATGATCTTTTATGTTGGAGTTGCAGTAATCACTCAATGTTATATACAAATAATAAAAAATGGATGATGATTGAAAAATAAAACAATAATTGCAAATTTTATTTTATAAATTAATTTTTTAAGTTAAGACTTTTTTAATAACTTTTTTTTTATATTTTTTCAGTATTGGTTGTTATTTTTGAGAGGTTTATAAAGAAATATCATTAAGATAAAAAAAACACTGTTTCACACTATCTAATTACTTGAATACACATAATTTTCTCACAGCTTAAAAAAAGGGAAAAAATATAAAAGAAATTGTGGACGTAAATTACCTCTAAAGTATTTGGTGAAACTTCTTTCTAAATATTTTATGAAACTTTTATAATTCACATTAAAATTAGTTTCTTTCCAATTTTCATAAAAAATTCATAAATAAATCTCATAAAATATAATTTTTTAATAATAAATAAAATATATGAAAAATAAATTCAGGTTTGTAATAATATTTCTAGTTTTTTCATACATATTTCTTTGCTCACAGCTGGAGGTTCATAAAAAGGTTAGGTAGTGTGGTCTAGCAACATCACATCCCAGTGAAAACCAAACAACATATACAATAAATTTATAATACTATAATAAATAATATAATTTATAATAAATATTATCCAATAAATGAATCTGGTACAGACATATGCATCCAAGGAATAAATTATGACAATCAGGAACAAAGATTCTGTTAAAAAATTATATTGGCTGGTATATTTATATAAGTACTAATCATCACAAAAAAACTATTTAAGCATCAATAATTTCCAAAAGCTTATATATTAAAACTATTTAATATTTTTTACCAAAAAAATTATTATATCTTCCACTTTACATTTGAACAGCAAATATAATATAGGTTGAAAGTGGAGTTGCTTAATAAAATATTGCATGCATAATAATATGTGGTTGTTTAACTTGCCCCCAAACATGCCTCTATTATGTGGTTGTTTAACTTGCCCCAAACATGCCTCTAATTTGTTTATTGTTTAACTTGTCCCCAAACATGCCTTTAATTTGTTTAGAAAGTAAGAGAATTTTAAACAAAAATATCACAACGTAAACCTTTCAAGTTTTGTTTAAAATAATTGTATTAAATTGAGTTGATTTTTATTTTGTCAAAAAAAATAAATTAAAACATTCAAGAGATACTCCAATAAAAAAAATGAAGATATAGAACCTTTAAAAACTACAAAGCATACCATCCCAGCCATGACTACCTCCAGATCAGAATTAGAAAGAATTAACAGAAAATACATAATGATATCCTTATTTAATTTCCTCCTACTGCTATATAAGATGTGAAGATATAACATAGACTCTGCATCATTTTCCTATAGCGTAGATCTTCAACATTGAAAAAATATCAGGATAACTAGCTGGTGAATCCAGAAAATTCATCAATTGGATTGAAGTATCCTTCAAATATTTTTTTTATTTAAGTTTTTTTTTTAGTGGTAAGAGTCGAACGGTAAAAATCTTGTTCCGGCTCCTATAATTAGGCCGAAGGATCCACACTCCTTTGGTCCAATTACGTTTAATCAAGGTCACTGAAGCTAATCTGTCATTAAGAGTTTAACAATACAAGCGCGATACACCTTACTAATCCGGCCCAACAAGTAGGTCCATTAAAATAATATAAATAACACACAATTCAAGAATCAGGTACGTCATTTGTTACTGTGCTTTGAGAACTGAGTGTCGAACCCTCTTTGTTGACTTGAGCGTCGAAGTGTCTTCTGCAGATACTCACATTCGGGATTTACAAGGAGACCGAGTGACTAAGCAACTGAGATTGGAAGGAGCAGTGAGAAGTCCAAGAAAGGAAGCTGAAGCACAAATCATCAACCGTCCGATAGAAAGGAAGAAGACAAAACTCTCAATAGTTTTCTAGGTTCATCTCCCTAAAGAGAGCATTTTTTAATAAAAAATAAATAAATATGATTGCATCGGTCTAGTTGACGTTTTAAAAAAATCCTAAATAGTAAAATGTACCATAGACATAAACAATTTATCATTAGAGTGAATGATGAGAGTTAAAAGTACATGAGAAAAAATAATAAAAATTATTACAACAAATACAACACTTAATCTTGCATGAAAATAAACACGAAATAATTAAAATTACATTGAACTTCACGTAAGAAGCTGATCATCATTTTGAACATAATGTGAATGAACCTGACTTGTACAAGCAGAAGTGTTACTAATTTATCATTCCATCATCATGATGCTGCATTAACTTTACTCTGTCCTTCAACTTTGCAGCCCTTTCACCAACTAAGTTAACTCTTTCAGTTAGTACATCTATTTTTTCATTTGCTTGTTGAACTTGCTGGCAAGTTCATTTACTCTGATAAGTTCTACAAGCTAGTAAGACAAAATTTATGCAACAATGTCCTTATTCCATAATAGAATTTCCACAATCATAACATTCATAATGAATAGGATATATATTAGAGACATTAATGATGCTGTAATTTAAAATTATTTCAACTATGGATTCCATTTTATTTCACCTAAATATAAGTTAAATTATTATTGAAGTAACTAATCCCATGTGCTTCTGTTTCAAGATTAGGCACTTGAAGCCAAACACATTATGCATTTCTCAAATCTGGGAATTTGTTTTGTATTCTTTACATGCGTAGTGATGAAATAGATCATCACTCCTGCAACCTGTGGAAAGAAAGGATTATTGAGTTCAGGATGATTAGGCACCAACCTTTATGGAGAACCTGTTAAATACCAATTAATTTTACTACATGAATGAAATGTACTAACTAATGAGGAAACCAACCATATGTACTAGCTAGTGAAACACAAGTGGCATGTCATACAAAGATTGTTAGCATACTCTTACTGTAACAGCCAATTGATCTTCGCGTGTACAGAAGCATCCAAACTTGAGAAAAATAAATTTCCCTCTTTTTCCCTGATATCTGAGAAATTTTAGGAGAACTTTCTTCTTCTTTTATTGACTTATATGATCACATCATAACTTAGTGACAGTTTCAATTTGGAACAACAATTGAATTTAATGAAAGAATAAGCTACTTTGTAATAATAACCACTAATGTTATCTCGTACCTGCTAAAGTGATGCATGAAAACATAAAAAAGAAGCCAAGAATGTAAATTATTGGTGAAGAAGAACAACTCTAATGACTCTGGTGGGGGATTTCTTGCTGATGCAGACCCATTTAGTAAAATCAGTAAGTACCAGCTTTCATGACCGTGCAGACTCGAACAAATCCAAAAGGGTGTCCTTCACATTTTCTCCAACTTTAAATATGACATCATACTCTTTATTATTCCCATCATTCTTCTCTCTTCCTTCTTTCTTGCAATCACAATCATCATCTCCAATCCACCACAGCCAAAAAAAAAAAACATTGTTGTTGGGCTAATTCAATTTACTTTGGTTGTCCATTGTCCCCGGGATTGGCATGGATTTGATAAATTGGATTTAAAATTCATATTCACTTTAACTATATCAAATATATTTGGATTTTTTTAAAATCTATTTAAAGTGGATTGAATACATATTAAATCCACTTTTGTTAATTATATTAAATTCACTTTGTCAATTACATTAAATTTATTTTGATATGGATAGAGACTAACTTGGCTCCAACTGGACCTAAGCCGACTCAACCTGGAAGCATACCAACTCGACTCTACATCGACCCCGACCCAGACGACTCGACATCGGTCCGGGCCCGGACGACTCGACATCGGTCCGGGTCCGAACGACTATACATTGGCTTGGGCCCGAACGACTCGACATCGGCTCGGGCCTGTTGACATCGGCTCGAGCCCGTTTGGCTCGACATCAACTTGAGCCCGCTCGGCTCGACATTGGCCTGGGCCCGGTCGACTCAAAATCGGCCTGGGACCGGTCGACTCAAAATCGACCCGGGCTCGATCGACTCGACAGTGGCCCGGGCACGCTCGCCTTGACATCGGCCTGGGCCCGCTCGCCTCGACATCGGTCTGGCGATCGTCTCGACATCGGTCCGACGATCGTCTCGACATCGACCGGGCCCACTCGCTTCGACATCGATTTGGGTTTGCTCAGCTCGACATCGGCCTGGGCCCAAACGACTCGACATCAACCTGGGCCGAACGGCTCGACATCGGTCGAGCCCAGTCTGCTCGACATCGGCCCGGGCCCGATCGCCTTGACAACGGCCTCGGCCCGCTCGTTTCGACATCGATTTGGATTCGCTCGACTCGACACCGGCCCGGGCTTGAACGACTCAAAATCGGCCTGAGCCCGGACGACTAGACATCGGCCCGGGCTCGCACGACTCGACATCGGTCCCGGCTCGCACGACTCAACATTGGCCCAAGCTCGAATGACTAGATATCGGCCCTGGCCCTCTCGGCTCGACATCGGCTTGGACCCGCTTGGCTCGACATCATTCCGGACCCGCTCGGCTTGACATCGGCCTGGGCCCGCTCGGCTCGATGTGGACTTGGGTCAACTTTGCTCAACCTGCGTCTGAATTGTCTTGACTTAAACTCGATCGGACCAAGTCAAAATCTAACCCAAAATACAATTTGGATAATCCAAAAATGTATCCAATTCATATCTAATCCATATCCAATTAAATGGATTGAATTTAAAATTCAAAAATATAAATTTAAATTTAAAATAAATCCATTTAAATGGATCAAAACTAATATGAATTTAGATAATTATGTATTAAATTATATAATTTAAATTTTTTTTCCACCCTTAGTCGCAGTTACTGTGTACTATACTTTATTTATTTACAATAAAACAGAACTAGGACCACATCTATTATCTTGTAATAAACCTCGAAGACAGAGAATGTCCAAGTGTATGTATTAAATGCTCTACCACAAAATGGAGGCATCCACGTCACTAACTGATCTTGAATTCACTGTTTCAGAAATAGGCATTTTCGTTTTGGAGATGGGATATAATTTAATTGATTGTTTTGGATACTCATCTAGAATCAAAACAACAACAAAACTTTGAATAATATGCTCATTCTTCAGTTGAAGGATTAGATCCATGCTCTAATGGGAGGTGCAGTGTTTACATTGTTTTGAATATATTTTCAGTTTTCAGTCTCTATAGTTATAAAACACACTACATCTACTCCTAAGTTAGTCAGTGATTCTATTCAATGGAACCTCCAACTAGTAAGAGAAGGAAACCTTCTGCTTGGCTCAAATTTCAAAGCCTCTTTCACTGATGTTTCTATGTGATTTGGATTATGGTGTACTAATTAACAGTACAAGTAAAAAAAAAATTATTAAATAAAAATTAATTTTAGATACTAAAATAATTAATTATTATTTGATTAAATTATAGATTATTTTATAAATATTAAATTTTTTTATTGATATTTAAAGTAGTTTTTATTATTAATAAAAATTTATAAAATAATTTTTAAATATTAGCTATCAATGTTTTGGGTGACACGATAAGTCCAACAAATATTCGTTAGGATAAATTTTAAATGACTCTGATACCATATTAAAAAATGAACTTTAAGCCTAACTCAACCTCATAAAATCGGCTTATGAGGTGAGGTTTGCACCCACTTATATACAATGAAATATTCTCATTTGTAGTTAATGTGAGATCTCCAACAGTTTTAGCTACTTACTACTATATATATTCTAAATCCATCTTTTAGAGATTAATTTAGAATATAAAATATTAGTCGCTAAAAATTAAGTAGTTAATTTAGATACAAAATTTAGAAACCATTTTATATTTTTTTATTAATAATACAAACCACTTTAGATATAAATAATTTTATAGTCTTTAAATTAATATCTAATTTAGTTAATATAATGATATTATTTTTTGTCTCTAAATTTGATTACTATTTAGGATGTTCTTTTAGTGTAATAACTTTGAGGTTTTTGAATAAAATTGAATTCTTCCATAAGAAAACTGCAATAATGAATAAATTATAATTATATAAATTTAGAATATTGAATCAAATAAACTGAATGTATCTTAATAATTCAAAACAAAGTTGAATAGGAGATAGAGACAATATCCATCCCTGCAGCACCTGATTTAAAAAGTTGAACATTATTTATGAAGATATTGGTATCTTCATACTGTATAAGAATGATGATAAGTACAACTTTTTTATTGGTCCATAAAAGACTTATAATAATTTATTAGTTACAAAAGGTCATCCAATATTTTTGTAACCCGCAAAGTCAACCCTTATTTTCTTAAGTTCTAATGCACAAACCATAAATAGACCTAAATGTATGTTTAGTAACTGTTAGGCCATTATCATGCACATAAGTTGGATATTGAGTTGGGTATTATGTGAAAGTCTAGAAAATTATTATATAGAAACTTTTTTATAAAT
>Ga0123341_1005272_pt1 | contig 11504 bp, 4 predicted proteins | sample Turbeapinknodule_FD_89959 | JGI IMG/M metagenome (GOLD analysis project Ga0123341, IMG submission 89959) | Root nodule microbial communities of legume samples collected from Mexico - Turtle bean Mexico pink nodule | ecosystem: Host-associated > Plants > Roots > Nodule | place: Mexico: Nepantla... | reverse complement strand
TATATATATATATATAAATTACTTAAATAGACAATCAAGATTTATATAATAAAAATCATATATAAAAAATTAATCAAATATAACAATCTGAACATACTGTTACTTAATAAAAAATGAATCTAATCTATCTATCTAAAGTTCAAAAAGTGAAATGAAATCTAATTCATTTAAGACATTTCATTCCTTTCTTGATCATCATCATTGAAAAAGATACTAATCGAGATTCATCTAAAACCAAATTAACAACTTCAAAAAATTTCACATTATATGAAAATATGATAAGAAAATAAATAAAAACGTTCCTAATAATACATATATAACCTAAATATTTTTAATTATATAAGATCTACTCCTTATTTTTATAATTATAATAAAAACTTATATAATAAGTTTGAGTTTTTAACTTGTAAAAAAAAATCACCATGTATATCCCTATTAACGTTGGGTTGAGCTTTCACATACCAAAAAATATATTTTATAAATTAGACATTTCACCTAGATAAATATTTTGTAAATTAGACACTTCACCTATATGTGTCGCGCGAGTGACATACATATGTCATTGCCCAATACGGACATAGGTATATCCATTGATGAGGTGTGTCCGAGCTTCATGTATTAATGAAGTTTTTTTACAACTATTGACTAACTAGTTATTAGCTAAGGATTCCTTTGAACCCAAGTTCTGTGCTTCTAGGTAGCGGTCATCCCTTCTATTTTCATATTCTTTTATCTCCTCTATTCTACTTCTTTCTAACACCCCCCAGCTAATAGCCTTCAGGTATATTTGAATTTTCAACTTAAACAAAAGTCAACTCACCTTGCCTCAAGGACATGGTTGCAAAGAGGAATCCAGTCAAAACCAGAGCAAAAGCCATGGGAAATGACTGCAAAGATAAAATGGAGTAACATTAATATCAATTGGCATTTAATGCATATGACTACATTGAAGCATTTTACATTAATGAACTGCATACCAGCAAAATATGCACACAAAAAAAATCATTAGTATTCAAATCCAGCCACTTAATCACTCAAATATTTCCTTGATTGAAAAATCCGGTTGTTCCTGAATATAAAAGGCCGCTTTTGAGTAAATAAATAAAACATGAGTGACTTTGGTTTCATGCATTTTGTGCCTATGGCCCATTACAACCCACCACTTTCATGTAGTATCAGGGACCAACTTTCCGTAAGCCTTGAAAAGAAAACATGTCTAATCAAACACTGAATAAAGTATTTATTTAATTATTTTTTCGTACACGAGACATACACCATATCCATAAAAATTAGTTTCCAATTAATTTAAGTATAACCAGAATGATTTTAGCCATGCATTACAGAAGTTAAAAAATATTTATAAAATTGTGAAATTTCTAAAAACTGTTCTTAGACCAAAATAGATGTCTTAAGCTTATTCAGGACAAGACTTCCATTTAAAAAGTACTCACAGCTATAGCATCAAGGCCTCCTTTCTGAGAACTGGCAGCTGCATCTCGGCTGACAGAAACTATATAATGTCCTTGTATGAGATCAATTGCATCCTTCGCATGATAAAAAAACATCAAGAGCATAAATCAATTACTGATATATCAATAAATTCTTTAATCTAACATTTAAAAAGATTAATTTACACAAGATCTATTCAGGTGGTGTTAAAGCATATTGAACAAATAATATTATAGATAACCATTACTAACCATTATAGAGTAGCAAAGACTTAGAGATCAAATGTACAAAGGACAAAAACCTAGATATGATAAGTTATGATCAGTGGACAACCTAGAGATTCTACACAATAGCTAGACTGCTGGAGTACAACGTACATAATGATAATTTAGCCTCACAAACCTGCTTTGTTCCATCACGAAAGTTATTGTAATAATATCGTAGAAGAGCATTACAGCCATCTTGTATTATCCCTTGAACTGTGCGGTGCCCAAACCTGAACCCAACACAAAATTTAATTAGAGAAGCCACAGTGGTTAAACTCAAAATCATAACAGCAACCTAATTAGAACAAGAAATGACGACTCTTATCAATGCCAGTAAGTTATTAAACCTTGAAAGTACACAACATTTGCATAATTATGTTAGTTATGATACGATTTGTGATTCTAGTTGAATAGTCAATAAAATTAAGCAGTATAACTCTATAGAGAATGAGCCAAGATGAACGAAGAAAAAACATCTGGCACAAAAATTACAGAATTGGATATCCCGCATCAATTAGAGATTAGGACATTTCATAGTTTATGTGGGTATAAACCTCACCTTATAAGTCGGTTTTATAAAATCTATTTCTCAATATGGGATCAGAGTCATCTAAACTCTATCCTAACAAGAGTTTGTTGGACTTATCAGGTCACCCGCTATATAAATATATAGCCTAACTTAACCTTATAAAACTAGTTTTTAAGGTGAGGTTTGCACACATTTATATTCTATGAAATGTTTTAATCTCTAGTTGATGCGGAATCTCTAACAAAAACTAATTCCTATCTTATTATTAGTTAAAAGAGTCTACATTGCCACTGACAATACAATAATAACCAGCAGTATATAATGCAAGACACTCTCAAGATGGTTTCAAATTATCCTATGCTAATTTAACTTCAGCATAGAATTTCACCAAAAAGAAATCAATATAGAAGAACCTTCACGGCATCATGATTTCTCAATCTTCTTTATATTTGAGGAGAATGAAATGCTTTAGAAAAATTCATCAAAAAAATACCTGACAAAGTCTCCTTTAAGAGCAGGAGTTCCTGAGTATTGAATGCTTACATCATCCCCATGATTAGCCCACACTGACCAAAGAGAATCAGTCAGAAATCTAGTTTCAAGTGCTATGAAACAATGAAATTTGATAGTATTAAATGAAGATAACAACAAAATATAACATATATCTATTTGAAATCACATAATCTGAAAATTAATAAGCACTCACAGATCTTAAAGCTTTCATCCAGATTTGGGTGTGAACTAATGGTTTCTTCAGCACCAAAGACACCAAGCCTTCTAAGCTGATATTCCAACATATTTCGACCTATCATGCTCTGCATACATACTTAAACATGAGTATGCAGGAAAATTATGTCATAAACACAGATACATACATTTAGCTAAGTGAATCAACCAACCTGAGTTACATTTGTACGGTCTAGACAATCAATACAATTGGTCCTAACAACTCCAAGCTGTTCCTTCATTTTCTCTCCCTTTTCATTCAGCAGAAGATATCTATAATTCCCAAATAAAAATGCAACCCAGGTTCAGATTTTTATTTTTAAATGTCTCAGTTATACAAAAACTAGCTTCATATATTTGTAAGACAGCTCATGACATTATGCTTGAAAGTGTCCAAGTTATTATAGCAGACGTTCCAAATTAAGCAGCATAACATACATAGTAATATAAACTATTGGTAGTTTTTCAAATATAAGTAGTTCATAAAAAGCTCCCTGCATGGAACCAATCCATGTAAAAGCATGAATCAAAGATAAGTAATATATAAACTATGGTATTTTTTCAAGGATAAGTAGTTCATAAAAAGCTCCCAGAATGAAACCAATCAATGAAAAAGCATGAATCAAATTGTAACTAATCCTCAAGAAAGTCAATATCTAATAGCTTAACCAATAAAAATGACCATACCCGTTTCTCTCCAGAAAATCTGAAATTTGTTCATAAAGGATTGAGAGACGATCGAAATGAACGTGCCCACAGATATGGTGAAAATCAAAGTGCAGATATCTACAAAAAAAAAATCAAATTTACATGGGTAACCCAAAAACATAAGAATGTATGTATATTAGCCTAAAAGTTAACTGAAAGAGACTTCTACCTTACATCATTGCTAGCCACATGCTGCACTGTTTCACCAAATTTTTCACACAATCGCCCTTCTCCTCCGTGCTGAAAAATACCAAGGAAAAAATAGAGGGCTCAAATGTATGCATGCTGATACATAAAAATTTCACGCTCATTATCACACATTCTTAGGAACGTATGCATGATATATCTATAGTATTTTTGTTGGTGCAAACAGGTTGCACACATTCTTTACAATCATAAAAAATTTACAATGCAATTACATACACCATCCGGTAAAATTGTCAACCATTATATAAGTATTCTCAACTCATTATGAAATGAAAGAATATTTACCTTGTTAACAAGATCAACAGCTAATACAGCCCCGTATTTTTTCCTTAAATCTAAGAAATGCCTCTCTAGGACTCGTGGCTGCATATTAAACAAAGAAATATGAGTGAAACACACATAGAATAATATATGTAGACCTTAGAAATACAACCACTTACAGCCTCCTCAGGTTTCAACAACTCAAACTTCGGTTTATAAGTTAAATCAACGATTTGCTGCCAGAGGAGTGGGATTGAACCACGCACCTGCAAAAACTCAACCAAAATGACTTTGATATGAAATGAAGTACATGTTTAATTGACTGACTGACACAATGTTAGTGGTACACTACAGTAAGCATTTATCTCACAACTAAAAGCAAACATCCAAGCTCCTCTTGCTTTGCTTTTATCACAGTCATGTACTTTTGGATCATATAATGGCAAAAATCACCCATTCTAATATAAGATAGCAGCACAGATCTCCATGAAAAACCTGCTAATACTAGTTTGCATCCAACATTCCAACTATGAATATCACAAGGTAAGTGTCAAGATAACCTTAAATCCGACTACGTACAAATCTTTTTAGGGGGACCATATATTTTAATTACAAAAATACCCAAGCATTGTTATGTTGTAATGCTATTTTCTGTTCAATTAAAAGCTACAAGTCACTGCATGAGGTAATACTTGGCCTAGAGTATCTAGTAATCTTTACAATTCAATATCAACCCATCTTGAAACTAGAAAAGTAAATTTGCAAGAAATGAGCTTCTGTAAAAAATAAATGAACATGTAATTTTCTAAGCAAAAAATGGATTTATCCCTTAAAAAAATATATTATCGTGAGATTGCTTTGTAATTCTCCCCACCAGTATTTTTCAACTCTAGAAAAAGAAACAATGACAATGTTTGATAGATTGTGTCACGGTGAATGTGGGACAGTAAATACAATAGAAAGGACGAATGTAAGAAAGTTATTTTAGGCTTTGTTTGGGTTAGCTTGTAGCTTATAGGAGCTTTTCAATTGTAAACCCTGTTGTTAAACATTTCTAAGATAAGATTCTTGAGCTCAATTAATTTTGTAGGTGCTTGTTGAGAAGGTACCTGGTAAAACTTCTAAAGAAATCCATAAGTTAATTTTAACTTATGCAAGAACTTTTATTCATCTTATCTCCTTGAGAAATTTGTAGAGAAATTTTTCTAAAATAGATAGAACCAAAACTACGATTCTCCACTACAAAACTCTAGTGAAAGAAAAGCACGTTATTTGGTCGTTATTCAGAAATCTGCTCCAAGTATCCTTGGCAACAAAATCAGAGGTATAATTCTGTGAGCTGCTTTGGTATCACTTGTTTTACGAAACTTAAGGTTACTTTTAAGCACCAACTAGCCAAGACGCTTGCTTCTTGAAATTCAACACCATTAATTTGAAGAGAACAAAAATACTTAATACTAATTTGGGTAGACAATAAAGAATTTTTCAAATATATCGAACATGAAAATAAGTATTTTTTTCCGACTTATAATAAAAAATCTAGACAGATACCAATAGTTTATTAATTATGTTTCTGTTAACTTGCCTATAACTGGAAAAGGTCGTGTTCAACTTAATTCAAAACAATGGAAATACTTTAAGAATAGGATCACTAATCAGAATTAAGTCATCAACACATTCATATCTTGAATGCCAAACCCATCATGTAACTGGTTGATTTCACACTCATAGAAAGCAATACCTGAACAAATGAAGCGGTATACCCATTAAACTGCATAATCTGTTCTGTTTCCACAAAATTGGCAACATAACCATCAGGATCAGCTCCTCTTCTCCACATCCGAGTTCCTTTCAAGAAACAAAATTATATTTTTAGTATCAGTCAACCACCAATAAAAGATGATGGCATCCATCTAAAAGTGTTAAAAAAGCCTAGATGGTCAAATGTATTTGGTATTTGTTTCTCATACAAAATATTTCAAGATGCCTAGATGGTACAAATGATTTAAAATCATAGTATCAAATTAACATGTTCAATACATAATTTTCATGAGGATCTTCATCTAGAATGAAATGCTTTTTATTTCTCTATATAATTGTGATTAATACTTTAATGGTTCATCCAAAGCAGAAGACTGATTGTTTCAGCTATATAAATTTTAACTAATTGATAAACAATTTGCTCTGTATTGCTCAATACTGGTACCCACTAAAACATTGCTTTCATGGCCCTAGTTAATATAATCAGTGTAACGTGGGGGAATCTTTTCATTGTATCAATCTCTACTCTATGGTCAAATACCAAAATAGTTGTCATGTTATTGGGAGATGGAGTAGCAGAGAAAACTGTAATATTCGGCATGGTCTTCATTAAATGCCCCAGCCTAAACTGTCAATAACTAAAACATATTCTCTACCCTCTACCATCCATTTTTAGTGCAACCAAAAGATGAACCATAAAGAAGAGCAACTGCAAACAAATCTCATAATTGTTTTCAATATCACCACCACATTAACTGTTAAACTAATTTCATGGCCTCAGATTTTGATTTTATAAACGGTCAGGAACATGCATACATATATATGATATTTAAAGTGCAAAATCAATCTAGAAACAACAGATTTTTACTTTGTTTTGGTGCATGGAAATAAATATAAACTTATGTAAAAGTTTTAAATACCATTTCTTCTTGTGCATCTCCTAGCAATCAAAGTGACATCAATAATATCTTTCCCAATGGCTGCTTGATAGTGATGAAAGCCTATTTACTTGTTAAGGATAACCTTGAAAAGAAACAGTTACATGATCGTGCAATAGCATTGCAAATAGTTAATCAAATAAGGATACTGCCTTGGACTACGGGGAGCAAGTATGGTTCAAGCTGGAAAGCACATGATTGCACACTTGTTGGTTAGTAATATAAAGAACTCATAAGTACTTAAAACATTGAACAGGTAAAAATAAAATTGCCACAAACCTACCTTGTTATCTATGAGCACTTCTAACATATAATTGTTCCATAGGGATCGAGGTTCTGCCTGTGATCAATAATTTAATATCATAAGCAGAAAAATAGGGAAAACCAAAAGCTGCAGAAAAAATCAATTAAGAGAGAGCATTTTGCATAGACACCAGGAGTGTCAATCAAACTATATCACATAGGAATAATATTCAGAATAAAGTATGCTGGATGGGGGAGGATTCTAAGATGGCATCAGCACCTTTTTTTAAAAAAATAAATAAATATCTCTAATACTACCAGGCTTGTGGCAAAGAAAATAAAAACAATAAATACCTGTCTCCAAAGTGGAAGCAATCTAGACTCATCACCCAAGTCATTCAACCGCTGTGCACTGCAGAACATAATATAATAACAATCAAAAAGAAGTAACAGTCAGTATTACCACTAAAACTTTAATCAAGATTGTAGTGACAAACATCTTTAATATTAAAATAAGTACCTAACCCTAAAACACATGCTCTAGAGGTTTATAATCAATATGGTCAAACATATTTTCATTCAAACTTTTCACATTCACACTTCTAGTGTAATGATATCTTTCAAATTGCACTATGTAATGCAACTAACTATGCAAGCAGAAGTCTTCGTCTTGAACATGAACGAACTAAATACCATGCAAAAAACTTGCACATATTTTATACAAAAGAAGGGGCATAAACTGCATTTTCCATAGGTTTAAAGGTTTCACGGTTGTGCCTACTAATCAAAAGAAGAATGTATGCGTACTTTCATTTTTGTTGATATTTATATATGTACAAGTGTAAGGCAGCACATGTAAGGATTTTTCATTCATAAATATGAATGTAAGAGACTACTACAAAAATATTCAGAGATACCTCAGAGTTAAATTAGTTTCATATGAGAAGAACAGACCAGAGCTCTTCTCAGCAACATTAAGCAGTGCAGAAAATTCCATCTCTATTTTCTTCTGCCAAATATGATGCAGTAATTATTAGTTTCAAACTGGTAGTGGACATAGACTGAAATAGGAAATAAGTGAATCTGTAGCAAACATACCTGTTCAGCAGGGGTGTTTTTAAGAGAATTGTCACATGGAAAAACCTTCAATGAAGAAATTTTGAAAATTGGATGCCCCAAGTAAGATCCAACAGATTCACGCTCAGTTATAACCAGCAAATATGATCCTAGTTGAACAGTTAAATTTAGCAACAAAATGATTGCTCAAACAGAAGTCTAGCATTTAATATTATGAGTTCTGAAGAGAAGTCAGGTACGTAAACTAGATCAATAAAATAAGATACCATATCAATATCAAAACCGCAAGTACAAGTACTGAATAAAGAGGGCAGCAGGGATAGGCACTTGCTTGTTTCATAAGCTACAAGGATAAATTAACTAAAAGGAACTCATACAGTGGAAGACTGTAAAGCTATCATGATTCTTAAACCCATCGTTTTTTGTTAAAACGATAAATATAAAAAAAATGCATAATTTACCTTTTTGCTGGTGTTGTATTCAAATATTACCTTCACTTATGTTTCAAAACCAATTATCATAAATCATTAGTCAAATATCCCAATTCCCAGTCATAATCTATCTCGCAAAAGAACTCCCTAATCTAAATACTTGATTAACTTCGCTTTAATGCAGAATCAAATAGATAAGGATGCACACCAACAAAAAGTCCTTTCAACACACATGAAATAAAAACTTAAAGGGAATATACAATAGTCAAATATATCCACAATATCCATCATCAAATATGGTTAAGTGATTGCTAACCAGCCAATAGCCTCAACATCCCTACAACACCAAAAATTGTATATATCTTAGGAACACGAAGCGAGCTGCATTCCGGAACCTCATCTGTCAAAGCAAGACAACAAAAGAGCAAAACAAATTAAAAAAAAGCATCGATCAGTAACGAATTACTGAAAATCACCAAAGGAAGACCAATACGATAACAAAAGCACGAAGGGAAGTAACAAAATAACCTACCGATGAGCTTCATGGATCCATCGACTCGATTAACAGCCAAAGAAGAACCAGAAGATCCATCCGTAGGTTCAATCACATACTGATCCGGAAATTCCCAGAGCCGCATGCGCGCATACAGCTTCTGCACAGAATCTGCCTTCTCCATCATTATTGAAACTCGAACTCGCTGAAAACAACACATTCGAATAAGCAATTAACTACTACATTCACGAGGAATCGTCAACTATCAGCGATTCAAATCTCAATTTATAATTTGAGCTTCCTACACGGATCAATCGGAGCGAGAAAAAACTATGCTCGAACCACTCAGAACAGAGAACTAGTGGAGTTCGATCTAATCTATATAAAAATAAATAAATAAAAACTAGTTTCCCGCTAAGATTAGATAGAGTGATTTAGTTTCTGGAATTTTCTGGCGCTTCGTCGTTGAAGAAAATGAAGAAGGGATTGATGAATAAGTTTACCTGGTTGGCAAGATCGAAGAACGAAGTGAATGTTAAGACCCAAATTCGAATTGGCGTTGGGCTCTTAATACATGAAGTGAGGGTCTGCAACGAAAAAGGAATGATGCTCCAACGTGCTATATTCTTTTTTTTTCTTTTTAAAGCTAACGGCGTGTTTGGAAGCTTCGGAACGGGGCAGGATTGCGATGGGCCAAATCCTTGTTCAAATTGGTGGTGTCCAAATGCGGCTTTAGGACTGAAACTTGGACCGGTTCCGCGGAAACGGAGCCAGGGGAAGTGTGTGCTCCTTACACGTGGAGGTTGATAAGAGGTCTGTGAGACCGTAGCCTAATACTGCGGAGAACCCTATGTCGTAGTTCACAACTATGGTGGTACCTTTAATTTCTACTTTTGAAAATTTTGCATTCATAAATTTTTATTTTTAATAATAATTAAATATAAATATTGTAACTAAAGTTGTTCATTGATGAGTGTGTTATTTCACCTAGGTTGTTATACTGTTTAGACGAAAGTATAAATATAAAAAGTAGAAGACGAGTGAAGTTATTCCTCAAATACTTAAATTCTTTACTTAAATAAATAAACTCAAACTTAAAATTAAATTTGACTATTGAAATAAGTCAAACTTAAATTAAAAAAGTTTAATAATATTAAAATTCTGTGAATAATATATATATGAAACAAAATGAGAGGTTAAAGCTAATTTAGAAGTTTACTTTGTATCTTGTTCATTAAATTTATAGTCTAATTATTTTTAATAATTTACTTATCATACACTTTAGAAAAGGAAAGGTATAAAGAAAAATTATATTAAGGTTAACCTTAAATAAGTTACTTTAATAGGAAGCTTAAGAGAAATATTTTTATTTTTAATTTCTTAATTTAATATTTTACATTATTAAGGATTAAAATCTTTATTAAATCATTTATTTGGATTGCTCCAATTAAAAATACAAAATACAGTTTTCTATTAGTAGGTAATTATCTTAAATAAAATAATATTAAATGTTATACGGTATAGTTAAAAATTAGTTTAAATATTTTTTTAAAGTGAAATTAATCAAATAATAAATGAACTAAATGAAGCTTACGTTTTATTTTTAAAAAAATCAGGTTCAGCATTTTATTTAGTCTATTTTTAATTTGAATCTTAATATGTTAGTTTTTGTCAGTGTGATAGGATAGAATATTCATTATTTCCTTTAACATCATTAAATTACCTTATATCCTCTTTTTAATTAATTTGACTTTTCTAATGTGAAGAAATTCAGTTTAAAGAATAAAATGTATTTGCAGTAGTTGATATTAGAAAATTAAAACTTTAAATGTGATAGAATAAATATATTTCCTAATAAAATATAATTTAATTATAATTATCAATTTTGTAATTAATGACTAATATGGTAGCTTTTTAAAGGCATTACATAAGAGTACTAAAAATAAAATCCCTCGTTTAAATTAATAAACTCAATTTAAAAAAAAAATCTACAAACCTAAACTCTATTATGAAAATAGACATTAATATTTAAAAAATAAAAATTTTAAATTATCATTTTACTAATAATAAAAAATAAACTAGAATAAAAATATAGTTATTTAAAACTTTATTTACAAGTATCTCGTTTATATTGATTAAAAATATACTATTTTATAATAATGAAATACATAAAAAGAAAACTTTATTTGATGACTAATTTATATTGTCATTACTAAAATAAAATAAAAGACTGTATGATATTAAATTTAAATAAAAAATTTCCTAAATTTAAATTTAAATATATACACAATTTTATTAAATATATAATTTATTTTTAGACAACTTTACCTTGTTATCTTGAAGTCTACTAGTATTTGTATTTGCTCATTTATTAAAACATAATCATTGTAATAGCGAAACAACACAAGATAATAC
>Ga0123341_1005270_pt1 | contig 11506 bp, 7 predicted proteins | sample Turbeapinknodule_FD_89959 | JGI IMG/M metagenome (GOLD analysis project Ga0123341, IMG submission 89959) | Root nodule microbial communities of legume samples collected from Mexico - Turtle bean Mexico pink nodule | ecosystem: Host-associated > Plants > Roots > Nodule | place: Mexico: Nepantla... | reverse complement strand
CCTGCTAAAATACCAATACTTGATACCAAAATAAATAAGAATAAAACAAATTCAAATTGATATATGTATATATAGAAGTACCTCTACGGAAAAGTTCAAGACCCTGAGAAAAATATGGAGGTCTTTCTCGAATAAATGAAAGAAAGGATGCTTGTAAAGTCCGCAATGCAGCAAGCTGCAAATCTGTGACAGTGGCAGCAGGTTCTTCAGAAACTGTTCCTTCCTTAAAAGAATCCGTTGCAATGACTATCAAAAGGCTATCAAGTTTTGATCTCCATGGTGCAGATTTTAAAGCTCCAGCCTGTTAAAAATTATAAAAAAAATCATACAGATCTCTTGAAATTGAGAAGAAAATAGAGATCTCAAGGGTCACTTTCATTTCCCCTTTAACTTGAGAAGACAATTTCAGGGATGATTTTTAGGTGAAAAATTCATCCCAAGGGAGACACCAAACGTATTCCACAGGTACAAAACAAAAACTGTAAGTAAGCACTACAATATTTTACTCCATTTAAAATAGAACACGTTTTCCTCATTTTCGATTTTTGGCATGTTAATTTGTTTAACATGTGTAAAAAACTAGATAAAGGTAGTCTTAGAAATTACATAACAATGGCATATTGTGAATTGCACCAGTTTGAGTCTAACAATATTGAATACCTTAAATTACTTTCTGAGTGATATGATAACTTTTAGCTTCTCTTTGTTATTCTGCTTATAGCTGTTTAAAAGGATCACTATCTCGGATATGCAGTTTATAGGGCAGGTTCACTGTACATTTAGCTGCTTTTCATGCCCTCTACCATGTGCAGTTGCTAGGCAGGGAAGTAATGAGACGGTTTGGAAATGTATTATAGGAAGAAATTTAAAAATAAAAGTAGTTAATAGTTAGTTGTTACAGGGGATTGAATTAGACCCAAGGCCTAAGTTCTAGGAAGTTTCTTGTTTGAAGGATATCTTGTCCTCATCTAACTTGTAGTTCCCCTATTTTCCCTCTAAGAAATTCCTTTTTATTTTTTTATCAAAAAATTAAAAAAAAAACAGCTGACTGTTTGGACAGATAAAAGTGTATCATCTTATAAAAACAACATTCCAAACCATGGCCCACCAACATAGCAGTGTCCCAATCTGTCCTCCCAGAGAGAATATGATGAGTTGATTGATATCATTACAAATTTATTAAAGAGGTTGTGAAAATCGACACTTTGCATAAGAACATACGCAAGCACTTGCAATTATAAACATTGAGTTCTGTGAGAATATTAGGATGCCACTGTGTTGGGATTCTTATTATATTTGGAGTAACTGTGATGGGCTCATACTAGGTATATTACCTAAAATATCTGTGCAAATAACAGGAGTGACAGGCCATCTTTTGCATCACAGTTATACAGTCACATTACTTAAAATATGGTTTTTATCCTTTTCCATCTAGCCATTGAAGGTAGGGAAAGGTTAATGAAGAAACAAACACCTTTAGTTATTTTATAATAAAGTTACTCAGACAGATTCATACCACAGTAAGAAGAGCCTCTAATGTCTCGAGTGCAGCTATTCTCAGAGAAATTGGAGTCAATGGACGATTCTTGGGAACTTCCACGCCTGAACCACCTCCTTCATCGTGCTCCTGAAGGGATCCCGTTGCACTGCTGTGCTTCCTTTTTCTATGACTGGGCGGTTGCTGTGCTCCAGCAGAGGCATTTGAATTTGAACCATTTAATATGCCACCATCCATATGCTCAGTACTATTTAAATCAGTAAAAGCATTGTTGACAACTTCCTGTGCAAGGTATAAAGCCATTCCTGCTCAAGATGACTAATTAGTAAAGGCCAGTATGCATGGTAAAATTAAATGCATCTTAATCATACACCAAGATAAGGGAAACAGATGAATTCATGTGTCAACAAAGATAAGCTGAAAAAGGAAAGAACTGCCCATGCAGCCTACATGTAAAGTTGTTGAAAATAATATACGGAAAAAATACATTAACAGTGTAGCATAAAATCAGATGCAAGATGACAATAGCAGAGACAATGGAACTAAGACTAAATACACTTAAGTTCAAGCTTTTCTCTTTCCTCCTTTCCTATTCTCTCTTCATCTCCCCTTCTCTGCCTGTATTTTAATGGGAAATTGTGTCTCAGTAAATGTTTCTAAACCTGATTTTTGATGATCTGGATTTGCAAATTGACATTTATTAAAACTAGGTTTGAGATTATTTAATTTAGGAAACTTTTATCTCAAAAGCAGGCGAGTAATAAAATGTTGCCAGGGTTTGGCTCAACACTTTTGGGATTCTTTCCTTAAAAGAAGTTAGGCCAAACAAAATTTCCAAAATGCTTAAAAACATACAAGTAGTTTTTGGAAAAACCACAAAAAATACATCCTCTTCAAAATCTAATCAGAGATTATTCTTTTAAGAAGAGAAAAGCCCAAAAAGTTGGATCAAGCACTGCCTTGGTATAAAATCTTAAGCCCCACTCAAAAGCTACAATTTTTAGCGTTTGATTTTAGAAGCAAAAGCAATTTTAATGACAAACAACCAAAGATCATGTTTTTCCCCAGAGTCATGCTGGTATTGATGTTCAAAGTGGTTGCATATAACTGTTGATGGATGAGAAATTTGGGGACACAATATAAGAGAAAGTAAGACAACCATACACAAGGCTCTCGCTTGTATGGAGAGAGTAGATGCATACAGATTTAACGCCACAAGCATCAAAGATTTAATTCAGTGACCTCTAAGTTAGAAGGCAACAAAACTTACCATTGAGCCAGGGCCCTTCCTCTAGGAATGTATAATATATCTTCCCAAAATGTAAAAAAAAAATGTAACCAGGAGCATGAAAAGAATAATATAAAGAAAGACATTCCAATCCACAAACTTCATTGCTACAAGATAACGCCAGTGTAGGCAGAAAAGCAATTAAAATGAGAAATTTTACATACCAGCACCCATGGTTATGAACAAATCCCTCGCGACTGAATAGAACTTAATCCTTAACTCTGGCAACTCACATGTCTTGAAGTACTTCGTAATGATACGTACAACACTGGCAGCATATGGTAATAGTTGACTGCAATACAAATATTGGCAATAAGTAGAGTTCTTCCTCTGGCAACAAATTAATACATGAAAGATATATCAGAGGAAAGAACTTGAAAGCCATGCATAGAAACATTACCAGAACACCAAAACAGTGAAGGGTAAACCCTTTGATGATAAGACACATTATAACAGAGATCATTAACAATGGCATTAAAAGTAATGACAAACATTATTCAAAAATGTCAATGTTATCCCAACCATGTTTTTTTCTGTTTGGCCTCAGTTTTCTTTCTTTTTTTTAAGGGAGAGAGGCTATCATGTAGTCATACACATACCTGCCCGTACACTTTATGATAGCTGTGATCAATTCCAGGCTACTCGAGTGCAAAACTGGAAGTTCTGAACAAATGTTCTCTTGCTGCTTGGCAGTCATGAATGGCAATGACATTTGTGGCAAAGAGCCATTTACCTTCAGAATCCTCTCAACCAGGGCCAATAATAGGCGAACAGGAACATTTACCTAATAATGTGATTGCATTTTGTCATTGTTCTTCCAAAATAAAAATACACAGAACTGACCATCAATTGTAGGAACACATATTGTACAAACTAAAAAGTACCTTAGCAGGATATGAATTTGTAAGCATTAGACAACAGCCCAACATAAGGGCAGATACATTAGAGATCAGTGATTGCTCAGTCATTTGTGATGCCTTGTTTCTAACTTCTTCTGCCAATATGTAGCCTCCCAACGGTGGCGGAGGATGTTTTCCTGGTAAAACCAGCAGCCTAGTAACACTGTCACGCATGGTTTCTACAACACATGGAAAAAGATTATCACAGACTGCTTTAACAGAGGCATTTATTACACAGATATTATCAACATTTACCTTCTTCTAGCCCATGAAAGGCTAGATTTAATTGATCATTTATTAACACCAAAATTTTCTGCATCAACACTGACCAGCTTTCAGTGTCTCCTTTCGATTTTGGAAGCAGTGCAATGCAACGGATGAGTTTCTAGATGTACCCAATCAGATAACATAACACATCAGATTAAGACTAGGAGGATATTCTTTGTATTTATCAGAAAACACATCCATACAAAATTGAGCCAAACATTAAAGAGAATTAAAAAATCATAAACGATGCCCCCCATGTTGAACATTGACCCAGCAAAATGTGGCTGCTGGTAGAGTTCTTTACCTTGTTTGGAAGTTTTATAAAAAAAATGGAATGGAACTGGTAGAATATAAACTTACAATCACAGAGGGATCCATTCCACGGTAGTTGAATTGCGATACAAATTAAGTATCTGAGAGCTTATACTTTGAATTGTGAATCGTTTCGTATTGTGAATCGTAAGATTTGTAAACATTTGAAAACCACATTCAAGATGAGGGGTTGATCACAGGAAGATTAGGTTAATGTTATAACGGTTGGATTAGGCCGGGTTGTTTGGCCCAACTCCTTTGTTAAATGGAAAAAAAATATTTGGGCTGATAAATGTTTGGCCCAAGGAGAATAAGAAAGCAAGATACAACATTAGGGTTGTCTTCTCTCATGTGCAGAGCTGCCTCTTTCATTTTCCATGGGCGCTGCTGCTGCCTTTTTCGGTTTCGCATGGGCGCTGCCGCTGCCTTTTCAGTTTTGCATGGGCGCCACTGCACTGCTAGAGAAACCATTCATGGAAATCGGAGTAAAGAAGAGCACAAATTGGTATGTATCTCTTCCAGCTCAATTCATGCAATAAAATGAAGTAGATTAAGGTTTTTCCAAACTGGGTCATGCGACCCCACACGTTTTGGAGTGAGACCTGAATCCACGGATTCAGGCTGTGTTTCTTGTTAGAATCGCGATTCATGTAATTCTGAGTGCGATACAAATGATACAACACAGATTTGGGAGCACAAATGAGTTTTCCTACGATTCGTATCGTGGGGGTTATGAATCGTATTGTATCGTGCAATACGAATTGTGTATTGTGCAATACTTACTACCATGATCCATTCTGATAAAAGTATAATACAAAATAGAAGTAAAATAGTGAAATTATTTTTAAGAAAAATGTGGCTGCTGCTAACATATACAGGCAGACAATCAAAATTTGATGAACATATTACCTTCGACATATCAAGACTGCATCCTCCAGACAAAAGTTTTAAAGCGACAGCAGATTCAACCTGCATAAATTAAAATCACTCATCAAAATGTAAATACAGCACCAAGGGAACTTAAATAGTTTTTTCTCAACCCTTTCCCTGTAAAAGCAACAAAAAACCTAGTACTAATCCCATCCAAAAGTTACATGCTCATCATCTTCCAAACATGCGGAGAAAGGGACACGCCAGAGTATTGTCTATAATAAGAAAATCAGTGTCAATGCAAGTGCAAATGCAGATACATAGTGCAACAGCATTAACATCCCAATCATGCAAAGCTTAGAACAAATGTACATAAAACCTGATTAGAACCATTGAATAAACATGATTATATCCTGAGTATTTATTTTAGTAGAAAATAATTTCATTGAGAAAGAAGGGAGAAATACAAAGGGATGACAATAATAAATCCTTCTACAGTGAAAAGTATGCAAGAGAAAAGAACATAAGACTGGTGCATGCAGCACAACACGCCAAACTCCACCTACAGCATGTCAATATCAGCCAGCCTAATAATAATAGGAACATAGCATTGAATTCAAAAGTTGCTGGTGAAATTAAAAGAAAAGGAACATATCAAACGCACTATTTGAGTTTGAAATTCTTGCTCTGGTAAAAAAAGTATTGAAGGAGGCAGTGGAATGTATCCAAGAAAAAACATTCTACTCATGCAAACAGAAATTAAGGACTTCCAAAAAAGGAGAATCTTACACTATCATAATGATTACGAATAGAAAACGGAAATGAAGTTGCTATGGTGCATAACAAATGAACTGCAGCATCCTGCATTCACCACAATTCAAATATTAAAAACGCTGTAGGCAAACAAAGCATATAATTTCTGGATAAAAATAATAATAACAGGTATATGGAATTGACAAATAAAAGTAGGGTATCTAATGTCAACAGCAAACAGAAAATATATTATATTTAAAGATTTGTCTGCATTCAGCCAAAACTTTTTATCTTCCACATTGGATAAGTTTAACACAAAAGACATTTCATCTCTTAGCATAAACCTGTGTACGGGTAGGTAAGTCAGGAGAGGTCCTGAGGAAACTGTTGCATGCCCGTCAACATATATTGCACATATAAAATACTATCAAATATACTAAATCCAAATGCAAATCTACGAACTGTCCAAACCAACTTACCCATATTGCCTCGGAGTTCTCATCAGTTAACATCTTCAATGTAGGCTGAACAACTTTAACGGCACAGGAAGATGATTCTTTCTTGATCTTTGGATATCGACCTAACCTATTTGTAACAGAGTTAGCACAGGAAGCTGCCAACTATTTTAATGAAGACTAAGAATGGCAGAAAATGTAATACTACAAACAAAATATTGGAAATAAATATATAGAATAAGTGCATGTCTATATTAATTTTTGTTTCAGTAGAGATCCTGGGAGCTATTAAACTTAATAAGCAGTCAAGTAAATGGAATGTAAAATCTAAGCAACTTGGTAGAACCATCCATTGTTCTCAAACTCACAAGTAAACTTGTAAGTATAAGATTACAAATTTGGGCTCATAAATCATGCCACCTCACTAACAGACTTGAACTTGATCAACTTAACTGGACGCAGTTAGGATCAGATAAACTCATCACACTAGCAGTCCACAGTCAAGTTAGAAAGATTGCTTGAGGTGCAATAAAAGCCCAAAGCATGAACAATCAGTCAGGGTTCCTCCCGCTACTTGGTTCTATTATGCATTTGCTTAATAGCTATTTTGACCAACCACAAACTTCGAATCTATAACAAATGCAACCCCTTCTTGTTTGGTTACCCACCCATGAATCAGCAAACAATGTAATTTGGTATAAGAGCATTATTACTTGTGACTTGTGAATGTGATATACAACTGTTTGTTCGCTCACTTGCTTGGCAACAACAAGTTTGCAACTACTACTGGCCTCTATGCTTGACTGACATTCTGAAACCTAAATTGTGAACAAGGTACCCTCTGGCCTCTACATGAACAAGGTGTCTCTTTTTTGTTTTTTTCTGAACTTGCAGTATTAGTTGAGAACTGAGATCACTGTGAAATAGTGGATTGTGTAATTGATATTCACAATTTATTTAGTTTGTAGTTTAAAAAATGTCTCACATTAGAGAGTCGAGGTGCTCAAGCAATACAGTTGTTAGGCCCATTTCAAAACTAGGAGTAATGCCCCTAAAAATAAGACTGGTATTAGGTTGAAACTTGAGGCATGGAATGGTGGTTTTTTTTTATTAATTTATGCTATTCATTTAACTTAGATACTATGAAAATTATTTTATTTTTATTTTTCAATTAAGCAAACTCTTACAAGTTTATTTGTCTAAGTTTATGAATCCTCCTCAAGTTGGACAACCTTACCCTCATCCTATTGAGTATTATGCATAACAGAGAAGAGGTAAAAAATCATTGGTAATGTGGGTGGCAACCACACAACAGCTAGCATAAAAATAAAGAGAGAGATATTTCTACCAAGGGATTCATTTAATCAGCAGCATAAAGCATTAGTACTCTACTCTACATTGCAGAACAATATTGTACCAATTAATAGAAAACTCTCAAGGTACAAAAAGAAATATCTAACCTTAAAAATAAATCAGACATTGAAGCACAAGCCGCTACCCTCACTAAATTTGAATCTGCTGGTGACTATTTCAAACAAACATCAAGGAGCTTGTCAAAATTGAGCATATCAAAAATAAAAATTCATTTCAGAGATTTGTACAAAGATGAACGCAAACAAGGGCAACTGTGTTTGAGCATGCATGTACTTTAAAAGCTAGAAATGAAGTCAAATAAAAAAGACTGTGTCACCTAACAATGTTTAGCATTAATCCGTAACATACAGGGTCCTTATCGAATACAAGAAAGGAAGCTTTGTGAGCTCTTTAATGGCCTACAGAGGGAACAAACACATTTACTAATTCCAAACGGCATCAGCAAAAGATACACTGCCCATTAACAATTTACAGGAAGGATGCCTGAAATCAGTAAAGGTGAGTAGTACAAGAACATTAAACTTAAATGGTATCAACTACATTAAGTTATCCTTCAAGTCCCAGTATTGGCTTGTAGGCTAAAATATGTGCTGGATAGCATGCTTAGTATTACAGTTAGAAAACATTATGTTTTAGATCCGGAAATGTACCAAAGCTATTCTCATTGCCAGAATACATAGGACTAGTCCTCTCTTTTTTTTCAGCAAAATATAAATAAATTAAATTGAAGGGGACACTTCAGAGGTCTCACAACCCTTATACATGACTCATTTCCACACTCACCAAGAGAGTGTTAGGCACAGAAGCGAAACCTACCTTAATTCTAGCATTAAAATCTAAGATAAAAACTGTCACAATCTACACAAAACCCCGCATGAAAAACTACTACCGATCCAGCTTATACTAGATATAGCAAAGCCAAGCAAACTTACACCTGAGACACCCCACATAATCATCAAAATATGCATCAAAGATCTTGAATAATGAAACTTAGCTCTTGTGCAACCCAATTTAGCAAAAAACATGGTTGCTGCAAAATTCAAAAAGCACCAGAATATGGTTTTCTAACTACAGCTTTGGAGCATTGCCTACAAGCTCACATTTCATCTTTGACCCAAAAGTTTGGCTGCATCTCCAATACAATAGCTACTGCCAAAGACAGCTTGTTAAGATCCATGCTTCCTTCACCTCCTTACCTCCAAAACGTTCTTCTCCCACACCTGCATCCAACACTCACCTGGCTGCAAGATTATGCAGTACACATTGAAACGGCGGATTACCTCATATAAGTTGTGCATCAAAATAGAGCTTCCTTCATTCTACCCTCCCATACAACATAACCAACCAGTGACCCTGAATTCTGACCAGCAGTGCCTCATCAAATTGCGAAAAACTCCAGACCCTGCAATCACGAATCTTCTTGGACCATAAAGTTATGTCCTTGGCCATTCCAACCAACACCCAGATAAACAACCCCTGAACCATGCACACAGAACCAACCATAGAAGCAGGAACTCTGTACTAATTATGTGTGTTGCATAGACCAAAACCATCAGCCACAATAATCTGCCTTCGTTCTGCCATCCCTGCAGCCACACCCTGCATTAAAAACACCAGCTAACCCACAGCTGACTTAAAGCAAAACTTGTCCAATTCACATGCTTCCTCCCTTCCTCAATTTGTCCAGACACAAGCATATTAATCAAATACTGCTTAACATTACATCACACCAGAATAAATTGTCAGTGGCCCTGCAAACTAGGTTTGCTTCTAAATCACCACCCTACACCGAAAATACCATCCATACCCCTGCTCTTCTAACCAGATAACCCAGCCTTCTAATAACGTCTTCAATCTGACAAAACACATCATTCCTCAATTACCAGTATCTTTTAAAACAAATGAGAGGTGGTTGCACCCTATGTTTCATCCATAACCACAATTTAAGTTGTGACAAAATAAGGGATCAAACCCGTGTCATATACTCAAAAGAACCAAAGGTACTAGCCACTTGTGAGCATCACTAAGGTTTAAATTCATCTAGGAGCTATGTGGATAAAGTTCTCCATAAATACAAAGAAGAAGAAAATGAATAAGAAAAAAATTAAATGAGTTTCTCTATAAACAAAAACTAGTTTACCTGCATTAATTTATAGAATTCTTCTCATTCTAACTTATCTGAAAGATTATGCTTTTTCTCGATTATTTTCTTTTCCTAGACCTGTGTAAAAGTTTATCCAAACAACAATTACCCTAAACAACTGTATATCTACACCACTTCATACTCCTAAACCCGAAAACTCTAACAAAGAATCATCAGCATGTAAGGCAAAACATCTACCTGTAGAAAAGCTAACAACTTGTTGAACCACACAGAGTAAGATTCTAGAAAACGCTCAGAGCTGCACTCTTCACAAGTAACCCCGAGCAGAGAGATCCCCGCCCAGCGTTTATCAGGCTACAAAAGAACAACACACCCATCTTAACTACAAAAATCATTCAAAACAAAGAAAGAAAAAAAAGAGGAAAAAAATTAAAAGCTTCTTGCTTTTGATTCCCACCATGGAGGTGGACAGGAGGGAGAAGATGCGGTTGAGCCAGGAAGAGAATGCAGACTTCCAGGCTTCGATTATTTTGGGAGGCGTGGAGTCTACCAGGAAAGACTCAGAGAGAAGGGAGTGCGTTTTGACGAGTGACACGACCTTGGAGAGTTGGAAGTTGCTGGAGAAGGCACGCTTCTCATCCGGAATATGGTCTCTAATGATGGAGAGAAGCAAGCGGGGTTTGAATGCAACGTCGTACATGTTCCCGAAGTGGTCGAAGGCCGCCATTGGAGCCGTGAAACCCTGCAACCTCGGAGACACTGAATAGAGGTGCCGCAGAAGAGAGACAACCTTAAAAACACACAGTGCGGCCTTCTCTCTTCTGTGCTGTGCTGTGTGAGGGAAGAGGAAAAGAAAAAGAAAATAAATATATATAATATTATTATGTTTAAATTATTTGTTGACGGGTTGGATCCGGATTTTTAAAGGGTGCCCGTTACCCGAACAGATATCTCGTGTTAGGGTTGGCTGTGATAGTTTCTATAAATCACAAACAAATCACAAAGTTATAAATTTATAGTTTCTATATTTTTTAATTTGTATATTATTAGTTGAAGAAGTAATATATCACAATAAATTTTTTATTTTTTTATTAAAAACTTTCATGATTTCTCAGTTAGATAGACACCTCAAGTAACAACAATCATAATCATTTGTCATCACATAAAACAAGTATTATTAAAAAAAATATAAAAATATAGAGTACAAGATCAAAACTCATATGTTAACAAAAATCATATAAACTATATATTAATAAAAAATTATAAGAACACACTAAATAAAAATTTATTATACTAAATAGTTTATTATACTAATAAAATGATTCTATATAAATATCTTTTAAATAAAAATTAAATAATAATGATTTATAACAAATGAATATTAATGATTTATAACATTTATTTATAAATAATAAAAAAATTATAAATACATGAGAAATATATATATATATATGAGACTACTACGCTATTACTCCGACTACTAAACTAAAAAAAGTCAGTACACTTACGCTAAAAAATAATTGTTTAACTTTTTTTATTTTAATGTAATATTATTTACTTTTGAATAATTTAAATAAATACACTTATTTACGAACATGTTTTTAAAAAAACATAAAATAAAAATATACATCCAAAATTATTAATAATATTTCTCTTTATAATAATTATTTTATTGCTATGAATTAT
>Ga0123341_1005268_pt1 | contig 11506 bp, 12 predicted proteins | sample Turbeapinknodule_FD_89959 | JGI IMG/M metagenome (GOLD analysis project Ga0123341, IMG submission 89959) | Root nodule microbial communities of legume samples collected from Mexico - Turtle bean Mexico pink nodule | ecosystem: Host-associated > Plants > Roots > Nodule | place: Mexico: Nepantla... | reverse complement strand
TATCTTTATTGTTTTTAATTTTTTTACAATTTTTTTCAAAATTTTATTTAAAAGGATGATTTTAATTTTAAATACTATTTTCATGGATGAATAAGATATGCACTCATAAAAAAAATATGAATGGATATATTGGACTGAATTTTTATCAAATAGATTTTTTAATTAAATTTTTAATAAATTATGGATTAATGAATTGTTTTCATCTGCTGGTCATTATTTGAATTAAAATTTAATAAGTTTCCCACCTGTACCTAACCACATTCCTATTCATCAGTAATTACTTTTGTCCCAATTCTACATATTGATTGCTTAATCAGTTTGCTAACCTTCAATTAAAATCACATAAGATTAATATAAAAAATTGTTAGTAACTTGTTTGTTCTGACTTGTATAGTTGTGATCATATTTAAAACTATTACTCTGATCTCTCATCTGAATTGGTGTGGTAGGTGCTTGTGTGCTTTGCTATGAAGTTCTTACAATCCTGGAGTAGTGCTTGAGGTGGGGATAATGGATTGTTCATGTAGAGTCTGAATCCTAGACATTGATAACAATACTTTTCTAAAACACTTTATCTTTTTAGCTTTGACAAAAGTAAAATATTTTACTTTTTTAATAATGGCAATGCTGGGTGGCTAGTTTAACAAGTGGTCCATCATAAACCATAACTTTAAACTCACAGGCCCTTTTCAATATCCTATCTACTTAGTCATCAAATACCATTCTCTTGCTATGCTATTTACAAAGTAGCTTACAAAGAACCAACAAGAAAAGAATCTAGATTTCTCATCCACGTCAATGGACCACTTTTGTTTTACTTCATCTTTGTTTTTGGACCACTTACATGTACTATAATATCTGTATCTGTGACTGTGAGCAATTATTGTAGTCTGCAATTATACATATTTTGTTTCCTCTATCCTGGGGCCTCCCATGGGCCATGGTTTATGTTGAAAGAAAGAACAAGATTTAGAGTATGGATATGGATATGGATACCATAAACATTTTTGTCAATGCCATCGATAACAGAACTCACATGCATACATTGTTGATATCATAATTAACACTGTAACATACACTTCTACACAACTCTAAGCTACTTGCATACTAAATATAATATCCTTATTGAAATAAAAAAAACAACAACAGTCACATCTCAGTCCTCACATATCCCATGAACCTGCCGACAAGGTTCAAACATTGAGAAAGCGGTGGTCTGGATCGGTTCACATCACATCACTCCACTCAACCAAACCAACTCAGTTAAAATAAAACATAGCATGTTATTTTTGCATAATATTTTACAGATTTCTTCTTCCTCATATACAGGAGAAGAAAGTTCAAGGCTCCTCATGGTGCTTGTTGGCAACATTGCACTGCTTTCTGATCTCCCCCTTTGTGCCAGTGAGAGGATTGTTTTCAGAGAGCAAAGCAATGGCTCTAGAAAACTCCTTGAAGAAATAGTCTTGGCTCTTGGCCATTTTCTTCACATAAGGCTTGGTCCTCTTGTCATTGGCTAGTTGGTGATCCACTATCAACAACCCCTTGTTGTCCAATATGTTCCTGTAGTAGTTGTTGTCTAGAATCATAGGGGTGCCACGGTCGTTTCTCACGTACTGCACGGCCTTGGGGTCTGGGATGGCATCAGGGCACTTCTTCAGCATGTGAGGGACATGGTCAGGGTTCAGCGCTGAATCAATCTCTGGGTACAAACGGTGCACCAACTTCACACAATGGGTTCTACCAACACTGTGTGCTCCTGTTCAACAAAATATCTCAATAATTAAAGCTTAAATCTGCAACCAATAACGCCACGTGTTGCTTTTTTTAATATTGCATCAAGTTTCATACTGAGCCCACATACATTTATGAAACAATAAATATGACTCATACAGTTTCCTGTGCTAATTTATGTATGCATTATGAATATGTTTATGCAGAGAAATTATTGCATATATTATGAATGAAAGAACAAGTATGGTGGCACAAGATTTGCATAATGGGGCTTGTCTTTTTGATGAACGTGTGTATGTAGAAGATGGATTATGGGAGGATGTAGAGTAGTTCATACCAAGCAATGCAACCACCCCGGGAGTGTCAATTCCCATGGCACCAAACTTGTCAAGAACTGAAGAAATGGACTCATTGTGGTCTGGGAGGAACTCTTCCACCACATCAGCTCTGCTCCTTCTACCATCCCTTCTTCCAGTTTTAAGAGGGATATGGGGGCCTCCTAGCTGTAACACATTCAATTTGGAGGCTTCCATCAAAATAATTAACTATAAGAATGATAATGGAAAAACAATGAAAGCAGTTGCCAAAACGACTCTGGACTAAATAAGTCTCCAAATACTACTTCCTTCACACTAAAAATAGAGTGATCTGGTAGAATTAGTTGATATCTTTAGCTCTCAAAAGTGAACTTCCTTAAAAGACGAAAAAAAGTAGCAAATGACAGATCTAATGAGGGTGAGCAAAAGTGAGAAATGGAAGAAAACAAAAGGAAAGGACAAGGAGTTAGTTACCGAAACAATGCCATCTCTGGCAGAGAGAACGAGTATATCAGCACAGGAAACAACTCCTGGGCACTCCCTTTCCACAGCTTCTTTGATGGTCTCAATGTACCTGAAATTCCTCAAACCAAAGCTTCTGTCTGTCTCCTTCTCAGACAAGCTCCTTCTTGTGGAGTCCAGCAAGAGTGAAGCATCACAACTCTGCCCTCACAAACAAAACAAAACAAAAGATCAAACTCCTTCATTAAAGATTAACTAACAAAAATAAAACAAAATGGGCAACAACATGCAACTTGCAAACCAATAAGAAAAAGCAAGAAAGCAAGGAGTTGCATAAAAAAAACCAAGATTAATCACCTGAACAGCACAGTCATGGAAGATGTTTCTGAGCCAGGAGAAAGCAGTGTTCTTGTGGCGTTTGTAGAGAAGCTTGACTTGTTCTTTGATGATATCTTCAGCCTGAGGACATGTTTCCTTGTAGAAGTTCATGACAAGGCCATTATCTTGGCCTTCCTCTGCAAGAGAGGGAGTCAGCAGTGAAAGTGCTGAAAAGGATAAGACAGCCAAAAGGGTTAAAAGCTTGGGAGCCATTCTCACTCACTCTCCTGCTTACACTCCTCTCTGCTTCTGCTTAAATAAAGTTCAAGTGCAAATAAAAAACTACTGTGAGAGAGAATGGTTTGGTAAATAAAATGAAAATTGGTTTTTGAGTGATGATGGTGATGGCTTCATGATGATCCAAGGCCACTCAACCATTTACTGAATTAATTATGGGGCATGTGCATAGGCTACGGGACTCCACTCCCTGCAACTTTTCTTTTCCTATTTTCGGCTTCAAAACTTGGACTGTGTGACACGCCATTTAATTTCTTGCATCATTTCACTTCATTTATTATAAATTATTCTATTTCTTCCACAAATTCAAAATCCCTCATGCCTCACTCTTCCATATTCTATTCTTCTTCCCATAATAATATAAGGATTATTTTACCAACTAATAATCTATTTTGTGGGACATCTGTTATTGAAAGCAGTCAAGTTATTTATCTTCTATTTATTTATTTTTTATTGTTATTAAAAAAAAATAGTTTCCAAGATAAATGTCTATCACTAACGATAACTTCATCTTGGATTAAGTAATGTAATCTCTATTATATCTAATTAAGTATTAATTGAACATGTTCAGGTGGGGATAGGACGATTCTCTAACTCCGGATTGGATGTGGGTCAATCGGCTTGTGTGAAATGTATTAAGATAAAAATAAATATATGAAAAATTAGATAGTATATTTTTACGAGTATGTACATTTAATTATGGATCAGTAATAGAACTCATTACAATTATACAAAGAAATACAAAAGATAAAATAAAAGTACGTTACTGTAATAGCGTTAATAACATCTATAGCATTAACAACATCTAAATATTAAATATTTATTTGAGTGTTGGATAATTTTTTACAAATATACTTTTGTCAATTGATAGCTGAAGCTTGAACGAGAAAAAAAAAGAGATGAAAAAAGAAAGCGTGATCGAAGAAAATGTATCAATTGTCCAACTTAGTCCCTTACAATTACATAACACTTCACGATTTTGACATGTCCATCCTAGTAATTTTTTGTTAAATATTATAAATAAATAAAAATTTTAAAGTATGCATTATTGATTTATTTTAAAGCTTATTTATGAACAGGTTGTTTGTTCAAGAAAATGAGGACAAACATGTCAAAGGCATAACTTTAGTCAAAGGCATAGCTTTAAAGACAACTTGACATAGAAGGTGTCAAGATTCAAGTGAAAGTGAAGAAGACACAATGAGTTTGCTATAAAAAAAGGTTCAACAAATTCTTGAAGAAGAACAACAAAGGCCAATCTTCTAAAAGGTATATTCCAAGAAACTGAATGATTTCAATGCTAACAAATACACATGCTTTGGTTGTGGTGAACAGGGACACATCAAGGCAGATTGTCCTAACAATGAGAAAAAAGAGAAAACAGAATTCAAATGAGAAAGAAGAGGAAAGACCAAGAAAGCTTACATAGCTTGGGATGACAATGAAGTGTTTTCTTCCAGTACCTCAAAAGATGCAGAAGCTAATCTGTGTTTGAAGGCATCAACATCAAGTAGTGTAACTTCATCTTCTTTATCTAAAGGTGATAACTATTATCAACTTCTTGAGGTTTTTAAAGTGACTCATGAAGAGGCAAATAAGTTGACTCTCACAAACAATAGATTAAAAAGTTTGAACAACTGGTTGGAAACTAGAGTTTAAAGCTTAGAAGAAGAGCTGGATAATTCCATGAATGATTTTGAAAATCTTGAACTTATTTACAAAAACTCTTCTTGTGAGTATAACACAAGTTCTTGTGAAAATTTCAAAATCCTTGAAAACAAAGTTTTTTTATCTTGTGAGTGGATAAACTCACTAAAGGAAAATCAAATATTGAGAGTGTGTTAGCATCTCAAAGTTGTGTATTTGGAAAATCAGGTCTTGGTTTTTATCCACAAAACAAAAACAGTGAAAGTTCAAAACTGTTTTCAACCTTTGCAGAAAAACAATCGGTTAAAAACTCGAAACAACCGGTTGTTTTTGCTTCTATTGTATGAAAAGATGGCATTATGTTAGATACTGCAAAATAAGGAAAGTTCTTGTTCCAAGAGGCATATTAAAGTGGATTCCTAAGTTTCATAAAGTTTCTTATGATCAAACTAACACTTATGGATCCAAATATTTTAAAGGATCAAGCCTTGGCACTTGATATGTTCTTTTTGCAGGACTTTGCTTCCATATTGAAGGATCTGTAGAATCTGGCTTTCATGGATGCAAATACTCGAGATAAAGCATTGGTTATGGAATTATGAACTGTTTCAAATCTATACAATGATCTTGAAGGATAATTTTTGTTTTTCCTATGCTTGAACATTCTGTTTTAAATCAAATTCAGTGGTTTCACTCTTGGTTTCTGGATTATTTTGTTTTGTATCTTCCTTAATCTCATTCAAACAATATGTGCTTTAATTTGTATCTCTGAATTTTGATTTCTGTTGAAGAATTTGATTTTATTAAAACTCAAATTGTTGTCACAGAAAATCAATCGATTGTTTTCACGAAACAACCGATTGTTTCTTCCCTGACAGCACTGTGGTCAAATCTGCTTTATTTCTTTGTGCTTCGATTCATGTTTATGATCAATCCCAATGTCGTTAGTGGTCAATAATGCATTTATTACTGCTTTGAACATGTATTCTTTGTGCAATTACTGCTCTTTATAGAATATATTCCTTTTTATATTGGAAATTAAAACCCTTTTTAAGCTTGGTCAATTCAGCATATGATTTCTCTCTTTGTGCTTTCTGTTAGGGTCTGACAGGTTGCTTTATTGCCTTTGATTTGATTCTTTTTCGTTTGAATTTTAACCCACTAAATGCCAAAGCTTTGACTGCCTTTTTTGGTTATAAATAAGTGTGGTTATTAGTTGTTTTTCTTCACAAGAAACAACTATCTATTTTCTCTTCTGCTCTAATCTGTTTCTGCAGTTTGCCTACACTCTTTTTCTCTCACTGAATCATGGAATCAACTGCTCCATCATCCAAAAGGATGAAAACAAGGGCTGTGAGAAGCGGAGGTAAACTTAAAAGCTGGTTTGCGGGAGAAACAAAATTGATTGAGAAATACCTACATGAGACAAGTAGGAAAATAATCAATACTCCAAAACTAATTTCCTTCAGTTGGATGAAGCAACAAAAGCTCATTGAAGTAAAGAACTTGTTGAAGGAGCAAATACTGAAGAAGTTTCTTGAAATGTCTGGAAACATATATCCAGATTTGGTAAAAGTCTTTTGTACAAACCTTCAATTTAATGGTCATAATCTTAGCTCTCATGTGAAAGGGGTGGACATTGAGATTACCCATGAGGTTTGAACTTCCATAACCAGGTTGAAGTACACTGGACTGAGAATCAATAAAGGCAATATAGGAGTAGTTGAAGAATTTAACAAGATGCAATTCTACAAGAGTTACCTTAAAAATCTTCTCTCAAAAGTGAGGAATTTTTCTGTTGGAGGATTAAAGCTGGATGAGAGGCTCATTGCCTTCATCATCTCCTGGATTCTCACACCAAGGGGCAACAACCATTCCACTCTTTCAAAAGAAGATTTGGTTCTGATTTACTACATCATGAACAAAGTAAAGTTGAATTGGATCCACATCTTTAAGGACCACATGCAAAAATCAACAAGGTTAAGTGATTTCCATTATCCCTATTCCATTTTGATTTCTAAATTTCTACACTATTTTGAAGTGGATTTAGAGGAAGAATTGTTTGAGGTTGTGAAGTCCTCAAGTGAAATCAATAATGGTTCCCTAAGCAAAATGGGGTTTACCAAAATTGGTGGAAGGTGGGTGAGTAAAGATGGAGACAAAGTTGGATCATCAAGTGGGGCACAAGCTAAGGAAGAAAATGAAGATGCTGCCACTGGAGATGAACCTGCAGCTGAAGCATATGAGGCTAGACCAAGATCTACTCACATGAATGAAAGGATAACCTCAATGTCTCCATTTGAAAGACTCATGGTGAGTAGGATGGATAGCTTTGCTGAAAATCAAATGAGCCTTCATGAGTTGTGTTAGACTAGGTTCCAGAATATGGATTCAAGATTTCAAACCTTGGATGAGAAAATTGAGGAAGTGCAGAATCAACTCTTTGATCTGCAGTATGGCAAGGATGAATGAAGCAAGTTTACAACCTTCCTTTCCAATTATGATTTAATATTCTGAACAATTTCCTTTTCTTTATGTTGTTTTTATCCCTTCTTACCCTCTATTTGTGAAGAAAAATAGGGGGAAAAGTGTTTTGGGGTTGCAGTGTTCTTATTCCTACACTTATTCTGCTTGAACTTTGCCTTAACTGTTTGGTTGTTGTTGCTATAGCTCTGATAATTTTAACCGGTTAATCCTGTATTTTAATAAGTTGTTTTTCTGCTACTGCACCTATGTATGTGTAACTGGTTTTCACAAAGATTTGGTTGATCTTCCGCTTTGGAAATCACATAGTGGAAACTGGTTTTATGCTGCTTGATATATTTGGAATAGATTATCCTGTGTTTCTGCATCTTTTTGTGATTGCAGGTTGTGACAAATTCTAAACAGAACATCCCAAAGCAGCCCAGTGATTTGTCTTCATCAAATAGGGGGAGGATGTTGAAAATGAAGCTTTGATGCCTCCAAATCGGTGAAGAGAGCTTAATGCATGTGTTGTTGTGTCTGGGTTTTAGTTCTAGGTAGTTTAGAATTTGTAAAATTCATTCTTGAATCCAAAGCACAGCTTAATCAATCTGGTTTTGAAAATGAAAAGTGTTTTTCTAAGCTAAGTGAAAAACAATCGGTTGATTTCTCGGTTTAGTCGGTTGTTTTCCACCTAGCTTGGTTGGAGGGTTTTCAAACTATTTTTGACTTGGTTGACTAACTGTCAAAACCAATTCAACTGATTTAAATGACATTTCAACTGGTTGTTTTTTGAATTTCTTAACAGCTTTTCAAAAACCTATTAAATCTTTTTTCAGTTGATTTGAAACTATTTTGGCTCGTGTTTAACTGCCTAAAAAGGCTAGTTTGAAGAGCTATAAAAATAGGTTACCCTCCATATTTGAAATAGAGAAAGAGAGATTAAGAAACAATTTTGAGGAAGATTTGCTTCAAGCTTTGCTAGATTTCCTAAGGCTGTGCCATTGGTTCAAGAAGTGAATTAAGAGCTCTGTGATTTCCTGTAAACCAGGTGTAATCTGTTCCTTCTATTCTTGTAATTTTTTTTCATTTTGTATACTTGTAAATATGCAAGTTAGAGGGTTGTTCTGACTGTGTGTGTGAAAAGGCAAAGAAGGTGTGTGTTCTTGTGTGATCAAGATCACCTCTTTGTGGTGTTGTGTGATTGTAATTTGTTGTTGATTACTTAGTGCAATACCTAGTGGTTTTCTGGGGACGAGATGTAGCTCTGGTAAGGAGTGAACTTGATTGTGTGATCTTCTCTCTCTCACTCATTACAAACTGTTTGATGTGATTTTTTTTTGTCTTTGTTGCTTTAAACAATCGGTTAAATCGAAATATCAACCTATTGTTTTTCTGCAAACAGTTTTAACAACTTTGATTTCTTAGCTTCCCCGATTGCTCTTTCTGTAATTCTTTATAAATCTTCATTCTTAGCTAATATTTGCGAAATTTTTTTGTTAAACAATTCACCCCCATCCCCCCTTCTTGTTTAGGCCATTAATTCTTACAACTTTTTAGTGAGATTTTCAAAACACAGGAAGATAGGATAGGATTAGGAATGAAATTGGTGGCATGTGATGATTCCATTGCATTTCAAATATATGTTTTAATAGAAATCCACGGAACAAACCTAAAGGACAATGAAAGTGGAGGGCAACAACAGAAGGCGGTCCTGACGCTAAGTTGTAGGGAAGTTGAATGGAGGAGACAGGTCTGTGGTGCGGACTGCGAAGGAGGAGTGGAACGAAACTATTTTTAGGCAATGAATTATTTGGGATGGGTCTTGTGGGGTGGAGATTTTGTGTATAAAAAATAATTATTTATTTAATATTAGGCGGGCTAGTAGGCCAATCCGTCCCGCCCTGTTGTTGGCCTATGCGGGCTGCGGGTTATGTGGGGCGGGATTAAGTTGGTCAACAAGTTAGATCAGTGAGCTTCCCTACACTTTTTGGTAGCGGGCTATGGGCCACCCTGCATGGCCTGTCCCACATTGTCATCCCTATTCCTACACTTTATGAGGGTTTGAAGCTGATAAGTCAAAATATTGTATCACAATTCCACATTTTTTGTTCATACCTCCCAAACCATTGGTAGATCTCATTGGTACCCTTCTATAGAATAGATTATGAAAACTAGCCTCCCACCAAGTTGAAAAAGTTGTTGATTGATCGTATGATGGAAACACCAATCCTAACAAACATATATTATTCAAGTCAAATTTTGCACAATGGATGGCATAATTTTTTGTTGTGTTTACCAAAATTTTCCATAAAACGTGTTTGACACATTTCTTTCAAAATTCGACATTAAATTTTCAAAAAGTTGTCCTTATCACTTAACATTTATCACATTAGTGGATATCTAACCATAAAAGGAAGAATTTCTTCAAGTGCTCATGGAATATTTCAACAAAGTGACATTGAATATATGGAACATGAACTCGAAGGTAATTCTACATTACATGGTCACGACACTAAAACTAAGACACTTTGTGTAAGAAATAGGCATTTGATTTGGATGAGTGGAGACACAATCCACAAAATTCATATAATTAGAGGAACTCAGTGACTTTCACAATAAAGTATAAGTTGAGATCGTCTCTTTGGAGAAAAATTTACAAGAAGGAGCATACTCATGACAACAACACTTGACAAAAGGCTAAGGAACCAAGGGCTCTCAATGCAGACATTACACCCTTTTCAACACTAACAAGGCCCATATCTTAGAGGATACTCCACCAAACCCATCGCAACCCCCAAGAAAGGTCCAACACCCCCTAACACTGGTCATAGTCGGCATCATCGCAATTACGGACATATGACAAAATAATGTCTCACTTTAAAGGATAAAATTAAAGAACTAATCCAAACACGCCACCTGCACAAGTTCATAAGAAGGCACCAAAATTAAAGGGAAGGAAATTATCAATCAAGGTGGAAAGTAGATAATTTTCGCTGATAAGGAGATCGACAAAAAGATAATTATTGCTAAGAAGAACAATGACAATACATCCTTCCAAGGGAGGTGCAAATAAGAGTAGAGATGCATCTTTTTAGGGTGTCATAAATACAATAGTTGGTGGCTAAGTCGGAGGAGGAACTTCAGCCACAACCAGAAAAAAAAGACTCTTATAAGTCATGCAATTAATCAACATAATGTTATCGACACCAAGAAGGAAAATACCTTCAATCACATTCAAAAACTTACATTTCAAGGTGATTAACCTGTTCTAAGATGACCTAATCATTAAAATTGAGGTGGAAATTTGTGCCATCATTAAGACACGTGTTAACTAAGGAAGCTCAATTGTATAATATACTAGAAAACCTTCAAAAAGTTGTAGTTACTAAAAAGTGAAATAAGGTTGAATAATGATCAGATAGTCATATTCTCAAAGGAGAAAGTGGACACCAAGGAATATGTTGAGACTTTACATCAAGTTTTGGGAGGGAAGCAACGATTATCACACCATCAAACTGCAATGTCTCATTGTAAGTGTCAATACTTCCTATAACATTTTACTAAGTAGGCTCTCCGTTAATGCCTTGGGTACTATCACCTCAACCCTCACTTAACCATGAAACTCTCTTCGGCTTTAGGAGACACAATCATGGTGTATGTCAACAAAAAAACAACTAGAGAGTGTTATGCGATAGATCTGCAAATAACCCCAACACTTAGTTTGCGTACCTCCCACAATATTGACAATCACAAGATGTGGTCACAATGGGCTACCTTCTCTGATCAAAAGAAAAGGAAGTTGGGTAAAGAAATAAGAACATCGACTATAGAGGATGTACATAAACTTCTTAAGGTAAAATTTATAAAAGAAATCAACTACATTATTGTTGAATCAAGTGTGATCAAAAGCTTTGAAGAATCCAAATCCTGGTGTTTGATGGAAGGTTGAAGTTGCTTGGAGTTGCTCCTGTGTTTTTAGAGTAGGATCTGGGTAGTTATCTTTGTAATCCACTCTTTGTTGAATCTAAAACTTAAGTGTTTTCAAATCTTTTAACTTTAAAGTGTTTTTCAAACTAAGTGAAAAACAACCTGTTGTTTTGTCGAAACAACTGATTGTTTTACACTTAGGTGTTTTTGAAAATGTTGAAAACTGTTTTGGTTGGTTGACTTGCTGTCAAACCAAAACAATCGATTGTTTCGTGAAATCAATCGATTGTTTGTTTGAAAATCTTAACAGAATCTGTTTTGTTAGTTAAGTGTGCTTT
>Ga0123341_1005267_pt1 | contig 11507 bp, 5 predicted proteins | sample Turbeapinknodule_FD_89959 | JGI IMG/M metagenome (GOLD analysis project Ga0123341, IMG submission 89959) | Root nodule microbial communities of legume samples collected from Mexico - Turtle bean Mexico pink nodule | ecosystem: Host-associated > Plants > Roots > Nodule | place: Mexico: Nepantla... | reverse complement strand
TGCAAACGGCCGCTAGGGCGCCCTTTTGTCCTTTTGCAGGTTACGCAGGTATTTGGAGGGAAGGTGTCCTTAGCTGACGGGTAGTTTGCGCACGAAGACGTTCCCGCTCAACCGGACGGAACATTTGGCGCCCACCGTGGGGCCGATCTAAAACAACGGTCCCATAACACATCAGAGGAGATTTTTCTAGAGAGAAAACGAACCAGCATGGCCACCACTAGAAGAGGTAGGGGAGCCAACACACGTGCTACCGCTGGTGCACTGACCCTGGAGCGGCTCCTGACAATGGTGCAGGGGCTACAGGGAGAGATGGAGAATTCCCGGGCGCGTCAAGGCCGCATGCAGAACGACCTTGATGCCTCCGAGGCTAGGAACGCGGAGCTCCAGCGTGTCAACGAGGAGTTACGCCGGAATGCGAGGAACAACAGGGCGGGGCAGGAGGCCGAGAATGAGCCCCTGACTCCACCCAGGGAGTTTTCCACACCTTTCTTGCAAGAGATCCTAGACGCAGCGGCCCCCAATACATTCACGGGACCCAAGGCGATTTTCACCGGAAGAGAGGACCCGGAAGCGCATCTGTCAGCCTTCCACACGCAAATGGTCCTGGTTGGTGGTACTGACGCCGCCAAGTGCAAGTTGTTCATGAGCACCCTCATGGGAGATGCTATGGACTGGTTCATCAGCCTGCCAGACGGTCATATCACGTCGTTCAGACAGTTGACGCGTCTGTTCAGGGAACAGTATTTGGCCAATAGGCCCCCGCCCCCAGAACCCTACGATCTTTTTGGGGTGAAGCAGTACCAAGGGGAAACCCTAAAAGAATATATCAACCGGTTTGGAGCCGAGGTCGTGAAGGTCAGGGCGACAGACCAGAATATGATCACGTGCGCCTTCAGAAGGGGTGTGTGCCCCGGCCCATTCCACGCGTCCATCACTCGGAGACGTCCACGAAGTTTCTCTGAGATAAGACGCCGGGCCGTAGAGCACATAGCCTCTGAAGAAGAGGTGTTCATCAAGGGCGTCAGTGCGGTGCCGCCGCGCCCTAGAGCACAGACACGGACCCCCGTCGTCAGGGTCAACGAGACCACGACGGAGAAGAGGAAAACGGACAGGAAGCGTCCGTACGAAGCTAGGAAGCCCCAGCCGCGTGGGCCAGCACGCGATGAACGCCCAACCAGAGAGAGGGCCAGGCCAGCACGGTATCACTTCGTGATGGACCTAAAGGACCTCATCGCCGTGCCCAACATTGCTGAGAAGTTGAGGCGGCCAGAGAAGACGGACAAAGTGCTGGGACCTCGTAAAGAGACCTGGTGCGAGTTCCACGAAGCCTTCGGCCACAAGCTCGAAAACTGCTTGTCCTTGGGCTACCAGCTGGAAGAGCTGGTGAGAAACGGTTTCCTGGCGGACTATGTCACGGAGGCCACAGCGACAGCCGTCCAGCCGGTGGCGGTGGAGGGACAGGAACATGAGGCGCATGAGATGCCTGTCCTTGGCGAAGTTCATACCATCGCAGGAGGGTTCTCCGGCGGGGGACCTACCGCCTCCCAGCGCAAGAAGTATGCCAGGGGGGTTAATTCCATTGAGGAGAGGATGGCTGGCGAGCCATGGGAGTCGGACTTGACCTTCAGAAGAGCCGACCTGATGGACGTGATACCACACGACAATGACCCTGTGGTCATGTCGGTTGTCACGGCCGGCAGGAAGGTACACAGAGTCCTGGTCGACCAGGGAAGCTCGGCGGATGTTATGTTTTTATCGACATTCAACAAGCTACGGTTGTCTCCTGACTTGCTAAGCCCCTATACAGGATGCCTGTACGGGTTCGGGGACAACCAGGTGGAAGTCCGGGGGTACCTGGAGCTGAGGACGACGTTCACGGACGGTGAGGCGTCGCGGACGGAGAGTATCCGATACCTAGTCGTGAACGCCGATTCCGCTTACAACATTTTGCTGGGCAGACCAGCATTGAACAGATTGAACGCCGTGTCCTCCACGCGCCATATGAAGATGAAGCTGCCGGATCTCAGCGGCAGAGTCATCGTTATAAAGTCAGACCAGGAGGAGGCACGGAAGTGCTATGTGAACAGCCTGAAGTCGAGGAGGAACGTCTTCATGGTGTACGAGCGTCCGCAGAGTGCGGACACGATAATGATCGAGGCGTCGCCCAGAGCAGAGGCGACGCCCAGAGAAGCAGCGTCGCCCAGAGCAGAGGCGACGCCCAGAGAAGCAGCGTCTTCCAGAGCAGAGGCGACGCCCAGTGTAGATGCGTCGCCCAGAGCAGAGGCGACGCCCCGAGAAGAAGCGCCGCCAAGAAAAGGGGCGACGCCTAGAGACGAAGCGTCGCCCAGATCAGAGGCGACGCCAAGAGAAGAGGCGACACCGAGAACAGAGGTGACGCCCGGCGAGGAGGCCATGTCCGCCAGGGCAGCGCCCGAACCAGATGTTCCCATGGAAGAAGACGCCGACGAGGTGGTGCCCGTAGAGGAGGATACGAGGGAACATCCGGTGGCTAACGCCGTCGAAAGGGAGATCGGTGGCAAGCCTTTCAAGTTGGGAAGCTTGCTGAGTACGGAAGAACAGGAAGGGGTGGCGGGAGTGATTTTGCGCCACCTCGATGCCTTCGCATGGTCCGCCTCAGATATGCCCGGCATTGATCCCGCTTTCCTATGCCACCACCTGAGCATGGACGCCACGGTCCGCCCCGTGCGTCAAAGAAGGAGGAAGTTTAACGAGGAGCGGCAGCAGGTGGTGAGAGATGAGACGCAGAAGTTGCTGCTGGCCGGTCACATCAGGGAGATTCAATACCCTGAGTGGCTCGCCAACGTGGTCCTGGTGAAGAAGGCCAACGGAAAGTGGAGAATGTGCGTAGACTTCACTGACCTAAACAAGGCGTGCCCAAAGGACTCGTACCCGCTACCCAGCATTGACGCCTTGGTAGATAGCGCGTCCGGTAGCAAAGTCCTGAGTTTTCTGGACGCCTTCTCGGGGTATAATCAGATAAAGATGCACCCGAGGGATGAGAGCAAAACCGCGTTCATGACGGAGACTTGCAGCTACTGCTACAAGGTGATGCCCTTTGGGCTGAAGAACGCGGGCGCCACGTACCAGCGGTTAATGGACAAGGTCCTGGCGCCATTGCTCGGGAAGAGCGTGTACGCTTATGTCGACGACATCGTTGTGGCGTCGCAAGACAAAGCGCAGCACATGGCGGATTTGGAGGAATTATTTGTCACAATTTCCAAGTACCGTCTCAAGTTGAACCCCGAAAAGTGTGTTTTCGGGGTAGAAGCCGGAAAGTTCCTGGGCTTTATGCTCACGGAGAGGGGAATCGAAGCAAATCCAGACAAGTGCGCGGCGATTATTGCCATGCGCAGCCCGACGTCGGTGAAAGAGGTGCAACAGCTGACGGGTCGGATGGCGGCACTTTCACGGTTTGTTTCCGCTGGGGGAGAGAAGGGGCATCCTTACTTCCAGTGCCTCAGAAGAAATAGCCGCTTTGCGTGGACTGATGAGTGCGAAGCGGCTTTCATCAAGTTGAAGGAGTACCTGGCGACGCCGCCGGTCCTCTGTAAGCCGGTAGCAGGCGTGCCCCTCCGGTTATATTTCACAGTAACAGATCGGGCTATCAGCTCTGTTTTGGTCCAGGAGCAGGATCAGAGTCAGAGGCCCATTTACTTCGTGAGCAAAGCACTGCAGGGAGCCGAGACAAGGTACCAAGCGCTGGAAAAGGCGGCGTTGGCTGTGGTGTTCTCTGCCAGAAGGCTCCGCCACTACTTCCACAGCTTCACGGTGGTAGTGATGACCAACCTCCCCATACAAAAGGTGTTACAGAAGCCTGATGTGGCGGGAAGAATGGTGCGTTGGGCGGTCGAGTTGTCAGAGTTCGACATCCAATACGAGCCCAGGGGGTCCATCAAGGGGCAGGTGTACGCGGATTTTATAGCGGAACTGTCGCCCGGGGATGAGCAAGAGGTGGAGGCAGGCTCGCGATGGCTGCTCTCGGTTGATGGCTCTTCCAACCAGCAGGGGAGCGGCGCTGGAATTGTCCTGGAGGGGCCCAATGGCGTGTTGATAGAACAGGCCCTGCGTTTCGCCTTCAAGGCGAGTAATAATCAGGCGGAGTATGAAGCCTTGTTTGCAGGGATGCTGTTAGCCAAAGAGATGGGCGCACAGAACCTCCTCGTGAAGAGTGACTCCCAATTGATTACGGGGCAGGTGTCAGGGGGGTATCAAGCGAAGGACCCACAGATGGCGGCGTATCTGAAATACGTCCAAGTGCTGAAAGGAGCGTTCACCGCTTTTGAGCTGACACACGTCCCCAGGGAGCAGAATGCCAGAGCTGACCTGCTTGCAAAGCTGGCCAGTTCAGGCAAGGGGGGTAGGCAGAGGACAGTGATCCAGGAGACGCTCAAAGCTCCGCGAAGATTCGTGGAAGATAACAGGGTGGATGTCCTCCAGAGACGCACAAGGAGGGGAAGGCCGAGGAATCACTGTTCCGTCACCCAGGAGACCCAGAGGGCGCCCCGCATCAGTACATATACGGATGCGCCCGAAGGGGAGCGAATGCAGGTGTGTGTCTTGGTTGAGGGAGACACTTGGATGACGCCTTACAAGAGGTACCTGGCGGATGGGGCTCTTCCAATGGAGCCCGAAGAGTCTAAGAGGGTCAAAAGAAACGCTGCACGATATACTTTGGTGGATGGGGTGTTGTTCAGGCACGGTTTCACTCACCCTATCCTAACTTGCGTCAGTGGCGACGAGTGCACCCGGATAATGGCGGAACTGCATGAAGGCATCTGCGGGAGCCATGTGGGAGGAAGGTCCTTAGCCTCCAAGGTGATACGCGCAGGTTTTTTCTGGCCGACAGTGAAAGAGGATTGTGCGCGACATGCTCAGCGTTGCAAACAATGCCAAAAGCACGCTGACTGGCACAAGGCGCCGCCGGAAGAGTTGCGATCTATACACGGCCCGTGGCCTTTTCACACGTGGGGGATTGACATTCTAGGTCCATTCCCACTGGCGATCCGACAGATGAAGTATTTGATCGTTGCCATCGAGTACTTCACCAAATGGATAGAGGCGGAACCCGTAGCACAGATCACCGCGCACAAAGTCCAGCACTTTGTGTGGAAAAACATTATATGTCGTTTCGGCGTACCGAGGGTTGATATCTGACAACGGGACCCAGTTCGCCAGCCAGCAGTTGAAGAACTTGTGCGCAGAAGTGGGTATCAAACAGGTGTTCGCCTCAGTTGAACATTCTCAGACTAACGGTCAGGTAGAATCAGCAAACAGAGTTTTGCTAAGAGGGCTCAAGAGAAGGCTGGAAAAGGCGAAGGGGGCGTGGGCAGAAGAGGTGCCAAGAATTATATGGGCGTACCACACCACGCCCCAATCGTCCACCATGGAGACACCTTTCCGTTTAGTGTATGGGGCGGATGCGATGATCCCAGTTGAAATCCAGGAAAGTTCGCCACGTTTTTTGAACTTTGTGGCCGAGGAGTCTAACGAAGAGAGGCGGGTGAATCTGGACCTGCTGGATGAAGCTAGAGAGGAAGCTAAGATAAAAGCCGAGGCGGTTAAAAGAAGAGTAGAGCGACAGTACAGCTCTAAGGTAAGGCCGCGGCAGTTTCAGGTCGGCGATCTAGTCATGAGGAAGGCCCATCCCTACGAGTTGGAGAATAAGCTATCTCCCAAGTGGACTGGACCTTTCAGGGTCACCGAGGCCAAGGGCAATGGCTCATACAACTTAGAGACCTTGGACGGTGCTCCCATTCCGCGTAGTTGGAATGCGGCCAATCTGAAGTTTTATTTCAGTTAACTTATGTAAAACATCGAAGTGTAACAGTATATTAAAGGGGACGCTCTTTTTCCCCTTCAGGGGATTTTTAATGAGGTCACCCAATAAAGAAACAAGTTGCAGAAAAAGATTTGTCTTGGTTTTCCGGTCTTTATCTTTTCTTTGTTTTAAGTGGCGTCGCCGGAAGACAAGGCGTCGCCCCGAGACAAGGCGTCGCCCAGAGATAAGGCGTCGCTAAGAGAGAAGGCGTCGCCAAGAGATGAAGGCGTCGCCCAGAGATAAGGCGTCGCCAAGAAACATAAAGAATAAGATGCGCATGGTGTATGAGATGCGAGCAAAGAGAAGCGATATGGTGGAAACCAGTTATAGCATAGCAAGGTATTTTTACAAGCAAGAGATGTTACGACATTTACAGGCTCGTATACGTGCTAAACCCTAAATCCTAAACCCGGTGGCAAAAGACCAGTAACAACTTCGAAGAGAAAGGGTGTTGTTCCTCTTCCAGGTTGCCCTGCGTGATGGGAGGGGGCGCACAGCCAGTTGATTCTTGGATCGTTTCCCGCGGCACCATGAGCAACATCCACCAGAACTACCTCGAGGCACTTGTGAGCGGAGTCCCTACTTGCCCAGCGAGATTGGCGGAGAAGAGTTTTTGCTCCCGATTCCCAACGCTCGGCGAAGCTGCAGCCTCCGCTCTTGGTTGATTTTCGAGCCTGCATCAGAAGAAGACAAGCATATCAGAGTCATTGCCGAATGCAGCAGAGAACAAGAATTGCTAGGGGCAATGGTTCGTACCTATATATCTCTCTAGGGTTCTGGTGTTGGACTCCAAACTGATCAAGGTGGCTGAGTCGAAGCCCCCCGCCTCTGCGAGGATCCGGCAAACCACCTGGTCATTTGGAGACAGTTTCTTGAAGGGCGTGGATTTGAGGACTTTCGTCTCCCTTACCCAATACAGCGGAAAGCCGTCCAGGGCGGAGGGAACGAGGTCGGAGCAGCAGATCTTGAAAAACCTGCCTTTCCACCCAGTGAACGAGTTCTGGAAAGGGGCCAGGAGAACCCTACCAGGGACGTTGCTGAGAGTCACCCAGAGGTTTTTCCTTTGCTTCTTCACCTCAAAGAAGTGAAAGAAGATACCAAGAGAGGGCGCGCAACCCAGGAACCCGAAGAGAACGTCGAAGGCTTTGATGAAGGCCCAGCTGTTGGGGTATAACTGGGCTGGAGCAGTGTTGATCTCCGAAAGCACTTCCCTCTCGAACGGGGAAAAAGGCAGACGTATGCCGACGGTCTTGAAGACCGCTTGGTAGAAATAGAAGAAGGGGACCCCGTTGTTGGCCCGTTCGTCCCCACACACCGGTTCCCCCAGGTCGCAAGGAAGCACAACAACGTCATCGTCGTGCCTCCTCGCGAAGGCACGATGGTCGTAAGAGCATGGATCCCCTTGGTGCACCCGTATGGCCCTGGGAGCAAGAAGGCATGAGCACTCGTCTAGAAGCTCGCTCGAAGCCCAGGGGTACAGGTCTTTGGGATTAACCCTAGGAGGGGTTGCACAGGAGGACATGTTGGTTTGAGTATGGGAAGTTTTGAAGGCAAATGGGGCACTGGTGTTTTCAAACACTAAGTGAGAATTATCACCGTAAGAAATCTTTGTGAGAAGAAAAGAAAGGGCAAAGAGTTTATAAAAGGAACGGGAAAGTGGATGACAGTTGTGATGATTTGAAGAAATAAATGCGGCAGTTGGAGCGCCAAACGACACAAACGTGGCACCAAGTGATAGGTCCGCCTGGCTGAATGTGGGGGAATGTTCCTGACACAGCTGGTTCAGGCTCAGAAAGTGTCGTATCAATGGAACGCTCGAGAATACGGTGCGCCGTCGAAGAGAAGGTCAGAAGCGCAGAGGATATCGGGGCAGGTGACGGTGCATCCCATCAGCCGTACGGAAAGTACCACGTAAGGTCAGAAGCGCAGAGGATATCGGGGCAGGTGACGGTGCATCCCATCAGCCGTACGGAAAGTACCACGTGCGTGGCACGTGAGCCCAGGTTTCAGTCCCCGGGACCATATCAAAGTCAAAGTCAATGAAAGGCGTCGCCCAGAGATAAGGCGTCGCCCAGAGGTAAAGGTGTCGCCAAGAGATGAAGGCGCCGCCTAGAAACGCTAGCAGATTTCCTTCCCCGATGCCCACAGGTAGGAAAGACTGTGGAGGGAAGGGGAGTCCAAGGTGTCATGAAGCCAGTCCTCGAAGGCGTCGCCTCCCCGATACCCGCAGGTAGGAAAGACTGCGGAGGGAGGCGAGTCTGCCCAGTAGGCAATTGACAGGGCGTTCCCCGATACCCGTGGGTAGGAAAGACCACGGAGGGAATGACCTCGCCAGAGGACTCGGTATTCTTAGACACCTTGGGATGATACGCTGCAGTGGGCGTCGCCATAGCATAGGCGCCGCAAGTTCTGGATGCCCGAGGGCGTCCGACGTAGCGAAAAACAAATAGAAGACAAGCGAAGCAATTCAAATGAAGTAAAGATAAACCACTCATGTGGGGTTTCGATATATCCAATGCATCAGATTTGGAGCGCAAAGTAGCGATTGTATCAAAATGTAAGCAATTCGAAAAAAGAAATTACAAGTTGTCAAAAATGAGGGCGGTGCGAAATGTAAAGAAAAGAGGTCGTCATGGCAGCGTTTCAGTCATCGGGGCCGAAGGGAACCACCTTCCCGTTGACGACATGGTGGGTAGGGTCGCAATTCGAGATGTCAACCCCGGGATTCGCGCAGGCGGCCTGAGCCAGAGCCTCTTGGAACCCTTCCTCGTAAGTGCCCGCCATGTCTGCAATGAGAGATTTCTTCTCCTTCTCTAGCGCCTCGACGGCGGCGTCCGCAGATGCCACCTGTTTCTCCAAGGCTTCCTTCTCCACGACGAGGCCACTGACTTCAGTCTTCAGTTTGTTGCGTTCTGCTTGGAGAAGGCTCATGGCTTCGGCCTGCTCGCGGTAGCGGCTCTTCAATTCCTCTTGAGCCACCCCGGAGGCGTCGATCATGCCCTGGAGGCCGGTTACTTGGATTTTAAGGCTGGCTTCGCGTAAGAAGAAATCGGCTTGAAGCTCCGCCGCCTCCGCTAATTGATCTGCTGCTTCCGCCAGTTGTTTCCTCGCCTCTTCCTTGGCCGTCTCCGCCAGCTTTAGGGAAGTTTGGGAGGCCTCGTCCTGACGCTTCAGTTTTTCATTCTCTTGTTCCAGAGCTGACACTTTTGGTTCCAGAATGGACATCTTTGTTTCCAAAGTCTCGAGTTTGTGTGCCAGCCAAGCAGCGTTTCTGGCCTGGGAGCGCCAGTCGAGGGCAACGGACAGGAAGGCCCCCAAGTAGTAGGGCATACCTTCCTTCCTATCAGGACTCTCCGGCATGTCCTCCCCGTTGAAGCCCCTCAGAAGCTGCATGATAGGAGGGGGCAGGGAGATGATGTCGGGGATGGCAACAGAGGCGGCAGGAGTAACAGATGTTTCAGCGGGGGGCGGAGCAGGAGTTTGGGCGGCGCCATCGCCTTCTTCGCCTTGTACTGTCGAAGCGATGGGGCAGGAAGCGCTGGGAGGAGTGTCCACAGGGGAGTTCCCTCCTTGAGGGGAAGCTGCTGGTGGTGTTGGAGCCCTAGCAGCCCTCCTTCTCTTGAAGACTATCCCTCCGCCAGAGCCTTCCTCGTCGGAGGAAACCACCAACACCCTTTTCCCCTTGTCTAGAGGGGCCGGAGATGACGACGCGGCCATGGCTAGGGGCACTGCGGCGCTGGGCGTAGGTGATCCGGGCGTTTGGGTTTGTGGAGGCGGTGAAGATGAGCCTAGTGGGGGTGCGGCAGTGAGATCAGCGGCAGTGGCAGGAGGGGCGGGAGTGGCGTCGCCTTTGGCAGCACGAGCGTCCCTCAGCGCCTTTGCCAACAACGCCTTCTTGGAGGAACTCATTATCGACCCTGCATTCGGGTAAACCACATGGCGGAAATCAAGACAAGGTAGAGCATAATACACAGCGTGCAAGCAGGGCAGACAAGGAAAAATAGAGCAAGCGCAAAGCAACAAAGTACAGGAGACAAAGCACAATGAAAGATGAGACTCCCTACCAAAGTATGTGGTCAAGGAGTGGGCGTTGTATTCGCAAGCGATAAGTTTCGCTGTGCTAAAGGCAATGTCCAAGCCAGCCAAGGCTTCGCTTATCGCCCTATCGGCAGGGGATAGCTCCTCCAGGGTTTTGGGTTTTAGCAGCTTCGGATGCTCCGTCCAGTAGAGGGGGAAGCCATCCAGAGCCGTAGGGTCATGCTTGGCGCAGCATACCCTGAAGAATTTGCCTTTCCAGTTCTTGAATGAGTTCTGGAAGAGGGTGAGAAGGATCCTGCCCGCGATCCCAGAGAAGCTCACCCAGCAGCTTTTCCCCTGTTTCTTCACTTCGAAAAAGTGCAGAAAAACATCTACAGAGGGGATGATGCCCAGATGTCCACAGAGTATTTGGAATCCCCGGACGAACCCCCAGCTGTTGGGGTGTAGTTGGGCCGGGGCGGTGTTGATCTCGGTCAGGAGCTCCCTCTCGAAGGGAGTGAAGGGAAGACGCACCCCGAGACGTTTGAACACCGCTTGATACATGAAGAAGAAGGGTTTCCTCTTCTTGGCTCTCTCGTCGATGCACACAGGTTCCCCTGGCCTCCCGGGGCGAACGGAGATGTGCGCATCATGGGTACGGCAAAAGGCATTGAAATTATACAGGTCGGGGTCACCGCGGTGGTCCTCCAGGTCCTGGTAGGTGGTCAAAGAAGTGCATTCGTTCAGAAGCTCTTCAGGGGCCCAGGTATAGAGGGCTTCGTAATCGGTAGAGGAAGAAGAACCAGGCCCTGGGTTTGGATTCGCCATTGGTGCAACAGCTGAAGATCAAAAGAGAAAAGAGAAGGTTCAGAGGAAAGGGTTTGGACTGAAAAGGGTGAATCAAAGAGAAACCCTAGGAAAGCCCTACCCACGCGAGACGTCGAGAAAGAAGGGAAACAGAGGAATGCGAAAGAAAACGTGAATGCGAGAAAAATAAACAGGCCCAGGCAGTTCATATCATCACAGAAAACCAAAGTGAAGAAGCTATCGAAGAGGAGGAACTGTACCTTGTCGCGTTTGAATGCTCGAAATGTGGAGAGAGGGCAGAGAAAGCGCGGAGGGTTTCAGGGAAGGTGAACAGTGCAGAGAATGCGAAGAGCGTAGATGGAACAGTGTGAGAGCGCGGGGTTTTGAGTAACTTGAGCGCTACGCTGGTAACCCAAGAGACGCTAGGCAGGGGCCGTTCGATCGGGCCACGTGTCGCGAGATTGGGCGCGCGCTGGGAGCGCAAGAGGTTCTCAGGGCTAACCGCTGGATGCTCCACGTGGCAAACGATCACGCGCGGTTTTTCAAGATGTGTCAAGTCAGCAATAAAGAGCGCCTCATTGGCGCAGAGCGGGTCACATCCTTGCTCAAGTTGTCGCGTCAGAAGGAGAGGCATGGCACCAGGGTGCCACGTAGACGGATGGGGGCGTGGCCTTAGTCTTTTCGCTGAAAACAAGTTTTCCGCTTAAGACTGGGGGGCTTGTGTACCGTCCCGTACCCGGGCGTTGACAAAGTCAAAGTCAAAGTCAACGTAGGCGGAACCAAGAGATAAGGCGTCGCTAAGAGATAAGGCGTCGCTAAGAGATGAAGGCGTCGCCTACAGATG
>Ga0123341_1005266_pt1 | contig 11507 bp, 6 predicted proteins | sample Turbeapinknodule_FD_89959 | JGI IMG/M metagenome (GOLD analysis project Ga0123341, IMG submission 89959) | Root nodule microbial communities of legume samples collected from Mexico - Turtle bean Mexico pink nodule | ecosystem: Host-associated > Plants > Roots > Nodule | place: Mexico: Nepantla... | reverse complement strand
TTCTTATAGTGTCAGTAACATATTAAAATTTTTACTTTAAGTTGAACTCATAAATCAAATAAATCAAATAAATCAAATAAGATATATACTCAGTTATATATTATAAAATATTATTATGTTGAGGGAATAAATTATTTTGAGTAGATAGTATTTGAAACAATATTTTTAGTGTATTGTGTCTAAATGTCTGCAATTGAGAGGTAATGGGAGGAGATTGGTGTTTTGTAGTGGGTACCAGATATTACATGGGAGTTTGTCGGAAGGCATGAGAGAGTTTAGGAAGTGGGTTTAACAGAGATACAGAGTAATTAAGTGGTTGAAGCTTGAGAGAGTGATCACATGGAGCTTCTGATTGATAATGGTAGCTAGGCAAACGGTAGGTTACCAAATTCATTTCTCTTCAATACCTTCCTTTTTTCTTGGCTCCTCTGGCGCGTCTCACCCACTTTACGCCCACTTTATCAGGCCTCTGTCGCAATCCAACATAACATCCTCCACCACCATAAACATACCCCCACATTTTCATCCCTTCTCACTTCTTTTTATTTTATTTACACCCTTCCTTATTTATACAAATATCTCTCTCTACTTCATTTCATTAATCTATCTCTTTATCATCACTTTTGCTACCTTTTTTAATACCTCTCTTCCATTTGCACCATTAACTTGTAACACCCTCTTACGTCTAAACCATCAACTCGTAACATCTCTCAACTCGTTTTTACGTCTAGTCTAGACTATCAACTTGTAATACCTTTCTTACGTTTACACCATCAACTTATAAGTGATGCTCTGACAATTATAAATGACATGATATATCAATAAACTCTTACTATTACAAACTCTAAATTACTTTATACCTTCTCAAAATTGAAATTTACACTTAATTTAATCTTATAACATTTTTCTATAGATTTTCATGTTTAGAGTTTTATATGTGGAACAATACACCCTTTGGAAAAATGTCAAAATTTCGCAGATATTCATGGTTAGTGTCATCCCGTGTCCCAACCACTAACCCAATTCCATTGAAAGGAAATAAAAAGAATAAATGAACAATAAAATAAAAAATAATAGGCATTTACCCGCCACATTTATGCATAGAGTTTGTAGTTTCAACTCCCCACTCTCTTATAAATCCCACACCCACCTCAAAGCTCAACGTAAACTAGCTAATAAAAGCTACAGTTATAGCTATATTATACTTGTACAACACTCATTGTAGCACAACACAACCCTTCATCTTCGTCAACCATGGACTGGTTCTCCTGGTTATCCAGGACCAGCCTAGAACCCTCCCTCATCTACGAGTATGGCCTTGCCTTCGCCCGCAACGAGCTTCAGTTGGAAGATGCCACCTACTTCAACCACGAGTTTCTTCAGAGCATGGGCATTTCCATCGCCAAACACAGGCTCGAAATCCTCAAACTCGCCAAAAAAGAAGACGGGGCAGCCAAAAGCAGCACCAACAAGTTTTCTGGGGCCATCAAGAAGTGTCTTAAGAAGTACTTCAGCAAGCTTGTTTCGCGTGAAGATCATCAAGAAGCGATGACCATGATGAAGGATATGCCCCCGGAGCCAAACTGGTACCAAGGGAAGTGGAGAAGGGCCAGGCACAACAATGGGAGTGAGGAACTGAAGGGAGAGAATAAGGGAGTGCAGAGAAGCAGGACCATTGCACTTTCAGGGCCTTTGGATGGAACAAATGGGAGAGTGGTGCATGAGAAGATGGTGAACAACAGCAAGGTGATGAAGTTGTCTGGTCCTCTTGATGGGAAGATGAATGGCAATGAGAGAGTGGTGTATGCAAATGCAAACAGAAGTCCAATAATGGGTTCTACTCCTACCAGGCCTCTTGATGGAAGGTTCATTGGCACAGCAAAGAGTCCAAGGCTTTCTGGGCCACTTGATGCTAGACCAGTAGTCTGTAATAGAAGTCCAAGGTTACCTAGGCCTTTAGATGAAAGGCCTGAGAGCCCAATGGGGTACAGTCCCTACAATAAGGTCAGAGCTGATGCGGATTATGATGATGATTGTGCAATTTGGCCTACAATGTTTGAGGATCTTAAACCAACTTAGATTATATATGTTTTGTGTTTGTGTTCTCTTGGCTTATTTTTACACTTTGATGGCGAGTGACTGCAACGCTTTTTCATACAATAATGACAAGTAGCACATGATGAAAAATGACTGTGATGTTCCCTGCAACTCTTTTGTATGTCCCTAATATGAGAGATCACATCATTTTTCGACAATTAAGCTAATATCTTCAGAAGCTAGTCCTTGTCACAGTGACATGTTTCTTGTTATTATCTTTAACAAAACTTTGTATGATCCGAGGATGAAACAAGGGATCTATTTAGTTTCTTTGGAAAAATAACGATTGATAGTAGCTTCACGAAAACTACAAGCAATAACCCGTATTAATTATTTAACAAGGGAAAATGGCTTATTTTCTAAAGTGATAAGCTATCACCACTTTTAAGATTGTTATTTGTTTTAAAGTTTAGATTTGAGTTTTTCTAATTATGTGGTACAAATTTGCTGATTATGTCCGTCAATGTTGATAACGGATATCTTCTTAGTGCAGAGTTTAGTTCTTCTTTTCTTAAGATCTATTTTTCTTATTTAGTTATTTTATAAATAAATATTACAGTTTGTGACAACAAATAACAGACCGAAGCTTGGAAATGGTAATTTGACACCGAAAGGTGAATGTAATCAAAGAAAAAAAAGTACATAAATGAAAAAACGTCACCTACATTGATGACTTTTTATTTTATTTTAAAAACCATATAAGGATGACGACTTCAGTTTATAAAAACGGGCATTGGGCATTCATGTTATTTCGGTGTCAAATTACACCATTGTTGGACTTTTCCACCAAGCTTAAATTTATAATAATGATAAAATTGCATCTATTTTAGATATTTTCGTCAAAGTGTAAGCCTTTTTAAAAAGTGTCATGTTGGTGTGAAATTGACATTACATATTCAAAAATCAAACGAGGAGATGCGCACCAAATAAATGTTAGCTCATAGTTCATGTCATAATTCATGTCCAGATGACAGAAGGTTTGAAGCATAAAATCCAACAAAGAGCAGAAACATATCCCAAATCATTCTAAGTTCAATGTTTTTCACTAGACTAAGTAATAAGAGTAAATAAATACTTTTATCTGAGTAATAGCATCTTCAGATGACAATATTTGACTGTCAATGCATATTAGTTGCCTCTATCCTTTGGTATGACCAAAATTTTGAACCTTATAATTGATGTCCAGATACATCTACACTGAAAACTGAAAGATCAAAAGCAAAAACAGCACAACTGGTATGTAATATTAACTAGGATGCGCCCATTTTATTCATTTTTCAATTCACCACATTTACTGAGTTGAAGATGTCTGAGGCAGCCTGAAAGAGCCTCCAGCATAAAGCATTCGGTAAACGGGCTTAATTCTCAAAGTCACGATAACGCTCAAGATGATGCCAACAGCACACACCCCAGCAAGAATGAGAAAGGTAAGCTTAAAGCAATTTGGACCGAGGCAGGAAACACCAGAATCAAGAAGGCCTATACCATGCTGCTTTGCTGCCTCATTATCGTATATGTTCCCTGCTAGCAGAACAGAAAAGAGGACTGCACCAATTGGATTCCCCAACGCCATGACGCTGCTCAGTACACCAAAGTGCTTCAGACCAAAAACTTCAGAAACAGTGGGGATCATCACGGATATTTGCACGCCATAGCAGACACCAAGGAATGCAACTGCAGGGTAAAGGGTTCCATCGACAGCATAGGCAAACAGAAAGTATACAATGAGCATAATTATCTGCGTGCATGTCATCCAGACAGTACTTGGGAGTGTTTTTGTCCTGAAAAACGTCAAAAAACTTGGATTATAATTACATTAAAGGAAAACCCGTAGTTCAAGGACAGGGTATATAGTTTTGTGGCCCTCCAACTAGTTCAATGTGGGTTCAGAATTTGATTTGTTGTTCCAGAAAGAGCCCAATTGACCAGGCTCAAGTGGAATATGATAAGTTCATTCGACTATTAACTTCATGTAATGATATAAAGCCATGTTTGCATAAGGATTATTTTGTGATTGTCAACATGATACAATGTTTATGAAATACAATACACATCTGATGTAGCGACCAGATAATTTTAAAAATATAAGTGTAAGATATATTATCTAGATATGAACAAAAATTCATAAAAACATGATAGTATACAAGTGCAATTCTACAAATCCAAAATAAGAACATTCTACTTGAAAATTACTAAAACAAAATAAAGATTATAAATCAAGGGTATCATAAATGACTTCCAATTTTCAACAAATAGAAATACAATTAATTTCTTTATTCTGAAATAATCCATAAAGAGGACAGTTTCCCTTTTGGTTTATCAAGATACAATACTTCTTCTATGTTTCTATATTAAAACTCTATATCTCATACGTATTTGTATTAGATTTTCGTAACTTTTTTTAAAGGTTTTCACAGATATGTTGCTATAAATCAGTGTAGTATCCACAAGTACCAGTCTACATATCCATGAAACAAAAGAAGAATCAGTGCTTACTTACTCATCTATTGATTTTGTAACTTATGGAGCTCAAAATTATATCACAAATTTTCTCAGTATTAGTAAATGTCACTCACCTGACAAAATGCTCTGATACAACTCCACCACCAAGCCGCCCCAAAAAATTGCAAAAGCTGAAAATTGAAACCAAAGTAGTGGTGTCTTCCTCCCCTCGGGCAATACCTATTTGGGCCAGATTATTGAGAACAGTAACCCCAGTGCCAACGCCAACAAAGAAGACTAAAAACAGAAGCCAGAAATCAGCCTTCACTATAGCCTCAGTTAACTTAAAATCCTCTCCACGTTTAGGCCTTCTCTTCTTCTGCTTCACAGCCCCCTCACCCAAAGCAAGAAGCTCAGCAACCTCAGACGAATCATCCTGATCATTAAAACTCCCAAGTGCCCCGGCCGATGAAGATGCCAGCAGCGGCGCCGCAATCTCATCTTTCGCCTGAGTTAGAGACTCAGAAGATCCAACTAGTGACTCTGATTTAGAACCATTCCTCGGAAAACATGTCATCTTCAAAGGGACAGCAAGCGGAGCCATGATAAGTAGAACGATCACGGCCACCAAAGCATACGAAACAGCATCACTAAAGGAATAAACATTACCAAGTATGGTACTAACAAGAAGGTAAACACCCATAATCACACTGGAACTTTGGACAAACAGAAAATGGTAAGGCTCCGCAGGGTCATCACCAGTGGCCGGCGTACAGGGCCTAACGAGAAACATCGTACAGAAGCAGATAGCAGGAATACCAAGGGCAAGAAACAACAGGAACTTAGAAGAATTGTTATGAAGCAGAATGCTGTAAATCGCAGTCCAAACAGCACCACTAATTCCCCCATAACCTTTCAGAATCCCAGCGACAGAGCCTCTGCTAGCCGGGAAGTTTCTCATGTTGGTCACCAGAACCGAAGTGGTTAACCACGCAGTACTGTTAGCGGCAACAAGTAGAGCAAGCCATAGCTGCAACAACACATATCAGTAAATTATAGTCGGCAAATTTTCTGGTACCGGAAGTGAATAGCTTTTGACGTTTGTTAGTCGCTAAACTAAGAAAATTAAAATTAAAAAATCAATTTAACTATTTTGATCCGTGAAATTTTGTAACTGACAATATCACGGATGCAGTTATAGAAATTGAACTAGAATGAACACTAAGGATGCAGTTATAGAAAGTGAGAGATATTACGGACCAGTAAGAAATGGAGGGAGGGGAAGGTCTGGGAGATGGCGAGGAAGATGACGCCGTAGCCGAGGAACGCGGCGAAGGAACCGATGAGGAGGATGAGCCATGGGGGAAACTTGTTGCAGGCGATTCCCGGGAGGAGGCTGAGGTTTTCGCCGATGTCGACGGCCACACCGAGGAGCGTGACGTGGCGCTGGTCAAAGCCCAGGACTGATTTCAAAGAGTGGGAGTAAAGAGGGAAGGTGGTGGTGTTCCCCGAGGCGATCTGAACCCAGACGGCGGCGCCCAGCCCCACCCACGGTGGCCGGCTCCCTTCCTTTTCCTTCAACATGGAGTAAGTAACTGAAGGAACGAAGCTATTGAACTCACGCTTTTAACACCTGTTTTAGCTTTGGTGCATGGTTTGTGAAGGTGAGTGAAGCGAAGAGGAACACTTTGTGGTGTGCTTGTTGTTACAGACACACACAGAGAGAGGGATCTAAAGGGGCCATTGACATGTGGAAAGAAAGTGATTCCGTATTTGTGTGTTAAAAGTTACTGTCACCGTCAAATATCAATACAACCACCAACCAAAGCTACACTGTTGATTGTTTCTGCGTGTTAAAGTAAATGTTCAAAAGAGTTTATGTCAAATTTTATTATGTAAATTCAGAATGGTTGGTGTTTGTTTCTGCGTGTTAAATATTAAACTTTATCCCCTGAAAAGAAAAGAAAAATCATCATTGTGTCAATTTACTCAATCATATATTAGTTTTATTCAATAAAATAGAAAGTAATAATAATAAGAGTTTTATTTCTTATAAATTTCAACAAGTAAAAAAAATTAAAAAATGTTGTATTAACTTTTCTCTTATTAACTATTTTCTTGGTTTTATTATTTTTAATTAAAATATCTAATGTAATCGGAAAATAATAATAACAATAATAATAATAGTTTAGTTTCTCACTGGTAAAAAAATTAAGATATTACAAAGTATACGTGGCTTGAACTTGGTTTTGGGGAGCTAAATTCACTTGTTTTCCTTGTGTCCAAATCTGATTTGGAAAATTAGTCAAAATGCATATTTGGAGAAAGCTTAGTTTTTGGAATTTCTTTTAAAAGAACGAAATGGAATTTATTTTTTAGGAAATAATTTGTGATAATTTTTGAAGTGATTTACGTTAATAATTTGAAGTTGGGTGTTACACAAATAGAAAATGAGATAAAATTGATGAAATAGAAAATATAATCATATAAGATACTATAAGTGATATATCACATACTGATTAATTTTTTCTTCTCCTTGTCATAGTAGTATGAATCATCCAAGTCATAAAACATTTCGTCCATAGTAAATTCTTGATATGGACAAACATTTCTAACTTGTTCAATGATTTTCACGGAACACTATTTATTGAAAGATTTGTGTTATGAATTAAATTGGAACATGTAGACTACATACGAATCATTTTTAAAATACGTTGATTCATAAACAATTTTATCATTATGAATTCACAAGAGACGTCAAAATTTTATTTTGGTAACTTTTTTTTATTGTCGTAATTTAGAATTTGTGTGACCTTTTTGAAGATATAAACCAGTGTGCATAATTTTTCTTAGCCTAAAACATGTGTATTGTATACATCATAATCATTAGGAGTATGAGTAATGATTGAACCTTATACATACCCATCAAAGTAAATTATGTTAGATTGAAGTGATGGGATGACATTTTGGGAAGGGCTTGCCATAGTGGTGGTGTTGAGAGAAAAGATAATGTAGTGTGTTGAAAATTTAAGGTTTTGTGTGTAAGTAGAAGTGGTTACTAGGGCTAAATTTGTTTTTGTATAAATATATATTTCATGTATTGTTTTAAAAATATTGTAAATCCAAATTCAGTGACAATTTTGTAATAAATTGTTTATTTATTATATCGGTTATGTGTTGAACCAATGTAAAATGTCACGTGACCATACAACTACATTGGTTGGGTCTTGGAAAGGTGTAATATTCCATGTATCACCCTTAATTACATTGGTTATTTGGAAAATTTATAGGACTCCAAAATCATATTTGGTGTTTCACTAAAGTGTCATTTTCATTCTTTTTCATTTCATTCCGTGCTTTCATTGTTGTCACTATTTGTGATTTAGGTCCGACAACATCCTTACCATTGTCGATGGCCCCATTATTACCGCCCTAAGTTCGACAACGTCTCAACTATTATTGCCATTGACAACTTTTCTTCTCCAGGTGTTATCTTCGCCAACCCGTCTCTAGCAGGGGCTTTACTTGGCTTGCATCTTTTCGTTGAGCTCCGCCTGGGTGTAGAGTAGTCTTCTAAGCGTGCTGCAATGGGCCTCTATCTCCACCTTAAACGCCTCTTGATTCCTTGATGTTGGTTGTCCTTTCTTACACCTCCTACCCTTACCACTTGGGATTGTTTTCTCTATTATTTGCAATAGGTTGATGATTTTTCCAGAATTAATATTAAAATTTATTATAATATTTGAAGTAAAATTAAAATTTAGATTAAAATTCATGTTTAATACTAAATTGTTATTGGTTAATATTATGAATGAGGCTCGAATTTGAATATTAGATTAACAAAATAATTAGAATTATAAAATTTTAATGTTAGTTATACTAAGTTTACTTATACTAATTAAATATGTTTATTTAAATTTGAGCTTAAAATTTGTATATAACTTTGATATTATTATATATAGCATATTGATTGCAATATATTGATCGTACTAGTATTGGGTTTGAGAGTGTCTAACCCTCGACAAATTGTAATGTTTATTTTTAAAACTTGACATTTTGAATGTTGTGTTGTGAAATTTTGAGTTGTTTTGTGACCTATATTGAATTTAGTGATCCTTAGTTTCTCACTTGACATTTGCTATAAAGATTGATTACTAACTCCGATTTTATTATCTTTAAAAATAAAAGAAGACAATGATGAAAATCATTATATTAACTGGTGAATTGTCTGTTTGGATAATTTAAGAAGATTGAATCACATTACATATATTTCGTCATGAAATTTTGATTGATTGTATTTTGCATTGGGGTGCATATTTGATTGTGACTAATTAAACATCATCACTTTCATTTCATGTTACCTAAAGACTAATGTGAAATGCTCTCCAAATTTTGTAAAATATAAGTAATATTGATTAAAACCTACTTACTAATGAAATATATAAAAAAAATGAATCTTCTTATATGGGATAGGATCACACACCTCATTTTCTTAAGAATAGAAGAGACAAGTATTCATGAATGGACCAAGTTGTGGTGCATGCACTAATGGATTGAAGTTAGATTAATGCAAGTCGAATCAACGAGATCTATGAGAATGATGTTAAAGACTTCCTACAATTTGTTCAACAAAATGTAGGAGGTATTAATGTAAGATATTATTGTCCATGTGTTAATTGTTTGAATGAAAGACAACTCGAGATTCAATTGATACGAGAACACCTTCTTTGTGATGGAACACATGAAAAATCATCACTACATCTTTTATATTTTTGGTGTTATCTCACTTATTTTCTACATGTTTTTATGCTAATTTTAGAGTCACAATACAATATCTAAAGTTATATTAATCCTAAAAAAGTTGATTCTTATCTTATCTGAAAGCTAATACAATTATCTAAAACTGTAATATTTATCTCAAAATCTATTTCAATTGTTTACTGTGCCTAAAATACGAAAGAACATAAACTTTTATTTTGATGAATATAGTTTAACTTTTGCTCATTAAAATAATCATAAATAATTTTTAGAGAAACAAATGTCACTTGTTAGATAACATCTTGGTCTACAACTATTACAAAAGTTATCTTTCCTAATTCAGTGTAAAATTATGCTCAAATAGGATTGTAATTTAAAAAAAAAAATGCATTCTTCAATGCATGGTCCATACCCTACCTCTCTAGATGAACATCTGATGCAATCTCTCTCCAATACAATCTCCCACATCTATGTGAAAACATTTACAATCTTATGAACTAACTTTTAATACAATTTTTATTTAGACACTACTGCAGAAAAGTGTTTTAACGACGGTTAAAAAGGTTATATAAAGATGGTTCTAGAATCGTCGTTATAAAACCACATTAACAACACGTATAAAAAATTGACGTTATTCTTTCAAATAAATGAAAAAAAAAACTTATAACGACGCTTCCATACTGGAACCGTCGTTATAAGTGCTTTTGACTGGCTTTTAAAGATGAACCGTCGTTAAAAATATTTTTTTTAAAACGATGTTTTATTATTATATATACTCTAACCCTGCATAAAATGTCAAATTTCTAGAACAACAATGCATGTAATATCATAATTTAAATATGAATGTCTACATACAATAAATTAGTACATATAACATTCTACAAATATATGAAAAAGTTCTATGTCATTCTAATATTTCATTTATAGAAGTGCTTTTGTATTGAGGTATTACGAGATTCCAACCTCTGTCAATTTCAGCTTGCATAATAGTCGACATTCACTACATAACATAGTAACCACACTCATAATTTCTAGATTTCTTATTGCATTGCAAGTCAAAATAAGTGAATTGGACCCATTAAAATGAGTGAACAAATATACTTTAAATACCTTAAGGTGCATAAAAGTGTTTTTTTTTTTTTTTGCATTTGCATTTGCACTTCCCCTCTCACTCAACATGTTATAAGCATTTGAAATAATAAGATTTCATGTTAGAACACATAACATTATGTAATATGTATGAATAATAAATTTGTGAATGTAATATAATTATAATAGTTTAATAAACCTCTAATTTATAATAGGAAACATCGTGTAAAATAATAATTAAATAATCATTCTCCAAATTTATGATGTGTCATCTTCTTTAAGATTTGTCTGAATTATCAATGCACAAATTATTTTTTATCATCATTAACATTAACATTGAAAGTAAAATAAACCATAAATAAATAAATAATCTTCATATTATTTATAAAAATGACAAATAAACTTGTACTCATTGATATTGTCATTATTTGGACTTATTGAACGAAAAATAATGAGATTAGTTGAACATAAATATAAGAAAGGATAATACCCTAATATTAATAGAAACAATATCCAAAGTTTTAAACTGAATACGAAAACAAAGATAAATATACACACATTTGCTGATTCTTGTTTGTGCTTCTAATCAATAACACATCCTTAATTTATTTAACAATCTATTTTGAAATTTATAGAGAATAATTTTCTCATTATTATGGCATGAAATAGAAGAAAATACATGTAATTTTAATATTGAATTATTAATGATACTCTTAAGTTTTTTTTTGAAAAAATATTTAATAAATATTTAGAAAAATATAAACGCATATACAAATATACCTATTATCTGAAAAAGACAAAACACAAATTTCGTTATGAATATGAATTTTCCCCAACTATTAATTGTATCCGATGACAGATATGCATCATTTTAGGAGTAGTTGTCTTGTCCCGTCGTATCGAATACGATGATAAGATAAAAAGAAAGACACTTTATTTTGGGATAACAGCATAAACACGACGCAACAATTTGGTTTAGTGTGAGCGTGATTGATCCAACTCCAATTAGAAAAAGCACTTAAACCAGAGAAATGGTATTACAAAATAACTGCAACAATGAAAAGGACAAAAATTACCTAAAAGTTCATAAAGATGTTTAATTAATTATTGTATCATAATAT
>Ga0123341_1005263_pt1 | contig 11511 bp, 9 predicted proteins | sample Turbeapinknodule_FD_89959 | JGI IMG/M metagenome (GOLD analysis project Ga0123341, IMG submission 89959) | Root nodule microbial communities of legume samples collected from Mexico - Turtle bean Mexico pink nodule | ecosystem: Host-associated > Plants > Roots > Nodule | place: Mexico: Nepantla... | reverse complement strand
TATATATATATATTAATTAGGAGAAAAACTTGCAGGTATACTTATTCATGTTCGTGACTATTTTTTTTCTCTGTCGTCATCAATCTTCATTTTTTATTTTAACGAATGATAGTACAGTTGAGAGGGTTAAGACATTTCTTCAAAAAAGATTCTTTTTTCACTAATGCTTTTTCAATACGTTTTGTAGTTGCCTTTTACATGGTCAAACTGATCTTCTTATATATCTAAAGCTTCTTTAGATAATTTCAAAAAAATTGAACAACAAACTCCGAACACAGCCCATAAAAATAGTTATGAAATTTTGTTTTCATCATTGATGTTCTCGAGTATTCTCATTCAATTTCTGTTAAATCTTTGAAAAACCTTAAAAAAATATAGAAATGAATCTAGATTAGTCTAACAATATGATATTAAGATGAGAAGAAATGAAAAACCATGATCCGTATTGGAATTTATTTATTTTGAAAAGGTATCCGAAATGTCTTTAACCTTCTCAAGTGAACCATAATCCTCCATGAGGCCAATTGACCTCTGAGGTTGGCTCTGAAAACTATTCCTCAAATGCACCTTAAGTTGATGTAGTAATTGTCTAAAGCAAAAAGTGTGCACATATTTTCCCCATCTAGCAACGAGGATAAATCCCAAAATAAGTAGTGATATCTGGGATAGTTAACTTACCAACCAACTGCAAACAAGAAGAAAGAATCAACATTTTTCCCTTTCTACTTTGAATTTACCAGTTTACACGTCCACGCATGATTGTGGCACAGTGGTGTATAACATTTAATTTACTCTACAATCCTATATCAGTAATTGTGAAATGATACACAAATAAACTAAAATATAGTGCCATTGTGGCAACAAAGAACATCTTTGAGGGGCTAAAGTTGTAGAAGTTACTTTAGAGGTCAGTCACCCTCGGTTCACCTTTTTTACACTCGGCAGAAGAACCGTTTGGAGATGAAGGGGCCAGCGAGCTCCAGTATAAAATAAAATGCTCGCCATATAGGAGAAATTGCGGAGAGCATGCCAAACTCTTGAAACATGCCGGCAACTGCAATCATTATCACAGATTTAGTCTGTTCGTGGTCGATTAGAACCATTTTTATTGCTTCTGTATAAAGGTAATAGCCACTGGGATCCATATTTCCTTTTCCCATAACACCGCCAATAAAGAATAAACAATGACAGCAGTGCACCGAGAGGAATAGCCCATCTGTTTTTATCACCAAAAGTATTATATATCAATATAAAAATACCAGCATTGCACAAAATCCCATAACTATTCATACTAAACAAGATAGTGACAAGTGATCACGGTTAAAAACAAGCATGGAACAGATTACAAACAGAATTTTAATAAGAATAATCAAGAATAGAAAAATGGAACTAGGTGTGGAATTCAGAGAAGAAAAAGTGAAACTAATGCATTTGCATGCCTTTTATCACCAGTTCATTTCTTGGTTTCAACTTGTCATTATTTAAGATACATGGAACCAATGCGGAGATTTAACACCAACCAATCATATCTAAAACGGATTTTAATAGCAACTGATGCAAAAGTTTTGACAAATTCAGTTCAAGGTGCCAAAGGAAAAGGTTCAAATTACCTGTCAAGATCCAGGACAGGGCTGTAAACAACAGTTTCCCAAGTTGCAACTATAAAATGCCAAACTGGGTTATAGTAAAGTGCCTCAGCTGACCAAAACATTCTTGTGTATGTCTCCAAAAATATGAAGAGTGCCCATGCTCCAATTTCAATCAAAATGAATTTTATAAAAAAGCGGCCAATCACTACCATAACTAGAGAGAAGGCCACCAACCAATTGAAGAGTCTGTGGTTGTACTCCTTTATAAACAGAGACCGAGATTTCCCCAACATCTGCATAGCCATTAGTTACAACAAAATACATTAAGAATTTGAACCAATTTCACAGTCAGAGAAATTATGAATAGCAAAATTTAGTTACTCCGTGGAGAATTGAAGTAGTTCCATTTTTAATGTTAAGTAAGCCCAATATGGCCAAAATGGTCAACTTGAAATATGTAAGGAATACTGTCACACCTAGGCTAAGAATAGAGATATAGACGGAGACAAAAACATGAAATTAATAATTTCTATAGCACTGTGAACTCCAACGTTCAGGTAAATACAAAAGGCAATAATAACAGAGAATAGCCTCACATGTAATAGAGTGATACAGACGGACACATGAAATATGAAATTAATTATTTCTGTGTACTGAGACAAGACACCTTGAACTCCAATGTTCAAGTAAACACAAAAGGTAATAATAACAAAGATAATCCCCGCAAGTACTAAATTAGAAAAATAAAAAAACACTGTTAGTTTACCAGACCTTCATCATGCGTTGCTCATAATTAGGTTTTGAAGGTCCAACACATTCATGCTCAAAACTCTGATTGCATAGCAGGAAACCTGCATTAAATTTTGCCAAGGAAGGAAGTTTGAGAACTTGAAGTTGATCCATTTTGTCCTCACATCTGGTGTACAGTCCCTCACAGAGCTTTGAAGATTGAAGCTCATTTTGCAAAACAACATTCTTATACACCTGCATAATTATCCCCAACAAATTTTAAGTTTAAATCATCAGATTCAAATTCCAGGAGCAGGGAAGAGCGGAGCAAATGTCCAAAGATCACCAAATCAACAAATATAACCATAATATGATAAATTTTACTTGGTTGGTACAATTTCTCACAATCTCACTGTTCTGACTCTACCACTGTGCACCCCATGATAAGATTCAATTAGCCACAAGGTCTTTGTTATTTTCTGGACAGACATGCTGCTCTATCGGATTGATTTAAAACTCCATCAACAAGATCAAAAATCATAAACAGGATCTTTGAAGAGAATTTATTTATTAACTTAACTCACTTAATTTTGGAAAGAACCTTTTCAATCTAAAAACATAAAATCCATTTGACAAAGAAAACCACTGAACTAGCTTTTGCTAATATAACTTTAACTGCTAACTGCATTCAAAATAAACAAGGATAATAAACAAGGATATTCTGAGCCTTCAGCCTACTATAATAATTCAAACGCAACCTGTTGTAATTCTTCATCCAGCTGCATAACTGATTTCTTTGCATGGTGACGACCAAAATGCTGCTGGTCAAAAACTTGCATGACTTCATCTTTAGTCCTATCATGGGTCCCTTGCAGAGATTCCTCAGTAAGAGGTAGAACTATTGTTGCCATCTTTTCACTGTATAACTTCAGACATTTCTCAAGAATATTCTTGTTGAAAACCTCCACGAGAGAGCCTGTTGATGGAATTTCACCTTTGTTCAAGGCTTCAAGTATCTAAATTTGAAAGGTCAAAATCAGTGGTGAAATGGAGATGCACAGTTGCAGAAGACAAATTCAAAAAATTAATTCCTAATATTATTAGGAATAAATTAATTCTACTCTTACCTACGAAACAATTGCAGAAGAAAAATTCAAAAATTTGGTTTCCAGTTGTTTCAATTATTCGTAATTAAATTGTCTCCACAAAAAACTTAAATTCAGAAGTATAACTGCATCACATGTTGATCTATTATCTTTTTTTTAACAAAACCAACAGTTAGATAAAGGACGTAAAGAGAAGTATATCACTATGACAGATTCAGCCATCATTTGTCCTATGTAATTGATCTGCAGATTCTATTGTACGATAATTATGAGATCGGAGAACATGCCGCGTCTTCTGTAAAGGTTTTACATTGATTATTATTAAAAGAAACGTGTACACTGTGTAACTATTTTGATACTTCACTCCATTCACAATTATGATCAATTTGTAATTATTACTCTCTCCTCTAATAGGAACATCCAAAATTAAGTACCTGCTTCAGAAAGGACACAAACTCCTTCCCAGTTAGAGTCTTTCCCTGTACAATCTTTGGAGAGATTATGCTAGCAACAAGCTCTTTCAATTGCTCCCTTCTCTTGATATATAATTGATCAAGCTCCACATCCTTCATATCACAAAGCTTTGTCCGTTGAAGATGTGGCTGTTAATGTCAAGTTCCAACAATCAGATATATCAATTCACAACGGTTATAACAAAAATTAAAGACTACATAAAATATTGATAACTTTCCATCAAGAAATATGAATACATAGATGACAACTACTATGCTAGGCAGGTGGATTAAAAATGTGAACAAAATTACAGATGATTACTAATTGAAATAACACCTAAACTCGTTTGTCAGAAATAAACTACTTCCAATACTACTATATCATTCTTCATGACCAAAAAGGCCAAAGGTTTTATCCAATGACACAATCTTAATAAAGAGAGCAGTTAAATAACCATACAAATTAATAGCTTAGCCTTATATGCCTTATAGGCTTAACCTGCCCCTGGTGTTCCTCAAATACATTTTTCAGAACTAAGCAGGAGATGACTAACACAATAGGGATGAAAATGATTCTGTGCCTAATAAGCCAAGTTTGGACACTAATATCATTTATAAGTTTATCTTCCAATCCCAAATCAAGACATTGGAATGAGAAAACAATAGTATCCACCAGAAAAAGACGCAAGATCTTTTGTTATAGCTCGAAAAATGCCACCCAGGCAACATATTAATGTCAGATAAACTTAAAACATTGTTATTTTTCTTTCACACATATATGACGTACAATAGGGTAGCTATGATTACAGTTAAAATCACTCACTCTCCTGTGAAAATCAATAGATAACTACAGCAGGTTCCATCTTCATACCATTTTATTTACACTCAAAGCTTCATATAACAGAGATCCAGATAAGGAAAACCAAATTTGGGTTGAAAAGGTAGGGAATTAAGGAAAATTTGAACAAAGGGACCAGACATACTTGCGGTAAGCTAAAGGCAGTGCTGTTGTCACCCATAACAGCCAATGAATCTCGGATTTGATTGACCTGATGGAGTACAATTTTAGTATTATAAAAAATATTCAATTCCAAACTAATACTATTTTACTGATAATTGGAAATTGAATTTAGAAGATAAAATACCACATCAATATTTTTGTTCCCTGCAATTAAGTAGTAAGAAAACCTTCCATCAGATCATTGAATTTAAAGCAAAAGGAAAACCATGCTATGGAAAAGGTAAAACTTTATGCAAACAAAAAGTGGTACAAACAAACCATCAGCATTGGGGACTCGTCTGAGAGCTTCATTCACCATTTCTTGCACAGATTTCCCTTCTGTAGACAATTAAGGAAAATATCAAATTTCATGTCCATTCACATATAACTGGCTGCTCATGCGAGCACTTGAACTTGAAGATGCACAAGCCTATTTTGAGCATATGTTGAAACTCAACTTTTATTTGAAAGAAAAATAGATTGCAAGGATCAAACTTTTGACCACTTAATCAAAAGCTCTAATATCATGTCAAGGACCAACCTTCCTAAAAGCTTAATATGTGAGGTGAAGACTTGTGAATGATTTTATTATGTCTTGGCACCTTTCACTCTAAGACACTTCACTCAGTATCATTTCACTCAACTCCCCTGTTGGTGAGAACCCTCCCCCAATAAAAACTCTTGATAGTAGCCTTTTGTGAGACAACGACAACCAGCTCTGCTGCCGATTAATAAGTACCCAAACCCTTGGGTAACTCACCCTCAAAAGGTAGCTATTAAGGGGGAAGAACCAAACACTTAAATAGTTTACTGAGCATTCCATACTATTCGATATGGAGGACTTGAACACCCCCATAATACCCAAGTTACTATCACAATGCAAATTTCTTCTACTTACACCTACTTTTCCACAAGCAAAATAAGACAAATTTAGATTAATTGTCATCTTGTTAATGAGAGGACCGTTTCTAGAGAAATCATTACATCTTTTATTGATTCCAATTATCATATTGCTTAAACTACCAATTTCTTCACAGACAAGGAATGCTGTACATACATAGCAAGGTAGATGTATGCGACTAATATGCAGCAGCTTAAAGGGCTATGTTGAGATTATATGTAGATAACGTGAGATTGGACCAAGTTTCATAGTGAATTTGATTTAGGCTGAGAATACTGAGATGTTAGAATATTTGTTGGTTGATGTAGATATCTCCTTTTATTATTTGTCCATTATATACATAATTACAATCAAATATTTTCCTGATTATGTATGATTCTTTCCATAGTTTGTGGGATCTTGTCAAGTGTATTTATATAATTAAAAGGCTGACGTGCTGACTCTCAAGCATTTTTTTCCCTCAATTCTAAGTCTCTAATTTCTTTGTCAAGTTAACTTACGTAAAAAATCACGTTGGATGAGCCATAAGAGCTTAGCAGGTTCAAACGCAACATCTTGACCCTATAAAATATCCAAACATTCAAAGATAAATCAAATTATCAATGACAAAGTTTGCATTAAAAAAAATAGAAAGCAAGGAGGATTAGATAACAACCCTAAGACCTCATCTTACCTTCACTCTGTTCAACACACCGTAGTTGCAAATTTAGGATGTGAAAAATTTGCAAATCAAATAAATTAAAGTTAGTAACTGTAATTTAACCCCAAAAGAAGAGGTTTTACAAAGCAATATTAAAGGGATAGGGGGAAGGGCATTGATAATTCAAGATAAATTATTACTAACAAAAAGTTTATCAAGATGCAGACCTCCCATAAAATTCTTCAGCAAGCTCAACCGCAAAAGAGAGTCGAGAGATGTCAGCTTCACGTATCTGAACACACAAAGATAACATTTCAGTCTGGCTTAAAATTGAAGCAAGACTATTCAGTCTCTAACAAGTTGAAATTTTTTCTTCAAAAGAAAACTGATTTGTGCTCAATGATTCAAAGCCAAAAGGTGATCCATAATTTGCTACAAATTTAGAATTGTAAGTACGAGGTATATTTCTTCGCCCACATTGGACCAAGGTAATTTTTAGATAAAAGTGGACCAAAAATAGGGTGAATAGAGATACCTAATTAGAATTCACAAAACCAGAAGCGAACAAGGAGAAAACAACAGTTTCTCTCTCTCTCAGGTATTTCAAATTGTTTCCCTCTTATACTTCAATGTACATTGTTCAAAGTTCTAACTAACTAACTATCATACAGTTGTCAACTCATTGAGTATATTCAAAATAACAGCTGATATTTGGGAATTGGGTAATTTCTAGCTTTAGTTTGCATTAGGTATCTAGAAGTCCTAGCAGATCCACTGAAGTCTAAACAGCATACAGCCCTAACAATAACCAATCCAGCACATCATAGGAGTATTCATAATATTAGAATTAGTCATCAAATTTTTAATAGTGAGATAAGTTGTCCACTACTTAATGAGTGGACATGCTTCAATTTCATGGGTTCCCAAATCCTTTCTCCAATCCATACTCAGAATCCTTGCCATAAAACCATCCCTAATACTAATTCTTTTGTGTATTTAATATTACAAGACAACCAGCAGCAATAAACAAGAAATTGGGAGATGACAGCAATAACTAACCGTCTCAGGCAAATTATATATAAGCACAGAACTCAAGACAGTTGCCAGAGCAAATATCCTGCAGAAGAAAACACAAGAGAGAGCCAACAAAAAAATCACATACCATTCAACACAGAAAACAGAATGCATGCTAAAAAAGCAATTACCGATCATCATATACATTGGACTTCCCAACACTTTCAAATCCTTCAGTGTCAAGGTAAAAGACAGAAGTTCTTACTCCATTAATGTCCAAGTCTATAGGTGTTCCCCAAACCCATATTCCTGAAAAAGTGAACCAAAAGATTTAAAAATATATTTTAAAATATTAAATCCAATTAAGTATATCATAAGAAAAATGGCAATATCTATCTACCTTTTGTCTTAGTGTCACGCATGTGCCCAACACCAAATCCTAACAAAAAAATTACCATATCAAATCTTTTAACCAAACATTTATGCCAAAAGAATCCCAAAATTTGGGTATTGAGGGTAAAATCTAGTAGCTATAAAAGATACACCTTCGTAACAAGAAAGAGAGAGAAGTTGATTAAGCAAAAAAGATTTTCCAGAACGATACGGCCCAATCACCTGATAAAAAGAACCATAAAAAGATAAAAGCTGAGCCCATAAAGAGGTAGACAGTGAAATAACAACATTTCTTCAATACTGAACAAATTTACTTCAATATGAATCACTAATGAAATTGATGCTGTGGGATTACCAATAACATTAAAAAAATCATATTATAAAAGCAGTTATATGGGTTCTTAGAAAAACTAGAGCACAATAAAACAATTCAATAACGGACAAAAATACAATGAGGGGAAAGGAAAGAAAAATGACAAACTTATCTTCACAAAATAAGGCTTCAGTCCTGAGCTGGTAGATTTACACTTATCAAGAATTTAAATTTAATCTATTTAAACACTCTTGAAAAGATTGAAAAGAGAAATGAACAGGACTCTCACACATTTCTTACTAAGATGGGTGGGTGGGTCATGTAATGTACTCATGTCATAAGAGAGACACTGGCAAAATTAATGGACCCCTACATAAATGACAGTGGATCTTAACATAATTGATTTTGTGTCCTTTCCTCACATGATATGACCTGATGGTTCTGATTTCAAGAGGAAGTGTAAAACTGAAACTAGTTTAGTGAACAAACATCAAGACTCACATTATGTGGAGGTGGGTAGAGATTGGAAAATTAACATGTGAGGTTTTTGAACCTTCCATAAATTTTAATCCCTTACGAAGTTGTCTTGTCTCAACTTGTGGGGAAGGAAATGATACTCTTAATTTATGAAATATCAAAAGATCCACAGTTAGGAAAACACTTGCACAGGAATAATTCCTAAAAGACTAATTCGTTCAAATATGTCTATATGGCCACACTTTGTATCAAGCGCAGAAGGTCAAATGCCTTTAACTTTACATTCATGTTTCAAGTAGAATCTACTGCTGGCCTACTGCTCCCTGTCAAGTGTTAGAACAAACAAAATAGAGCAAATGCTCGCATATTTATCAGCCTTGAGTGACAAACACGGTAGTAAGGAATTGTCAACATGGATAACACTAATCCGCATAATACTTTATAATACATCGATCATGAATCAATCAGACCATCTGTTCATGAAAACCATACTAAAAACAGTACGTGGAAGCCTAAAACACTGATAAAGCAAGCTTTAAAGTTTCAGTCAAACATACTGCCACTGCAGCAATGGGATTGGTTATTCTCTCGATAGCCTCCAAACCTTCTCTTGAAAGACGAAGTTTTGTGTGACCTGGATCAGGTTCCACAATGGGAAAGCTGCGCAGACAAAGAATGGCAAAAATAAGTAAAACTCACCACAACTTGAAACCAAAAGGAAAAACGCACTTCACATAAAGAAAACAAAGAAACTCTGCACTACAACACCCTAGAGGAGGTCGCTAAAACCATGCTTAGGAACAGACAAAGAATAACAATATAAAAGTTACCACAACTTGCATAAATCATTAACAATAACAACAAAAGAGTCCCAGACTTCAAACAAACACACACACACCGTGCAACGTTATCGTTGGCACAACTCTAATGTGAAAACAACACCGCACTAAATCTACACATATCAACACACATCTGAGGTGAAATACTAATTTGAAAATGCTCTCTCTCACGTTGTGACCATAAGTCTGCAGTGCCTCTTTTTCCTTTATTCATATTCTGAATTATTCAACAAGCCTACAAGTCAACGTACAATCAACATATCTCACACGTTACTGGCAAAAATCCATCCCATCACCCGTTCCCCCGTGCGTGTGAAACCGTTTTACCACTGTGTTAGTTTCTAGTATCGTAACGAATGCGGAAAACAATGTAACCGTACCGAGGATCTAGAAGGTGAGGAAAATCAAAGTAGGCTCAGATCTCGGGAATAGGAAAGAGAGCTGAATGCAAGTTGAATACGGAAGAAAGCGAAAGAAATGGAGAAATTAGCAATACTCACGCTTGGTGGAAATTGTCAATTGAGAATGAGGGAATGGGAGAGAGGCAGAGGAAGAGCAGAAGCAGAAGCGGAAACGGAAACGGAGAGTCCATAATGCAGAGAGAAAGAGAGGGAGAGAGAGAGAGAGAGGTGTCTCTTCGTGTGCGTCTCTATCTGCGGAATCTGAAGGAAGGTGAAGGTGAAGATGAAGGTGAAGGAGAATGAAGTTTGAGGGTGGAAGCAATGGTATCATTCATGACCAAGGGAAGAATGTGTTGGAAAATTGGGATCTGAAGCAACTCCTCCACAACGGGATACGTTTTCTTTCTCACCACTAAAACCAACACCCTGTAAAAGAAAGGCCCATAACAGAGAATAAAACGGTATTGCTATTCCCACACTTACTATATCTAAGTTCACACCCTTTTTTTCATATGTACAAATTGGAGAAAATTGCTTAAATCACTCTTACTCTCAATTCAATTTTAAACTATGTAGGGCAGACACTAACACGAAAATACTGATACGATACGGATATGAACACGGAAATACGTATAATCTTTAAAATGTAGGATACAAGATACATATTTATATATTGTATAATTAAGAATTACATAAATTGACAATAAAGATTTATGTGCACAAGTATGTTACACATTAATTTTTGGGGGTAGAAATATGTTTTTCATGACTGGTTCAAAAAGATTTATTTTTTATTTTTATAATCATAATACAAATTCATACAATAAGTTTGAATTTTTAAAAATTAATGTATTTGTTTTAAAATTATGTTAAAATCGTGCTAGAATTATTAAAAATCAACAAATATTTTTTGAATTAGACACTTTACAAATACATATCCTACGAGTGTCAGTGTCTGATATTTGTATCCGACACCGACACGTCATTTAAGATAAGTTATTAACTTCATAGATTTTAAACTATCTTATGTGATTTTTGAACTCTACAACATGCAACTTACTACTTTTATTTTTTTAATATTCTTTGTCTAAACATTACGCCATGGGATTATTTTGGTAACACGTAAACGTCTTAAAAAATAATTTTTGAAACGTATTACATGGGTTCACGTGACATGTTGAAATATTTTATAATGTTGTGGATATGCAACTTCAAGAAGTTAATGGTCATTTCCTAAGACAAATTCTAGAATTTTTTTTGTATGGCTTGCTTGAACCCACTAGTTTGATGTGGCAAGGCTGAAAAGTTTTATCCACATGAATATTTGCAATTGATTTAGTCATGCTTCGTAAGCAACATGAGACTTATGTCATTAAGATGTATGACACAGTTGAATTTGCATGTTTGAAAGGAACGAGTCCTCTTTTTAAAAGAAGTTTGTTTAAACTATAAAACGATTATTTATTATTGATTTATTTTATTTTTATGTAGTACCCATTTTGCTCATGATTACAACAGAAATAAAAGGACATTTTCCTTGTGAAATTGTGAAAAAGAGGTTGGGTAATAAAAGTTGTGACTAAATGATTATCTTCCTACCAACTAGTCCATTAGAACTTACAAAAGATTACAAAAATTGAGATAAAAATAAAATTTT
>Ga0123341_1005260_pt1 | contig 11516 bp, 3 predicted proteins | sample Turbeapinknodule_FD_89959 | JGI IMG/M metagenome (GOLD analysis project Ga0123341, IMG submission 89959) | Root nodule microbial communities of legume samples collected from Mexico - Turtle bean Mexico pink nodule | ecosystem: Host-associated > Plants > Roots > Nodule | place: Mexico: Nepantla... | reverse complement strand
TATTGGCACTAATTGTCCACCTTTACCTTTCATGAAGATTTTTCTATTAAAGCTTTATTAGAAGTCCTAAGAAAATCCATTCTTATAATCTTTACCCTGTTCACACACCCTCAAACTTTAAAGAAATTTCCTTTTCCCTTCTAAAAAAAGTCTAAAAGGAGATTAAATAAACAAATTACGCCTAGTGAGTTTTTCTTAGAAGTAAATATAAATGAGTTAAGTGGGTTAATTTATTTAAACATATTTTGTTTTTTAATTTATTTAATATATTTATTGAAATATTTTAACTGATTTGATTTGATTTTATTTATAACACTACAATGAGAGTGTTAATCTATTTTCCTAAACATTAATCACAAAAAATATATTATAAAAATAATAAATAAAAATATATTAAATAAACATTCACTACAAGAAAATTATTAAATTTAAATTAAATTTAGAGATAAAAAATAATTAGTCACTATATTGACTAAATTAAATACTATTTTAGAGACAAAAAAGTTATTGGTATAGTAATTTATATTATTAATAATTAGTTACAAAAGTTTTACTTACCAATTTAGATACAAATTTATTGGTAGTTAATTAGATATCAATTTAGAAACTATTTATTAATAATAAAAACTACTTTAAATATCAATAATTGTTTAGTCTTTAAAATAATATAGTTAATTTAGTGACTCATTATTATTTTTTTCTCTAAAATTGGTTTCTATTTAATGGTTTTCTTATAACGATCAAAATATTAACTTATTTAATTGAGTTAACAAATAAATTAAGTATCCAAATTATTCAAACACTATATATTTGAACAACCTTTTAATTTAAAAAAAAAAACTAAAATGTCAACCTACATAATTAAAAATAATAAATAGTTATGATAATTTTTTTATAAAGAATTTTTTATATTAAGGTATGAGTCAATCCATCATCAACTTAGCTAGAACTCATTCAACTCATGAATTAAGTAAATTGAGTTTAATTTGACCAACATTTAAAAAACTTTTATTTTTTCAACATAGCCTAACTTAACCCATATTTAACTTAGTTTGAGTTTGAATCCATTTTCACATTCCATGTTTAGCCTATTTTTTAAAAAATAAAAAATTAATAATCTTAAGGTTAGATTCCTTCGTTAATTAGGAACTTAATTTATACGACGTAATCTTTGAATATTTAATTTTCTTTTAAAATAATCATGTTTGAAATAGATTGTTCTTTATACCAAAATCAAAAGTAGGAGTATCATATCCACATTGAAAATCTAAAGGATTTAAGGTTTAGGGTTTAGACTGCACATAATTTACTGCATTTTTTTTATCAGCAAGAAAAAATAAATAAATATGAAGCAGGGTAACCGGTTCCGATTCCCAAGCAAAAAGACCACTTCTCCAAGACAAATCCCACACCCAATCATTATTAACTCAAGTCTCGCAAAAAGAAATCTTAACATCTTTCGATACTGATAGTGAAAACAACCTTGGGAAAAGATTTTTCAAACTGTCAGAACCCACCCAATTATCTTTTCAGAAAAGTAACTCCTACTTATTACCCAACTTTTACCTGAAACGATCTTCAAAGGATGATCCCCAAATTTCTTGTTTCTAGACCTCCTTCAGATCTCTCCACCAGAGTGAATTTGAGTTGAGTAATCGTTGATCTTTAAGAATCCTCCACCCACCATATTTAGATTCTAGAATATCCTTCCAGAGCCCTCCCTTATTCTGACTTAGACGCGACTGTATTGTTTGACAAAAAAAAAACTAAGATACGTAGAAAATAATGAATATGTGAAGTTAAAATGACTAAATAGTATCTTTTAACTTTAATTAAGAAAAAAGTTTAGCATGCTTTAAATTGAATTAATTACAAATATTAATAATTAGGGTGTTCAACACTCATACTATACTTTATGGAGGAGACCATGGATGTAATGAAAATTTTGAATTTATTTATTTATGTTTAAAATCTTGTTGAATAAGCAACAATCATATATGAGATTAATTACCAATATACTAAAGCAATAATAAAAAGTATTTAACAAATATTTAACGACATAAAAGAGATATTTTTAGTCTGTTTGATAATAAACTTCACAATTGCACATTGAAAAGACATTAAAATGTAATTTTAAAATTACTCCATTTCACTAAAATATCATTTATTTTTTTAATTGTAATCTAATACAGATTTTTTGAACGTTTTTATTCCTAAATTCGGCTTGTTATATATTATTATGATGTTTGAAAGAAAAACGATCCACCCTATTTCCACTAACATGTGTGGCAACATCACATAGGTAAACTATGGTTGTCCTACCCTAAAGGAAATTTATAGGTTGTTCATTCACCATGAAGCTGTGCAACACATGTTTACGCATGCATCACATTCACACACATTGAGTCCCTATTGGTCCATAAGAAGATTTGGTGCATAGTTTTAATTGGTACGTAATATTTGTTTTTAGGCATGCAACTTAAGACAGAAACACGAAATGTAAGAACTTAGGTTGGAGAAGTTAGTGGAGTTTCCATTTATGGTTAAGGAATTCCATTTTTTTTTTGTTTTTTTGGAAGAGTTCATGCATAGATGAGTGAGTCAAATTTTCACCTTTTCAGGACATACCTAACCATCGCACACTCCTTAATGTACAGCTAGTGACAATAACTGGATCCCACAAAAGTCATTATTTTAATAAAAGGAAATTAACAATGTTTTTTTTTAACAGTTGATGAGGTTCAAAATTCCTTTGACCCTATCCCTAAATGTCAAATGTTTTGACTAATGAAGATATTACCCTCACTCAAACCAATCCATGACCTTTATTTTGTTTTTGGGGTAGAAAACATGCGATTCTCACTTTCATATGTTTCGTGTATTGGTACGTCATGAAAGCAGTTTGAATCTGTCATGGGAATTGATAAATTTAACAAAGGGTTGTTTTCCATACCAATATTTAATCAATTTTGTTAGAATTTTTTTCTACTTTATTTACTACTTTTGGGAGATAATATTATTATTAGAAGATTATTAAATAAAAACTAATTTTAAAAATAAAAAAGTAATAAATTATTATATTGAATAAATTAAATAATATCTTAAAGATTAAGAATTTTTTATTATTATTAATAAATAGTTTCTAAATTGAGATACCGTTAATTGGGATACAATTTGTTCTCCTCTTGAGAATGGAGGTTTGAAGATTATTAACCTTCATGATGAAAATAATGTGTATCTTCTTAAGCTTGCTTGAAACTTTGCTTATAACAACAAACCTTGGTCTTTTCTCCTGAAAGCTAGGATTCTTAAATCAAAATACGAGTTTAGAATGATTTATAGATCCTCAACTATTTGGTCTGGAATTAAACAGTTTTATTCTATTATACTTGATTATAGTTCTTAGACTGTTGGTACAAACACTTTTATTAATTTTTGGAATGATAAATGGTGTTCTACTACTTCTTTAGCAAATATTGCAGGGTTATTTGATGGTGCTAGCATTCCGGATACAGTCTATCACCTTTGGACTGGTTGTGATTGGAATATTCCCTTATCTTTACAGCACATGCCCCATTTTTTTTAATCATATCATGGTTAGGGAGGAACAAGCTATTCCGAATTGGATTCTAGATGAGTCTGGTCGTTTCACTCTTAAATCGGCTAGGACTTTTTTCTTGGAACTAGGAGTTCCCTGTGGTTAGGTAAATTCATTTGGTCTTCATCTATTCCGCTTTCTAAAACTCTAGTACTCTGGAAAGTTTTTTCATGGGCGACTTCCTACATATCAACATATTCAAAATAAAGGTTTGCATATATGTTCTATGTGTACGCTTTGTGAAAAGCACGAAGAGTCTATTCAACATTTATTTTTTGAATGTTCTAATGTTTTGCATATTTGGAGTTTGGTTATGCATATTTTTCTTACTTCTCATTTCTCTAATAAGGATGATCTTCTTTCTTTTATTAAGAATGATGGTAGTCCTTTGGTTAAATTGATTAAGTTTGTTGTGATAACTTTTTCTATTTGGATGATATGGCGTATGAGGAATTATTCTATATTTTAGGATAAGATTGATGTTTCTAGGGCTATTTCGGTAATTAAAGCATCAATGAAGAATGATATGTTGGATTTCAATGTGATTAAGTTTTTTTGATATTAATACTCGTACTAGTAAAGTTCTTCATCCTCTTCCTATTAGATGAGAGTTCCCTTCACCAAGCTGGGTTGAAATTAACACTGATGGGGTTTTTAGGGGATATCTTGGTCTTGCTACTTGTGGAGGTATTTTCCGTGGGACTATGGGGGAGTTTATTAGTGCTTTCTCTGCTATGGTTGCTGAGTTTTATGGAGTTATACATGCTATGGAGGAAGCTCAAAAGATGGGGCTTACTAATGTATGACTTGAATGTGATTTTGCCTTGGTTTATGTCGCGTTTACTGCTAGGACTAATGTTTCGTGGATGCTTCACAATAGATGGAATACTTGTCTTAATTACTGTGGGAAAATCAGGTTTAGGGCTACTCATACTTTTTGTGAAGGGAATGCGTGTGATGATAAGTTGACTAATTTAAGATTTATTCATAGAGAATCATTTCATTGGTATAATAAGCTTCCATCTACTCTGTTCCATCTAGATACTATATTAAAATAAAAGAAAATAATAGTAGGATAAATCCCTTATGTATATTGAACACACAAGGTTATATTTATATAGAAAAAGAAACATATAGAAAATATGGGCTAAGCCCTTTACATAAATATAAATATTTATAATATCTAATAATATCTAACAATCTTCATGAGCAATTTTGGATTTATTGCTACAAAGTGTTATGTAATATCAATATATCAACTTAGTTTATGCATGATTGTGGCTAGAGATGAAGTGAATCACTAGTGCAAAAATCCATACTTTACAAAAACAAATTACATTAGTTTAACTGTAACTATTGTTAACAAAAAAATTATGTCAATTTCATAAAGGACTGTATTACGTTTATTGCCTCTAGAACTGATGTAATAGAGTCATTTTTACATTGGTTCTCACTTCCATCGGTGTAATATATGTTGTTTTATATGTTCGTGCACCTTCATTTTGTACCTTCATATATGTTCTCCAAAGCTTTTCTCCTTCGAGTAATGTGAACCTCTGCGCGTCCAACACTGTCGTGCAGTGTCGTCCACCAAGCACTATCCAATATCAGCCACCAAGCACCATCAAGCAATACAAAATGGAGGTTCAATTAGTGGGAGAGAAGTTTGGAACCTTCATTACATACACACCTAATTAAGACAATTTCAAAAAATAATCAGCTATATTTGTCTTATTTAGATTGATATACAATATTTTTTACGATGTATATATATTTATTTTATTTATATTGATATACAATATTTGTTATTGTGTTTTACAGAACCCTAAAAGGAGACAAAAGGCCCCAATTGCATCTGATTTTAGCCTTGAGTCCTAAATGTTAATACAATTAAGGAGTTTGTTAGGGAACATGATTTATTTCATGTGTCTTGTGTCATTCCTTGGATAGAACAATCTTTGGCGTCGAAAATGGTAATCTGCTCTTGTACATAAGCATGCTTGATATGTTTACAATTATCCAAGGTAATTAGATGTTGAACATTGCAATCATTCAACTATGTTTAGAATCTAAAGTAGTTAGTAGCTAAAACATTCGTAGCTACTCTTTGATACCAATTTAGAAAATATTTTATAAATTTTTATTAGTAATATAAACTACTTTAGATATAAATAATATTTTAGTTTATAAAATAATATCTAACTTAGTCACTATAGTGACTAATTATTTCTTGTCTCTAAAATTAGTTGCTATGAAATGATTTTCTTGTAGTGAATGTTGATGTTTAAGTAAAATTTTGGATAATTTTATTCATTTGTTATGTTAGAATGGGTGGCTTCAAACAAGAGGGGGAGGGGTGAATTGTTTTTACAAGATTTTCACAAATACTGGAGTTAGATTGAAAACTCAATAAAATCAACTAATTGATTTATCCGTTGAACTAATTATAAAAAACACAACAGACATTTTATCAAAATATAAACCAATTGTTTTTTAGAATTCAACCAATTGAATTAAACACAGAACAATGTAAAACAGTTTATATGATAGATATCAAAGTGTGAGAGAGATAATGTACATGAAATTTATATTGGTTCACTCTTAACCAAGAGCTACATCCAATCCTTAGCACACTACTAAGAATTCACTAAAAACAATTACACAAGAACAACCAAGAGTGTTGATCTTGAACCCTACAAGAACACACAACACTCTTAACCACACACAAAATTTAGAAACCTTATCTAAATCTATTTACAACACAAAACAATGAAAAGAATAAAGTTTGAATACACTTGGATTTAATACCAATGAAGCACAATAGAATTGCAAACCCATAAACTTTCTTCACATCACAACAATAATCTAAGATCCAAATTTAATCTCCAAGAATGATTTAAAACTTTAGCATCTCTCTATTTTAAAAGTATTGTGTTAAGTAATCAGGAAACATCTTTATATAAGGCAAGTAAGATTGTTAAACCAATTTGATCATTTAATGTAACTAGTTGTATCAATTAAAAATAGTTTGATTAACATAATAAAATTTTCTTAAAACATTTAATTGATTTATGAAAATAATTGACTATTTTCTTTAACAAAAGAAATCACTAGATTAAAAACCGGTACATTTATCAAAATATCTGGTCGATTTCACTTAACATAAAAGATAAAAAAGAAAACAAATTATTTTTAAATCCTTTAAAAACCTTAAGTGTTTTCAATCGGTTGATCAATAAATCAATTTGTTAAAATACTTACTATAGTCAACAAACTTGAATAAAAGTAGTTTCAACTAATTAATATATGAATAAACTAATTAAAAAATAAACACAAATTTGGAAAACAAAACATTTAAATGATATTTCTAATAAAGTTACTTGGATCAAAATGACATGCAAATTTACATAGAAAAATCTACCTAACAAAACACACACACACATCAACAGGTCTTCAAGACAATTTTGGATTCATCAAAGCTTCTTGTTCAACATATTAGTCCAAAAAAAAAAATTATTTTATTTTTTCAAAATTTGGTATAACTGGTTGAATTTATTTATAGTTACAAGTGGACAAACACATAAAATTTTTCAATAAAAAAAGTACTAGATATTAAAATAGTTATGACTAAAATCGATACAATGTTTTCTTACAATCTAATTTTGAGATGATTAGTGTTGAAAAAGAGCTTTGATAACTCCAAATCTCCATGGATTGCTTGAAGGCTAATGGTAGCTTAGTTGGATGTGTTATTGGGTAGTTTGAATTTGTTAATTCACTCTTAGTTTGAATCCAAAGTTGGTTTAATTCAAATCTTTTTGAAAAGAGTGTTTTATGAAGAAGCAGAAAAACAACTAGTTGTTTTATCGTTTCAATTGATTGTTTCATATTTGAGGTTTTTTGAAACTGGTTTTGGAAGATTTGAATTTGGTTGACTATGCTGTCAAACCAATTCAATCGGTTGTTTCGACAAAACAACCGACTATTTTTTAACTACCTTAACAGAATTCTGTTAAGTGTGTTAAATCTGCTTTAAATGTTTTCAAAATGATTTGGCTTTCATAATAAATGTTTTCAATTGCTTATTGGAGTATAAATGTTCTGTTATACACTCCTAGCAATCAAGTTACAAGATCAGTTTTTGAAATAAAGTTTTCTCCAAGATTGCTTAAAGCTTTGAATATTTCTCTAAGAGTGAAGTAAGACTTGATGTGTACTTTGATTTGATTTGTACCAGGTGTGATCAATCCTATTTCCTTCTTCAATTGTATTTTTGTAAGGACTTGTATTCACATAGTCAAGGGTGTTCTGATCTGTGGTGTGATTGTGGTGTGTCAAAGGAAGCGTGTGTTCTTGAGGGGATCAAGATCACTTATTTGGTGGTTGTGTGTTTGTAATATGTGATTAATTGTATTAGTGGATACCCAGTGGTTTCTGGAAACTGGATGTAGCTCTTGGGATGAGAGTGAACCAATATAAATCTTTTTGTGTGCTTATCTCTTTCCCTGATCTCTTTGATATTTGTTTTAAGTTGTTTATATTCACTGCTGATAAAAACAACCGGTTGAATCGCAAAAACAACCGATTGATTTTCTGGAAATCAACTTAATCAGTTTTGTTCTTTGGCTTCCTTGATTTCTTTCTCTGTGATTCATCATTGGATTTCATTATACCTTCAAAGTTTGCGAAAATCCTTTATAAACAATTCAACCCCCTCTTGTTTAAGGCCATAAATTCTAACAATTAGATGACATATTACATTGGTCCTATAAGGTAATAACACGTGACATATATTACAACAATTATACTAAAGAATCAATGTAATATCTCCCATGATAATCTCAAAATTAACTTGCACGAACACATTTTGTATCAATCTTAATCATAATGTTTATAACTTTTTTTTATCAATTTACGAATCAACGTAAATATTATCGCATTTATTACATTGATCACATTTATATTAAATTACACTTTTAAATAAACATTATACTTAATTGAAAAAATTGGATGTAGGGAGAGGTGCCTAAAATATTATTTATTAAGGATGAAATTTTAATTTATTTATATTATTTTGTATATGGATTGCTAAGTTGTGCAAGGGAAGGGGCACAATATGGTATGGTCAAATGAAGTTTTTTGTGTTAACATATAACACACAAAAGATGTAATATCAAAGAAAATCAATATTCTTTAGATGTCATGAGATTGTTGTTGGGCTTCTGAACCAGAATATAGGTATTTATGCCATTGTATTGGGGTGTTTGTATAAAGGACATTGATACATTGACACAGTTCCATCCACTTGACACATAAAAAAAAATTTATAATATAATATTTAATCCAAAAAACAGTTGTAAAATGATTGTTTTTTAATGTTAAAGTGTAAAAAAAACTTTATTCTTGTATAAAACATTTGGAACATTGAAGGTTGTGTTTACTATAAAGGTAAAATATTATTCTACCAATGATGCCCAACTTACTTAATTGCCACACATTTGTTGACAAGAAACTATGTTTCATATTTATGTAACACTATTGGTCGAATTTCTTATCATTATTAGGATTTTAGGATAATTATTTATTATTTATATTTTAATGGATAAATACACTATAACTATTGGAGATCCCACATCAACTAGAGATAAGAACATTTCATTGTATATAAGTGGGGTGCAAACCTCAACTTATAAACTGATTTTATAAGGTTGAATTAGACTTAAAAAATCTATTTCTTAATATGGTATCAGAGCCATTTAAACCTATCATAAAGATGACTTGTTGGCCTTATTAGGACACCCACTATCGGACCACCCATAATTTATAGTCTCATGCCCGAGTTAGTAGTCTCAGAGTGAGAATGATGTGTTGGAGATCTTACATCGACTAAACATAAGGATATTTCATAGTATATAAGTAGGGTGAACAATATAATAATAACTTCTTACATTGATATAATTGATTAAAATTCATTATTAATAATAACTATTGACATAAATTTGTTTTTCATGTAAAAGGGTGAACACTTCTTCTCCATGTTAAGGACATATACAGACGTTTCTTTGCTAAAAATATTCACGAGCATGATAAGTGTCTTGTTAAGGATTGAGTCAAATATCATGTATCATTGCTTGGATTTATGTGTAAATTCTTCCAACTCAAGTTTTGGCTTTAATTGCTCGTGTATAGTATATATGCACATAGAGGTTGGATAGTGTTATGCCATTCTTCTTCGGTTAATTTTTGTTTTTATTATAAAGTATTCATGTTCAGGTTATCTACACTATCACGTGCATTTGATTAATTGATTTCCATCATTGCCATGACTGAGTTTTTTATAAAAATTAAAAAAGAAACTAAGAATTGGAAGAAAATTTCCTCATGAATGCTAAAAATACTATTTAATTTCAAATCAATATTATTTTGAATTACTCTAATCACTCTTAAATTATTGTTGATAAAATCATGCAATCTTTGTCTAAATGTCGATATTAAAAAAAATACTAAAAGTTTTATACGCACGTCTCACTATTAAAAGTAATTACGTTCCAAAAAGAAATTATGTATCGTATTTCAAATAATATACGTAATTCATTTTGAAGTTACTAATAAAATGGTATTTATATAAAATATGCTGAGGAAATTCAATACACATATATATTGTATGTTGAAGTTGTTTGGACTGAAAATGCATCAAATGAACTAGTTGGTTTTTCAAAAATAACCTAGTATCGGCTCCTGACTAGAAAATAATAATTCAACTTTTTAACATGTTTTAATTAGTGATAATAGTTTTAGATTATGTACTGGTATCGGACGAGTTAGTAACTTGGTTTTGGTGACCAACCGATCGTGTCAAGGGATACTTCAAGACATTAAATAAATGACAACAATGACAGTTACAAGAGTTTTTCGTGAGTTATAATCATATCCCGAATTATGCGGGAGAAATAAGCTAAATACTGATTAATTGAAAGATATTAAAGATATTCTTCATATATACCAACATATCTATATACCACTAAGATGAAGCCTTGAGAAATAGAACATTCCCTAAACTAGCTCAATTCTTCATCATCTTATGCTTCTTTTCATGTCTTTTCGCACCTTCATCATCATAATCACCATACTTGTGTTTTATCTTTGCCTTCTAGAAGTGCATCTTCAAACTTACTTAACCACTCGGTTAGGTTTGTGTCCAGTGAAATCTTTTTTGGGTTTCTCACCATAATTTATAATCTCAAACTCATAAACAAAAGAGTAACCCATAAAATGTGCAATTCTAAAATCAAGTCACATCATGTGATATTGGAGCATGATTTTAAATTGTGCTTATCTTTCTGAGTTGATTTCTGCCTTTAAATTTCATCACATTTGAATTCTTGCTTTTATCTTTAAGCACCTTTCAATTCCGTCTTTAAATTTTTTTCATTTACAATTTTTCCCTTTTATTCATTAAGCAATTTAAATTCTACTTTTGAATTATTTTGAGTCAATTTTTTTTACCTTACCTATTTTACTTGAGTCCTATGTTCTTAGTGTTCTAGGAGTCTTTAAATTCATTCTGCTTATTTTGCTTTTAATTGTGAAGAACTAAAAGTAACTAGAAATGGTTTAAGTGGTAGCTGATTTAGTTCCAAACAAAGAATTCAAGTGAGCATATGAATTGAATCCCTTTCTCTTTGTGAAAATTCGAAAGTGAAGTAAAAATATGCATGTCAAGAATGTGGACATTTTAAATCCATAAAAAAAAATACAAAAACTATTTGAATGCAATTCACTTTTCAAGATTAAAATAGTAAGAGGATTCTTTTTATGTGACAAATTGTTTTCATATTTGTGAAATTTTATACTTCTTGCTTTTACAATTTCTAAGAAAATCAAAACTTTATAGTTAAAAGTTTAAGTAAGTTTCTTT
>Ga0123341_1005256_pt1 | contig 11519 bp, 6 predicted proteins | sample Turbeapinknodule_FD_89959 | JGI IMG/M metagenome (GOLD analysis project Ga0123341, IMG submission 89959) | Root nodule microbial communities of legume samples collected from Mexico - Turtle bean Mexico pink nodule | ecosystem: Host-associated > Plants > Roots > Nodule | place: Mexico: Nepantla... | reverse complement strand
TCTCCTTGATGCTTGTGTCCTTTTATAGGCTTTTTTGCTCCAAGGATCTTGGGAAAATATTGCAGTTTAGATTTTGTAAACAGTTTCCACTTTCCATAATTCTTTTTATTTTGCAGAAGATTTGCTTCTAATTCTTTTTCTGAGATCTTGTAGCTCTTATTTTCTCTTTCTTCTCCTCAAAATTTGTTTTCTGTTTTGATTCAAAGAAGCAACTTGGACTTTTGCATGTTTGGTCCATTCACAAAGGTAGATGCTTCAGATTATTTACCCTAAAAACATAAAATTACCAAAGATAATAGTTAAGGCCCAAATAAACCCAATTACATGAATATTAATTAAAACAATTGATTTATTTATTATTATAGTCCAATAATCTATGATTAAGGCTATTGTGTGTGAATAAATATATGCCCAACAAACACTTGCTAGGATAGGTTCGAAATGACTCTGATACCATGTTAAGAAGTGGGTTTTAAGCCTAACTCAACCCCATAAAACCAGCTCATGAGGTGAGGTTTGCATCCACTTATATACAATGAAATGTCTTAATCTCTAGTCGATGTGGGATCTCTCATAGAAATAACCTTAAGAATGAGTAACTTTGAAGGATGAATATAAATAGTGGGATTTTTTTTCAAAATCCTTAAAATAGATTTTATAAATCTAAAAATAAGATTGTAAAAAATAGTATCACGTCAAAATTCATTTTGAGTACACAACTAAGATTGCAAACCTTGAAATCAATCAATTTTAAGAAAGAATGAACCTATATTATGCTCAAATGAATTACAAATTTCAATGGTATTTAATAAAAGATTAGAGTTTGATGATCTTAAAACTATGTATACAAAATGTACAAGAGCAAAAATGTTACCTAACTGTAAAAAATGAAAATAACATTCCAAAAAATTAGAAAAAACAAGAAGATATTACATAACTCTTAGTTGTTAATAATAGATGGGCACAATCATGATTATTAATGGTGAAAAATTATTTTCATTCATTATCTTTTTCCTATCCATTTATATCAAGAATAGAGTGAAAGTTGTGATTTTATAATTAAGTGTTTTTAATAATTATTTTTGAAGAAAATTACTTCCAATATTAAGAATTTATCCTTTACTTGAAATTGATTTTAATATTTCAGACTTTTTTTTTCTATCATTTTATTTTCTACTACTTATTTAATTCCTATATAGGAGTATGTAGTATTTTTCCAAAAGTTTGAACACAAAATTTTACTTTTCTTTTGGTCTTTTTGACATGAAACAAATACAATAATTATTGTATTACCTAGTATCGAAAAATATTGAAAATATATTACTTATTTAAGATACTTCAGTCAAACTACATACAAATTCAAATATTCAAAAATTAATTTCTATTATAATAAAAATTATCTCAATATTTAATAATCATTAGATATTTCACTAAACCTAAAAACTTATAAGTATAACTTTATTTTTCATGGAGTAGTAATTCAGTTTCACCCAATTACTTAAACACTCTTGTATTTATAAGTTTTTACTAACTTGTATGTTAAAGAATACCGTCTTTGTTAATCAAGTTTGACAATCCTTCAACAAACAACTCGTTCATCACTTGGGGTGATTCATGTTCAATTTCCATAATCGATAAGAACAATTGTTTTATTTTTATATAAATAATACTAAGTTCCTTCAAAAAAAAGTTTATTTAATGTTGATAAATATAAAGTATAAAACATAAATATGAAATATAAAGTACAAAATATTAAATATACAATATAAAATTCAAATTCTTAGATTTAAAGAAAAATCATATTTTAAAACTCCTTTTCTCTCTCTCTATATATATTAACAATTATATTCTAATAATAATAATAATAATTAATAACATTTTAATAAGTAATTTTGAAAAGGTTATAATTTGTGATTATATAATTACACAAAAAGGAGAAACTTCAAAATTGATTTTTTCAAGCTTATTGAGAATATCTATAAAAATAAGTTATGTATTGAAACAAGACATTAAGTGGAGTAGATATTGAGTAAGAAGAGAAACTCTGGGTACAGCTTTCTGCCTTGTTGTCTTTTCTTAAATCCTTTTTATCTGTTTTGTTAATAACAAACATGGAAATTTACTCAGCTTTGTAGGATGCTGTGGAATGACTAAACAAAACCTTAACAATTTTTAAGCTTTCTCAAAAGTATTTGATTTTGAAAACGTTAAAAAAACAATAAATCGGATACGGCGTACCCAGTTACAAGATCGTTGAACCAACCATTTTAACTGCAACAAATTGTTCAACCGTTTCCAATTTCTATTGTATTCAGTAAAAACCTTTTTGATTAGGTATGCTTACACCAATTTCAACCACCTCTCCATTTTGTCTATTTTGTCCTCCGAGATTATTTCCTTGTACTTTTTGGTATGTCGTGTCCGCGTCAAAGTACCAACCAACAGTGGGAGAATAAAGATTAAGCAGAGAGGGAATCACGAGAGAGAGAGAGAGAGAGAGAGGGAGAAAGAAGAAGCAAGAGAAAGAGAAAAGGAATTAAGAAAGCAGCAGAAGTTGGATGTTGTTGTTTAGAAGAGCGTGTGCGCGTGGGTATGAACATAACATAATTCAGTTGTTTGAACCAAAAGATAAAACAAAGCAAGTTGTGAATCCTGTTGGTTTGAGTAATTATAATATCCTATGCCATTGGCATTGGCATCGTCATCTGTATCGTCCTACGTTTTCAAAAGTTATCGAATCATGTGTGAAAGACATTTCCTGTTCCTTTTATTTTATAATGATAATAAGAAACTTTATCATTTTGGCGTCCCCTTATTCTATTTCCCTTGGATTTATTGTATTTGAATCGTGAAAAGGTTAATCTAATTAGGATCGTACATAAAGGGGGCGAATTTAATGTTTGTATAGTTATTGTAATTGTAATATTATTGTATATCTTCAGTTATTGGTTTACTTTGACTGACCCAATTGGTGTTGTGGTGTGGAGAAGTTTGGGACTGTGCCGAGACACAAAAAGGTCTTTGATTTTGATTTAATATTTTTTCCCAATTAAATACTTTTAGTAATATTTGAATTTATAAATGGGCTTTCGGTTTGGTGGATGATAGAGCGATTGGGGAGGTTTATTTGTAGGGTTCCTAATTTACTTTCTTTCTTGACTTTATTGACATTGATTCGATTTGGGGTGTGGATTTTCCTCCTGAATTCTTCGCCAAGTTCGGAATTTGACCAATTGGGTTGCTGATTCTCGCCTCAATTTGATCTGGGTCCTTCCCTTTTCTTCAATCTAAGAGTTGTGTTGTTGTTCCCAATTCCTACGGGACAAAGCTAAAACCTCATTCCTATCTTCTTTCTGGGTTGGATTTGTTATCTTGTAGAATCGTTAAGAGGCATTGGGGTGGGGAGAGTAGAAGCTATTGTAGTAGTGTTTTGTTAGTTGTGACAAGTGGTGGTGGTGGTGGTGGTGTCTTTTTTCTATATATGTATTTGGAGGAGTTTGGTTATACATGATGTTCCATTCTCAGGGTGCGTCAAGACATTGTAGTCTCCTTGCTGTCCTGAGTGGTAAATTACGTGACACCAAACAAAAGCAGAAGCAGAGTGCTGCTTCTGAGGATCAACCTCCTTATCCCTTTCCAGAGCTTTCTTCCTCTGGCAGTCTTGAGGTGACCACTTAGTTTCTATTTATGCAAATTTTACTTTTGTTTTCTCTCTGTTTACTGTTGGTTGTGAGAGAAAAATATATATTCTGAAGTGGAATTTTAATCTTGTGTGTCAATTTAGGTCAAGTTATTGATCAAACCTAATACTGATGAACTCGGTCGAGCTCTTGAACAACTACAGCCAGATTTTGTTTACCTTCAAGGTCAGCTACTGGAAGATAGGGGAGAAATTGGACCCCTTGTATGGGAGGATTTTGACCTGTCTGCCCCAGAAGCATTGTGTGGATTATTTGGTTCCAAATTACCTAATACCGTGAGTCTTGTGCGGATGATTTTGTTCTGTGATTGTTTGATACAGAGAGTGTATTGTTTGATGTTCAATATTCCATGATATTGTTGCAGGTTTATTTGGAAACTCCTAAGGGAGAGAAATTGGCGGAGGCACTCCGTAATAAGGTATTTTTTATTTTAAATCAGATTTGATATGAAATGTAAAGTTTGCTGGTTTAAAGTAATTAATGAAGTGGTGATTAAACTGTATATAGTTTCATAATTCACTAGTTATCCCTGCAAACTGAAAATGGCTGATTGGCTACCATTTTGTGGAACCAGTACTCTCAAATTTGCTTATTGATCATGTAATCTTTAATTATATGAAGCTCTTTTATTGTTAATGTATCCAATACCTTGTATTGGATAATGGCGAGCCTAGTAATTATGGGTTAAACTAGCTGGTTTAATCAGGACGTTCAAGATGTGACAATCCAATATATTGATTTTTATGTTCCTTTATCATAAAGAATAATTGAATAAAGGTTTTTTGTTTGGCAGGGAGTTCCATACACTATCTATTGGAAAAATGATTTTTCAAAGTATGCAGCTTCACATTTTCGTCATTCTTTTTTCTCTGTTGGACAGAGGTATGGCCGTCTATCATCTTGGGTGTCATGCTTTACATATATAACAATTCCTGGTTGTGCTTGTCTTTTCTTGTATAGAAATGGTTTAATGACTGTAATCACATTTCTCATTGACTAATTTTGGCTTCTACCAATGAAGAAGCAGACATGACACATGGTGACACGAAAATGTTTTGATTTTTTTTTGTATTTTGGTCTATGTATTGTAATGTAGCAAGTTTTAACAATTGGAAGCAGTTTATTTTATTTTACTTTTACGGTTTACTTGGGTATTGGCTAAAAGTTACTTGACTAATCACCATAACATGCATATATCCCTTAATATTGTGTTTCTAATGGTTGATATTATGTTTTGTAGTACATCCAGCCATACATGGGATGCTTTCCAGCTTGCTCTGGCATCTTTTAGACTATACTGTATACAAAACAATGTCTTACCTTCTAACAGCCAGAAAGGTGTTGGTAAGCTTGGGCCTCAAATTCTTGGGGTTCCTCCCAGCATTGATACTAGTCCTTGTGTAGCAGACATGAAGGAAGAGGAAGAGGAAAGTTCACCTGAGACTATTTCTGCTGTAAAGATATATGATGAAGATGTGAACATGAGATTTCTTGTTTGTGGGGTTCCTTGCACATTGGTAGGCCTGTATAGCTTATTTAGTTCATTTACATTTTGTTATTGCTATTAGTTCTTCTCATGTGATTTTCCTGTTATAAACTGATTCCATTTCTTTTACCCTCTCCCCTCCAAAAAGGATGCTTGCTTGTTGGGGTCTTTAGAGGATGGGCTCAATGCTCTTCTGTTTACAGAAGTAAGTTTGTTGCTTGTGTTTACTTGGATTTCTTGGTTTGTCTGCCTATTGCTTTCTGGGTGCGAGATCATATTTTTACTTACTATTCCATACGAAATTGCATGTTGTTCCTTCAATCAATTTAAGTAATTACTATAGTCTAAGTTGTGGCAAAAGTTGGCTTGTTTCGCCTTAGGAATGTTCTACTGAATTTGATATTGAATATACTTTTATATGACATAAAGTATACTGTCATATAAAAGAAAGTAGATAAATCGTATGGCATTTGTCACCTTGTTTGGACAATGTAATCTACATAATACATAAGAGATATGCATAGATCAAAGCAACCGCCATTTAGTTCGTACATGGGATCAGGTTCACCATTAACAAACCCAAAGTAACCCTCCTCCAAGATTACCAGGTCTAACTGCCAATGACTGCGGTAAAAGACTAAAATGAATGAATTTATACAAAGTAAGGAACCTAAATGAGGACTATGTGATGTCAAGGACTAAAAGGACTGATTTACAATCTCAGGGACTAGAATGGGAGATTTACTAATATTTAGTTACTGTAATCGTTTCATTGAATTGTTTTATTACTCATGTACATTTTTCTGTTTCTACTTTGGCTTTTTCTCAGATACGAGGATGCAAACTTCACAACAGGACTAGGTATTTTGAAGGTTCTGACTTCTGAGAGTTGATACATGTGTTTCTGCATCATCTTTTATTTTCAGTGGGAAAATAAGATATTTTGGATGTCCGGGGTTTCATTATCAAGTGTCAGACACATCCACACTCAAATACTTTTAGGAGTACTAGTCTTTAGTTTGGAACTAATATTTTGTTTTTAATTTTTTTCTTTTATTAGCATCTTATCCAGTTTATTAATTTCTTTTACTGTTGTATATTTTATAGTGCTCCACCACCACCTCTGCAGGCAGGAACATTCTCACGGGGTGTAGTGACTATGCGTTGTGATATATCCACATGTAGTACTGCTCATATATCACTTTTGGTGTCTGGTAGTGCAGACACTTGTTTTAATGATCAGGCACGGGTGAATTTGCACTCAGCTTTGACCTTTTTACATATATGATCTTCAAAAAAAATTTACTTACCCATCACTTTTTTCTCTCCTTTTTTGTATGCTCAGCTTTTGGAGAATCACATTAAGAAAGAGCTCATTGAGAAGAGTCATCTTGTTCAGGCATTTCCTAATCCTGAACAAAGTAAATCACCTTCCTTAGAGCCTCGAAGATCAGCATCAGTAGCCTGTGGATCTAGTGTGTTTGAAGTTTGTATGCGACTTCCGGCATGGGCTTCACAGGTAAATGTTGTTTCTTAAGATTCCTTCTGTCAGTTAAAGCTTTCTAAAATATAATTTAATGGCCTTAAAAATTGTTTTTAAACAACCAAGGGGTTTAGATGGAGGTTTTTGTTTCAGTTTGTTTAGATGCTTACTCAGCTACTTGGAACATTTGGACGTAGTTTCTTTTTTCTTTTAGAATAATGAAACCTTATGTTTGATTGATGGTTTTTTATATTTGTGCACAGGTTCTGAGACAGCTTGCATCCAATCTGTCATACCGCAGCCTTGTTATGTTGGGAATTGCTAGCATTCAGGGATTGCCAGTTGCATCTTTTAATAAAGATGATGCTGAGCGCCTCCTTTTCTTTTGTACTAGGCAGGAGAAAGAAAACGGTCGTAACAAACAAGTTTTCTCTGCGATTCCAAGTTGGCTGAAACCTCCACCGCCCAGTCGAAAAAGATCTGAACCGTGCTCTAGTTCAAAGTCTATCAATCCTAGTGGCCGGGGAATTGAAGATGTTGGTGGTCATAGACAGAAATTAAATCTTGCTGCTATGAGACCAATCCCTCAATCTCATAGACACAAGATTCTCCCCTTTTCTGGATTGTCTGGAGGTGCAAGATATGATGGAGACCATGGAAAATCAAATCAGCCGCTTGCTCCTAATAAGCATAATGTTTCAGGCCCTAATTCGGTTACAAATAGGAAATCCGTGTCGAACTCATTTCAAGCGAACCAGATTATTTCTTTGAATCCACTACCTATGAAAAAGCATGGTTGTGACAGAGCTCCAATACGTGTTTGCTCAGAGGTGGTTTACATTTTTTTTCTTGTTGACTTGTGCTACTTTCATTGGTTTCATGCCTTTTGCATCAAATGTTGTATTATCAAATTATTAATGTATTTTATGTCAAATCTAAATCCCATCTCTCTTTTTTGTTTCTCCTTGATGCATTTTCTGGCAGGAGGAATTCCTGAGGGATGTAATGCAGTTTTTGATCCTTCGGGGGCATAATCGTCTAATTCCGCCAGGTGGACTTGCAGAGTTCCCTGATGCCATTTTGAATGCAAAACGCCTTGACCTGTTCAACTTGTACAGGGAGGTAGGAGATTTTGTTACTCAAAGCTAAATGTGTAGTGCAGGATAGTAGTGTAGAAAGTACAAACTGTAACGTAGACACTTGGGCATTTCAGGTGGTTTCAAGAGGAGGCTTTCATGTTGGAAATGGTATCAATTGGAAAGGGCAAGTTTTCTCAAAGATGCGGAATCACACTTTGACAAATAGAATGACTGTATGGATCATGAACTTATTTTTTGTCTTTCCTTTAACATGACATTTCCTTTCATTACATGTGCTTATGTAGTGGCTAAGATCATTTCATAAATTTGGCCTACAAGTTTACTAAAGTACAGAACATTCCCCTCTTGCTAGGTGATAGTATATTTTTAATTTTCTATAAGAATGAACCTTTAGCAATCCTTTCCTTATCAGGCATCTTGCAATTTTTGTTGAGATGAATGTTTCTGATATGGCATATCTTGCTCATATGAAGCATTCAGTTATTTATCTTAGTTGACATATATTTTAAATTCTATAGGTATGAACTTTAGCAATCCCTCCCTCATCAGGAATCTTGCAGTTTTTGTTGAGATGAATGTTTCTGATATGGTATATATTTCCACTCAGTTTATCTTAGTTGAGAACTGTGGTATGCACTAATTCTTATAAAAAAATATTTAGGTCATTACTGTATGACAGGAACCCATTTTTTCACTTGATGTCTCTAGTATAAGGAGTTTGAATTTCTATTCTCATATTTTCTTTGCATTTATGTTCTCCCATTACTTAAGGGCAGAAATTGCTGTATTAATGCACTAGTGAGTGTCATTGATAAGAAACTTAGGAGAATCACTCCACAAAAGCTAGCAATGTGTGGACCAAGTTCCATCCATACCTTGCCATTGGATCCTACCAGTCATTATTAGTATTAAGCTCTCTTTGCAGACACCGATTTAAATTTGATGTATCTAAGTAAACAAATACTTCCTATGCTATAATCACTTACTATGCAAGTTGCATGACCCATAGTCAGCTTTGGTAGAGGAATTAAACAAAAACTGTAGTATGTGACTCCTGCCATTTGCAGCACAGGAAATTTGAATTGCATTTGTTTCAGTTATACAATGTGTATAAGAAAATAAGGAAATTTCTTTGTGGACAATTTTATGTGAAGTTTATAAACCTATATGAATAAAAGGGATATATAACAGTTTCCTTCTTTCTCAGCTTCGAAACATAAGAATGATATTTTAGATTCACATTGTATGCATTGTTGGAGACATTGATTATTTCCTTTTGCTATCAGGGTGTTGGCAATACACTCAAAAGACATTACGAAACTTATCTCTTAGAATATGAATTAGCTCACGATGACGTAGATGGAGAGTGCTGCTTGATGTGTCACAGGTCTGCCATTCTGCTGTCTCTTTGTACCTATCTTGGATATTGAGGTGACCAAGTTGTCTTATTGACTATTATTTACCTTTCTTGTTGGAGCAACAGTAGTGCAGCAGGTGACTGGGTGAACTGTGGTGTATGTGGTGAGTGGGCTCATTTTGGCTGTGATCGGCGGCAGGGACTTGGAGCATTTAAGGTATTACCAACTTTTTACTGTTGTGTTGTGTGTAAAGATCAAATACATGCATGGCTAGTAAAAGCCCTTCAAAGAGAATTTGTTTCTTTTAGATTTTTGGATCCTTCACAGTTTAAAACACTTTTCTGTCTTGTAATTGTTTCTATTGCTCCTTTGGGTGCCATGTAAAATTGCAATGGAGCAGGTTGTGTTGTTTAAGCAAGAAAGACCTGCTTTTTACAGGCAACACACTAAACAATTTTTGGTTGAAGTTTTACAATGTACATTGACAATACCAGGTCAAGTTGCAACAAATTGAATCTTGCTTTTGACTTCTGACTAAGTTTCATGATGAAACTTCAAATAAATGTGAACACATAAAAAGTATGTTGGAAATGGTAGCATTTCTGAAGTAAAGAAAAATCAGAAATGATTTTCATTTCCCATGAGCTTGAGATTGTAAGTGAATGGAATATGAGATGCAAAGTTTATGATTATTTCTGAGCACTGTATATTGTTGTATGGCAGGACTACGCCAAAACCGATGGATTGGAGTACGTGTGTCCTCGGTGCAGTGCCTTGAAGTTCAGTAAAAAATCCCAAAAAACTGCAAATGGTTATTAACAGGTGAAATGATGGTGTCACTTTCCAAGAGCAAAATGTACATGCCAAGTGTTTAGATAGATTTACTTACATATCCTATGTGCTCAGACTTCTCTCTCTCAATTCATAGGACTCAAATTGTTACACTTATGTTAAAGCTTTTTTAGAGTTTTTTTATTTTTTATTTTATTTTGCCAAAGTGTCTTCATACACCTTGGGTACACTTAGGAATTCATTGCAATTATTATTATTATTATTATTTTTAAATTTGCACAGTTCTTTAGTATGAGTTAATGAGACAAGGTGGTGATTGAACACATTTTTCCATGAAGAGAAAAAAAGTAACAAGATAAAAATTAGTTAAGTTTATTCAAACAAGGTTTATGGCAGCATCCTTTGTTTCATGTTTGCTCATTCATTTCTTGATACTAATTCAGGTGATGTACAGTTTTTATGACAGTATATAAATATTTTTTTATATTTTTCATTCTGAAAAAGAGAAGGGAAATAACTTTAAGGATTTGCTTTGTAATGAAATTTATATCATTTAGAAACATTGATATCTATATTCCGTTTGGCAATCTAATCATCATAAAAAATAATTATACTTAATTAAAAATTATTTTGTAATGAAACGATCTTTAGTTTTACTCTTTCTTTCTCGCTTACTTCCTCACCATCTATTTTTTCATATATATATATATATATATATAATTGAATTCTAGCACACAAAAAATATTAACCAAATGGTCATATTTTAATAAACTTTAATATTAGTATGTTTATATACAAGTTTTAAAGTTTTGTAGTGTAGGAAGAAAAAGAAATATTGTTCATTCTTAAAAGTTGTAACATTATAATGGCTAATTTTCCCTACATCATATCAATTTAGACATACACTCAACACATTGACGTGAAATGTCTGTTTTGTTTTTAATGATTTAAAAAATTTGTCTTCCGGATATTTATATCCATAAGTTAAATTATAAAGTTTTGGATATACAAATTTGGAACTAACATGTCACTCGGATTTCACCATTGAGAAGCTTACTTGAAAAGCATAAATGATCTTCCGGATGTCAAATCCGTAAGCAAACGTAAATGAGTTATGAATCTCATTTCTCAACACCATAACACACAATTCTGGATATGAAAATTTAGAACTCATAATTTATTTTCGGATATAACAAATCCAGAACCTAAAATGAAATAAAAAATGACCTTCCAAATCCAGAATATATAAAACTCAATTCCAGATTTGTGCATTAAAAAAAAATCAAAGACAATGTTAGAATTTTAAATTTTGTTGAGTGTTGGGTTGCAGGAAGCAATTGCCAATTATAATTTAACATGTGGTAACACTATATAGTATTTGAGGTAGGTATGACCAACTTACTAACATCTATACACGTATATTACAACACTCAATAGGTAACTCCTGCACTGCTCTTACAGACAATTTATTTGGTTTCTGACACAAGTTGTTTCTCAAGTTAGATATACATTTTTTTTAAAATACTAAAAGTAGTAGCATGTAACAAGTGATTTTGAATATTTTTTTTAATATATATATTTATGTGGATAATGTCAATA
>Ga0123341_1005252_pt1 | contig 11521 bp, 10 predicted proteins | sample Turbeapinknodule_FD_89959 | JGI IMG/M metagenome (GOLD analysis project Ga0123341, IMG submission 89959) | Root nodule microbial communities of legume samples collected from Mexico - Turtle bean Mexico pink nodule | ecosystem: Host-associated > Plants > Roots > Nodule | place: Mexico: Nepantla... | reverse complement strand
TTGGAGAAGGTCCTTGCGCCGCTATCTTTAGGATCTTAGCGTATCTGGCCCATGGACTTCCCTTATCTGGAGTGCAATGTATAACCTTATGGCCACTTGGGCTCTAACTTGAGCGTTGTATTTATCGCGCCATCATACTGTTCGAGTGCCCTAATTGGACTCGTGTCATGCATGCAGCCTTCCCTGGATACCTTTAATGAGTACGTGGGCATTACCACGTGCCCTTTTGACTTGATCCTTTATTCTGTGCATAGGGACCCACAGTGCCGCTGCCCAACTTAGGGTTATTCCCTCGTGTGGGCCCCCTCTCAGTGAGATGCTTACGTCATGCGGGTTGACTCTTCAGGCGATGTCTTGCTTAGGCGATGTCTTACTTAGGCGAAGGGCGATGATCCATCTTGGCGGTGACACCTATTGGCGATAACACCGATTGTTTATACTGCAGCGCCGCTTCTACATACGGCGACTACGTTGACTTCTTGACTACCTACCTCTCTCTTGTCCACGTCATCATACCCGATGACCTGGTCGGTACATTTATAAAATAAAATTACTATATTATCTTTTTATAATCAATATTATTATTATTATTATTATTATTATATAAATTTAAATGTTTATTATCAATAATTATATATATTTATTATTATTAATTATTAATATTTATTATTATTATTTTATAAAAGATATATTTTAAGCATGATTATCAGCACACGCATTCTCTTCAAGAAAAATATGAGTAAATCTAAACTTGATTTTGCCACAATAATTAAGAGAAGTATTACATCGATTACAAAGCATCTACGATATATTAGTCATAGTAGTAAATGCAACACAAACCAAGGTAGAATCATATTCAAATCATACACTAGTAACTGTTACAATTATAGGGCTAAAACAAGAGGGGGTGAATTGTTTTTGAAAGATTTTCGCAAGTATTGAAGGTAGAGTGAAAAAATATGAAGAATTAATCAATGGAAAATCTGTCCAGCCAAATATAAAACTATTTTTAAGCTTGATGCAGAAAAATCAACTTTTTGTTTTTACAAAACAATGGGTTGTTTTTATCATCACTTTATAAAACAAAGTTAAAGCACTTTAAAGAGTGTAAGGATAGAGAGATTCACACAAAATGTTTATACTGGTTCACTCTTAACCAAGAGCTACATCCAGTCCTCAAAAACCACTGAGAATTCACTATGTAATCAACCCTAGATTACAAGCTACACACACCAAAAGTGATGATCTTGAACCTCTCAAGAACACACACCACTCATTAACTTCTTACACACACAATCAAAACAACCCTCTGACTGTACAGATACACAGATTACAAGTATTGAAATTGAAAAAAAAAAATGCAAAAGAATATGGAACAGATTACACCTGATTACAGGAAATCACAGTTGCTCCTAATCCACTTTTTAACCAAAGCACAACCCAAGGCAATCTTGCTTTCTTGCATCCAAACTTTCACAAAATGTTTATAAATCAATTTTTTCTCACTTGAAATAGGAAGGGTAATCCTAGCTTATAGCTCTTCAAACTAGCCGTTTTAATCAGTTAAACATGAGCCGAAACAGTTTGTAAATAACTGAAAATAGATATAACAAATTTATGAAAAACTATTAAGAAATTCAAAAATCAACCGGTTGAAATGTCGATTTAACTAGTTGAATTGGTTTAACAGTTAAGCCAACCAAAACCAAAACAGTTAAAAAACCCTTCACACAGGCTGAGGGAAAAACAACCGATTAAAACAAAAATCAATAGGTTGTTTTTCACTTAGCTTTGAAAAACATTTTTCTTTTTGAAACCAGATTGATTCAGTTGTGAATTTGATTAAGAGTGGATCTAGCAAATTCTAAACTACCTAGAACTAAGCCCTAAACACAGCAACAAAGTCTTGAAGCTGTCTTCATGGATTTGGAGGCATCAAAGCTTCATTTTCAACATTCTCCCCCTATTTGATGAAGACAAATCCCTGGGTTGCTTTGGGAAGTTCTGTTTAGAATTTGGCACAACCTGCAATCATAAAAAGATGTAGGTACATGAGGTAATCTATTCCAGATATATCAAGTAATACAAAACCTGTTTCCACTAGGTGATTTCCAAAGAGGAAGATCAACCAAATCAGTGTGAAAACCAATTACACACACATACATGCTATAGCAGAAAAAACAACCCGTTAAAAAACAGGATTAACCGGTTAAAATATTCAGAGTTTAGTAGTTTATAATCTAAGTAGGCAGATATGAAACATAATAAGTGCAGGAATTAGATGATTAAAACCCTAAAGCCACTTCTCCCCCTATTTGTCTTCACTAATAGAGTGTAAGGGATACAAACAGAACTAAGAAGGAAATTGAGAATTAAGAATATCCAACTCATTTCTTAATAAGAAAAACCAAAATACCAGTGTGTGTAGCAGCACCATTTCAACAACAAACCTGTGATACCATAACAGAATTGCAGCAAAAATCTATGGTGTATCAAAGCTGTGGCAACAACAAAATTAAAGTACCACAAACCCCAGAAATTTCAACAAGGAGACCACAATTTCTCTCCCTATCTTTTCTTCATCTAGCACTTCCCATGGAGTACTTAAAAAAAGTTTATCTTCAAGTTGGTCTCACAATCTAAATCACATTCTCCACACAACATATGCCATCCTCATAACTTGATGTCAACAGAGGCAAGTCAATTGGGATAAAAGCACATCCCCAACCAATTACACCCAAATCTTTTGAACCATCAACAAAATATAGTTTTATCTAGGAAACTAGTATGATATTTGCTCAAGCAGAAACTGAATTTTGTAGAGCCACATATATTTGATTGCAGTAACTATAACAAAACCACTTATCCTTGGGAAAGTCTTCTAACACACACAACCCAATATCCTGCAAGCAGACAACATAATAAACCCAAGCAAGATGAAGACTCCAAATGTAATCACATATACAAATATTCATTAACCCTTGACCACCAATGTCATTGTCATACATAGAAAGCTTTGAATTTCAAGGAAAACAAAGAATATATCCCTTTATTATCATTCAGAGGCTCAAAGAATGCATATTTGACCCATAGTGGGTTTTGAAAGAAAAGAAATAATTGTAATCATGCATAAGAAATCTTAACAACTTTATTCGAATGTGCCAAAGGTAAAACAATCAGTTGTTTTTCTGAGACAACAAAAAAAAATGTTTTTTCAAAGCAAATCATCTTTCAAAGTGATGGGAAATGCATAATGAAATACATTCATACCTTTGCATTACCTCAACATGTTTAGAAGTTCACTTGGTCGTATGAAGACAAAAGCATAGGATGAACATATACAACTTACATTACATGGGTCATAAATTTTGACTTGTCAAGAATTTGAGTAAGGTGTATGCTCTTGAACCATAATAATAAACATCACTTTGATTAGTCTTCATCATAGCACCTGTACTTGAAAGGTCCTGCAAAACAGAATTTATGCATATACAAAGCAAGTATAGCAGCAGGATAACAAGACACACAAACCAGTTTTTTGCATAAGCCATAAGCATAAAGACCAGTAAAAGTAGTGTGTAAATCAATGCAAAATTAATGCTACTGAGTGTGTGCACAAAGTTATAGCAGCAGCAGATAAATAAGAATAAAGCACCATAGTTTTTCATATACAACATTAGTAGAAAAACCAGAAAAAGTGAAGTGTTCAAGTGCTTTCATGTGTAAAGCAGCAACAACATAATGCATCAGTTTTAAAGTTATCTATACAACCAAATCAAGCATAAAATTCTCCCCTATTTGTTCTCACAAACAGACAATGAGAAGGGTTGTACAAAGCATAAATGAGAATGATAATACAGTATTCCAACAGTACAAACAATGTTGACATTTCAAAAATAGAAAATGATATAAAGCTTTCAATGAAACAACTGGATATATTCTTTTATTATTAGATTATGAGGCACACTCAATGTATATTTGTCCAAAAGCAAGATTTAAAAAAAAAGGTTTAACCATGCATAAGCAAATTTGGCAACATTATACAGAGGTGGCAGAGGCAAAACAATCAGTTGCTTCGAAAAAACAATCGATTATTTTACTGTGACAACAAAGAGAACATTTTTCATAACCAAAAATTACCTTTGAAATTGATGAAAAATGAAGCATGCAATTTGTTCATACCTTTGCATAGAGAGCCCCAATAGATTCACCCAAAAAGAAGACTTTGAGATGTCCATACGGTCACAAGGTACACTTACATAATTTGAGAAATGAAAACATACATACTCTCTTTATTCTTGAAGTTTCTCTTTTGACCAACCACTATGTATGTGCCAAGGATGTCTTTTGACATTTAAAGAACCCTGCTAAATGTACACATTTGAAAAATGCAGGCATAAGAACTGACTTTAAAGATTTTTCCCTTCAGACTCATTCTTTACACCTAATATAATTCTTGGTTTTCATGGATACCTACAAGAAAAGGTTAAGAAGCAAGATTTGGTCCCCTTATAAATTTGAGTCCAATGATGTTAGTAGGAACCTTAGAAATCTTAGGAATCCACTTCATAACACCTTTAGGAACATAAAATTTCCTAATTTTACAAAACCTAATAGAATGATCCTTTCTCATACAGTAGAAGTAAGAAACAACTAATTGTTTCGATTTTTCAATCGGTTGTTTTCTGCAATGGTTGAAAAGGGTTTTGAAAAGCTATTGTTTTTGCTTGTGGTTGAAAAGAGTTTGCACTCGGACGGTCAAGTCAGTCTATGGGCAATGAACACCAAAACTCACACTCTTAGATCACTGTGTGTTCTCACTCACTCTGTTTCTCTCTCGGAAATGCGTAACTTGCACTAACGAAAGTATAGAGTGTTCTCTGAAAATGTCAAAATGTTCCTTGGTTATGTCTATTGTCATCCTTATATACCTTTGGTGTTCTTACCCTTCTATTCGCTGTGAATTAGACATTCTGTAGGCGCGTCTTAGCGACACTAACGCCCATACTTAGGGCCATCTAGTGTGTAAGACTGCCTCGTTGTAGTGAAACTGACGCGGGGGTGACTGCTTGGATGCCAACTCATGCACACAATCTGTGAGCCATCCGCCCTGGGATTTCCCTGCCTTACTCACGTGCCATGCATGTAGAACACCCTCTGGGACATGACCTTTACAGGTCGTTTCGGTCCCAGTGGTTTTCTAACGGTGGTGCGTACTGTCGCGTCCCTACACCCCATGCATGGATCTCACGTAAGCTGGGTTTGTCCCTACTGGTAACTGGGGGTGTGGCTTAGAAACCACCTTTTTTATCTATCTTTCCTGTTTGATTTGTCGTGCCGCTCCGAGAATCTTATGGTGGACCCCACCTTCTGGCCCACGGCATTGACTTTGATCAACGCCCGAAGCCTCTACGCCCTAACCATGTGCCGCCTCCCCCTCGGCCACTTTAACTCGAAACCCAATCAAGACTCCTTCTCGTCCTGATGTATCCTCTAGTGCACCCTACCTCGGGGTCCCACGGCGTTGACCCTGGTCAATGCCCGAGGACCGTCCGGTACATAAGCCCCCAGTCTCGAGCTGTTAACTTGTTCAGCGAAGAGACTAAGGCCTCGCCCTACCGACCTACATGGCCTCCTGTGCACAGTGCACTGAAGTGACGCCTTCTTGTTCATGTTGTAATCAACGCACACGTGGCTCAATCATGTGGTTAGGACTTAACGTCCCTTGCGCTTCTCAAGTTTACGTTAAACCTTTTCAAAAACGCGCGCTTCAGGCACTGTTCTATCACTTGCAAACTCTCTTACACCCTTCATCTTCTTCCTCGAGCTTCTTGGATTCCTTCATACAAAAACTGAAACTTTCGCTCAGCCATCACTAAAGGTATGATTTTTCTCCACTGATTGCTCTTTATTTCTGATTTCGCGCATTAAAAACTGTCTGAATTTGTTTACATTTCTTCATTTCGAATCTTCCTCTGCATCTTCTTCATTCCCCTGTTTTCTGGGTTTTTCACTAAAATAGGGTTTTTCTGAGCTTTATCGTTTCACACCGTAGTTTTTCCCTTTGCTGAACATTTGCTTCTTCCTTTCTTTGTTTCCTTAGCTTCTTTTCATCATGGCACGAAAGAAAGTGACTGCCAATCCTCCTCCTCTTAGCATCAACTATAGACCTCTGTACCCCTGGGCTCTTGATGATCTTCTAGCTGAAACCTCCTCTCTGACCTCCCTTGTTGATTGGAGGGCTCACTTAGATAGTGAACCTGACTTCAAAAGAAGGGCGTTCGGGAGGGAACACGACACCTACATCTCCGGTCGCCCTTGTACAGTTGGTGAACCCGTTTGCGTCGATAACCGCTCCAACGACGGGGGACCCTTCTTCTTTTTCTACCAAACTGTATTCAAATGCATTAGGCAGTGCCTCCCCTTTAATAGCTTTGAGAGGGAGCTCCTAATGGGAATCAATGTTGCCCAGGCTCAGCTGCATCCCAATAACTGGGCCTTCATCAGAGCGTTCTCCATTCTTTGCAACTTTTTCGACCACGCCCCCTCAGTAGATGTCTTCCTGCACTTCTTTGAGGCCAAAAGCCCAGGGAAGAATCTTTGGGTTAGCTTTAGCGGGATAATAGGGAGGGTAATCCTCACGCTATATCAGCAATCCTACAAAGGATTCAACGACAAATTCTTCAGAGTATGCTACTCTGAGCAGGACCGCACTGCTCTGAATGGCTTCCCATTGTACTGGGTGGGGAAACTCAAATTCAAAAAGGACAAGACCTTAGATGAGCTTTCTTCAGCTGATCGTGAGGTATGCCAGGTCTTGGCTAGTTTGGGGGTGATCTTCAACACTGCTGAACTCATCAAAAACGAGTATAGCCCAACTGGGCTTGCTGGCTACATTGGTATAAAAATCCTTTCTTAACCTTCTTCATGCATTACTCTGCTAATGCCTCTTTTGTTACTTGTTAACTCATACTTGTATTTATTCTCAGATTTCTCTTGTTTACTTGATTCTAAACTCTTCCTTTTCGGTGCAGGTATGGTGCTGAACGCTGAGAAGCGGGCAAGACTAGCTGGAGTCTTGTCTATTCCCGACAATGCCACAACTGGCAAGGCAGGTACCTCTGCACACCCTGTCCCGCCTGCCTCTCCTACCACTCAGACCACTCCAACCCCTGCTTCGCCATAAGCAACTCCAACCCCTGCCTCTATATATGCCACACTTGCCCCTACCTCACCACATACTGCATCAACCCCTACCTCACCACATACTGCACCAACCCCTACTTCTCCAGCCCCAATTGCGGCTATTCCTCTGGCCACAATCAGGGTTTCTCCATCTCCAGCCCCCCTAGAGAAAAATAAAAGGGTGGTGGTCATCACTTTTGATGATGAGGAGGACTCCGTGGAGGGCCCTGCTTTCAAGAGGAGGAAAACCACGATGGTTGCCACCTCTCATTCCTCATCTGACAAGCGTCCTGCTTCATTCAGGGATAACCCTCCAAGCGCCTCCTCACCTCCAAACTTTCTTGCTCTTGAGGAAGGTGCCGAGACTATTCCTGAGCCTGCTCCTGCACCTGCTCCTAAGCTTCCCCTGGTTCTCCAACAAATCCTGAGAGGTTATCAACAAGAGGCCATGGGGAACTCTACTGATGAGACGCTACAAGAGAGCATGACCCTCAGCCTTGGTGGATTTTTTGCTCGTGCCAACTCCTCTACCCACCAAGCTGAGGTGAAGGCCAAGGAGCAACAGGCCTTGTCAGACGAACTGGCTCAGTTGAAAGAGCAAATGGCCAAACAGGCTCAACGTTTCTTTATCTAGGAAGCTGCACTGACCCAGGAGCTGGGTGTCCTCCGAAAGGTTGAGTTGGAGGCCAACAAAAGGCTTCATGACGAAGGTCAGAAGTATACCACTTTTCTGACCAAAGTGTTGCCACTACGTGCTGAACTGGTGGAACTCAAAGAAGTTGTTGAGGCCAATAAAGCCAAGATGGCCAGTCTTTAAGAGCGCTTTATTACCCGGGAGGTGCACCTGGGTAAGGTTGAAGCTGAGCTGGTTGAGAAGACTGAAGCCCTGGTGAAAACCAAAGAGGAACTTGCTGAAAAAACTGAGGCCCTGGAAAAAATCAAGGGTGAACTAGCTGAGCAGGTCAAAATCTTTGAGGGGACCAAACAAGAGCTTTCAGAGAAAGTTGAAGCCCTTGTCAAAGCTGAGAAAGAGATGGCTGCCCAAGCCGAGGGCTTCAAGAAGGCTGAGACAGAACTTATCGACGACCCTGCGGACGCCTATGCCGTTGGGTTTGAAGATGCTCTGGCTTAGGTTGTTTGCAAACACCCTGAGATGGAAACTTCGCCCTTTGCTACAGCGAACCACGTCGTCGAAGGACAAGTCGTGCCAAGGTGTCCCCCACCGAATGCTACTTAGCTTCTAGGCTTGAAAGTTGTACTCTTAAGGACAATTTTATAATTTGAATGTAACTTTGCACTTTTAACTTAACTGCTTTTCTCATTTCTGCTTGCCTCCTTTATTAACAACGCTTCTGATGCTAACTTCATACTGTACTCTTACAATTCCCTAGGACTTTGAACCTTAGGTAGCACGCTATTTTGCCCTCTTCCTTTAACTTGTTTAACGACTTGCGAAAGTAACGAATAGGCGCGCTCCTTTGACTGCCCTTGTCTTTACCTCTTGCTCTAGACTAGGATCCTTTTGCTTTGGAACTTACTTGCACTTTGTGGCCTTGAGGTGTCTACCCCTAAGGCGCGTTTCTGGCCTCATCTTTGCTCAAAGGCGAAGGAGGACTTATCTGGTCGAAGCTACTGTTCATACCTGGTGCCCATGCTCGAGGAGGAGGCGTCACGAAGGCTACTGCCACTCCCTCTCGAGGTGTCTAAACACCTAGGCGATTGGCGCACTTGGTGCCCACGCTTGAGGAGGAGGCGTCCCGAAGGCTACTGCCACTCCCTCTCGAGGTGTCTAAACACCTAGACGACTAGTCCACTTGGTGCCCACGCTCAAGGAGGAGGCGTCCCGAAGGCTACTGCCACTCCTTCTCGAGGTGTCTCAACACCAAGGCGACCAGTTCATCACCAATTGAATTTTGCTAGTCACGCTTGGTGCCGACGTTCGAGGGGGAGGCGTCCTAGAGGGAGCGACCATTCGTCCTCGAAGTGTCTAAACATCAAGACAACGGGTTCGTTTCTTATTGAACCGTACTGTCCGTGTCTGACACCCACACTCGAGGAGGAGGTGTCCCAAAGGCTACTGCCACTCCCTCTCGAGGTGTCTAAACACTAGAGCTACGGATTTCTCCCCTGCATTGTATTAGAAAACTTAGGAATTCTTGAAAACGTAATTTTTATTGGGTGACCTCATTAAAAAACCCTCTTAAGTGAAAAAGAGTGTCCCCTTAAACTGTATACAATGCAAGAGTTTTTAACGAAATAAAACTTGAGGTTAGCCGCATTCCAGGTCCGAGGAATGGGGCCTCCTTCCAAAGTCTCAAGCCTGTACGCCCCGTTTCCCAGGACTTCTGTCACCCTAAAAGGGCCAGTCCACTTGGGGGACATCTTGTTCTCCAACTGGTACGGGTGAGCTTTTCGCATTACTAGGTCAACAACTTGGAACTGTTTGGGTTTCAGCTTAGAACTATGCTTATGCTCCACCCTTCTCTTTACTCCCTCAGCTTTGATCCTAGTCTCTTCTCTCACTTCATCCAGCAGATCCAAGTTCACCCTTCTTTTTTCATTGGACTCTTCAGCCACGAAACTCTGAAAGCGTGGTGAGCTCTCCTGAATCTCTACTGGGATCATCGCGTCCGACCCATACACCAGGCTAAAAGGTGTTTCTCCCGTGGTGGACTGGGGCGTGGTGTGGTAAGCCCACACTATTCTAGGAACCTCGTCCGCCCAAGTCCCTTTAGCTTTCTCAAGCCTTCTTTTCAGACCTCTGAGCAGGACTATATTGGCTGACTCCACCTGCCCGTTTGTCTAGGGGTGTTCAACTGATGCGAACACCTGCTTTATCCCCATAGCTTACCCAACTGCTGGCTTGCGAACTGCGCCCCATTGTTAGAGACGAGGCGCCTTGGTACGCCAAAGCGACATACTATATTCTTCCACACAAAGTGTTGCACCTTCTGGGCTGTAATCTGTGCTACTGGCTCAGCCTCTATCCACTTTGTGAAGTATTCGGTGGCCACTACCAGATACTTCATCTGCCTTATCGCCAAAGGGAAAGGCCCCAAAATGTCGATTCCCCACGTGTAAAAGGGCCACAGGCTGTAAATCGACCTCAGCTCTTATGGAGGCGCCTTATGCCAATCAGCATGATGTTGACACTACCTACACCGCTTGGCGTGTCTTATGCAATCTTCTCTCATCATGGGCCAATAATAACCTACCCGGACAACCTTCGATGCCAAAGAGCGTCCTCCTACATGACTACCACAAATCCCCTCATGTAGTTCTGCCATTATACGTGTACATTGCTCTCCACTCACACATACCTGGATCGGGTGAGTGAAGTCGTGTCTGAACAGTTTCCCATCTAGGAGGGTGTACTTGGTAGAATTTCTTTTTATCTTCTTGCCCTCCTCGGGCTCCACTGGAAGTATCCCATCCGCCAGGTAGCGTCTGGAAGGTGTCATCCATGTGTCCCCTTCTTCCACCGAGCACACCTGCATGGGATCCTCCTCTCCCACCAAGACTGGATAGGTACTTACACTGGGTGTCCTCAGTGTTTCTTGAGTTAGCAACCGATAACTCCTCGCCCTTTCCCTATCCGTACTAATCTGATGGATGCCTACCATGTTATCAGCAACAAACGTCCGTGGTGTCTTGAGGGTCTTCTGTATTACCGTCCTGTGCCTTCCCCCCTTGCCTGATCTGGCCAACTTGGCGAGTAGGTCAGCATGGGCATTCTGCTCCCTTAGGACGTGTATCAACTCAAACACCGCGAACGCCTTCCTCAAGACTTGGACGTACCCCAGGTATGCAGCCATCTGGGGGTCCTTAGCCTGGTACTCTACGGTAACCTGGCCCGTAACTAACTAGGAATCACTTTTCACTAGTAAACTTCGTGCCCCCATCTCCTTAGCCAGGAGCATCCCAGCTATGAGGGCTTCATACTCAGCCTGGTTGTTGCTTGCCTTGAATTTGATATCACATGTTCCATTAGTTATATGTTCTCTTAGAAAATGATGTTTAATTTCAATATGTTTATTTCTTGAATGCATAATTGGATTCTTAGACAGATTTATGGCACTAGTGTTATCACAGTTGATAGTGTTGAATCAAGTGTGTTCAAGCTTTGAAGAATCCAAACCTTTTGAAATTTGATGGAAGGCTGGTTGTGCTTGCTGTTGCTGAGGTGTTTTAGAGTAGGATCTGGGGTAGATTATCTGTGTAAATCCACTCTTGATTGAATCCAAAGCTTAAGCATTCTTAAACCTTTTAATTGAAAATGTTTTTCAAACTAAGTGAAAAACAACCTGTTGTTTTGTCGAAACAACCGATTGTTTTA
>Ga0123341_1005250_pt1 | contig 11525 bp, 13 predicted proteins | sample Turbeapinknodule_FD_89959 | JGI IMG/M metagenome (GOLD analysis project Ga0123341, IMG submission 89959) | Root nodule microbial communities of legume samples collected from Mexico - Turtle bean Mexico pink nodule | ecosystem: Host-associated > Plants > Roots > Nodule | place: Mexico: Nepantla... | reverse complement strand
ATAACCAAGACTTCTACGTAATTAACTTTCCTACTACATCTTTATTTGACTTATTTTCTTAATATATCATAAATAATCACATTGTAACCTTTTTTGCAAATACGTTTACTTATTTTTCAATATCTCCTATATCATTACTACTAGCTATTCTATAAGATCATTAAAATTTTATTTTTCAATATATCATTAACATAATTTTTTTATAATTAAATATTTACTAGTAATAACTTATTTTTTAGTACAAACTCACAACACAACAACTTTCGCTGGTTACGTATAAATAAATAAAAAATATCAATAATTATTTATTAACAATATTAATTTGTCAGGATAAAAAAGATAGCGTTGGAGTAATTTAAAAAAATTCGAGACTAAACTCAAAATTTTAATAATAAAGAAATTAAATTAAACAAACAAATAATAAAAGAATTAAATTAATGATTTAGTTAAATTTTCACGAAATAAACATTTTTTTATGCCAACTACATAGATTTTTCACGCGAAACAGTAGAATTGAAGCACGTTTATAGCATGATTGTATTTTTTTTAGAATTAAATAAAAGATATCAGTTCCCTAACAAACTCACGGGAGATGCACGTGCTGTAAAAGAACATTGTTGAACACGGTTGAAGTGTTGCCTTGCTGCTGGTCCTAGTCTCAGATCTTCTCCGTTAGTTCCTCTTCTTCGAAAGCTTTTCGTCGGAGAATTTGGAAGCTGATACGCCGGATCGGAGATGTTGGTGGCTGCTTCCGCCATATACTTCTTGAACCTCCGCGGTAACGTTCTCATCAATCGCCTCTACTGGGACGATGTTGGGTAATATCTATTTCTTTTCTCTTTTTTTCTCATTAGGATAGACTTGAAACGGAAAAGAGAAGTTCTGATGAACCCTAATTACAAATAAAAAAGAGATAATGAAATTTGAGGTTTACACCCACTTATATACAATGAAAGACTTTATATACAACCCACTTATATACAACCCACTTGTATACAATGAATACCACGAATTAAAATCAAAGCGAACTATTTCTGTTGTTTACGCATTCAAATTCAGTCCTGTGAGGAGATTGGTGACTGCTCTTTGTTTTACGTGAAGATCAGCAATGTTTACATCGTGATTGTTGTCAGCAGCAATGCTAGTTGTCAGCAGCAATGCTAATGGAGCTTGCGCTTTCAAGTTTGTTGTTGAGATATGTAACTTATTTTATGTATGATTCACCACGTGGGCCTTTTTCATTGCATCCTTCCTCAACTTTGAGATGAAGGCTTTGCTGTCTTTGTTGCTCGTACATTGATTTGTCTTCCAATCTAGATATTTGATCATAATTAACTTATCAATAAATAAAAAATCAATATCAATCAATAAATCAATAAACAATACAAATTCTAACCACTTCAAAGACAAATTTTTTGACACGTGTCAATCAAAGAAAATTTTGAAAAAATATATCAAAAAGTTAATATCCAAAATAGCAAATAACAACCAATGAAGTATCGACACGTGGGTGATTCCTATGAAGACACGTGACACTTATTAAAGGTCCAATTTTACTCACTTCAAAATCCTAATACCTCTCAAACACTCTCTTGCTTCTCTCAGAAGAACCACTGCACATTTGTTTTTTTTTTATAGTTCTCATTTAATGTCTTTATTGTTTTGATTTCGCTTTTCTTCTTCTCATTTTTTATGGACCAAGTAATTTTTTATACCTTAATCTCATTTTATCAATTCTATTTGCTCCATTTTTTGTCAGTTATTCTATCTATATTGTGAAATGTTCATTGCAATTTTTTCGTTTTCTGCATTTTGTTTTTCATTATTTTTTGGGATTAAGTGTTTATCCTTCGTTTGAGATGTATCTATATATCATTTTTGTTCATATTGTTTGCTCCATTTTTCTTCCTTTTTCCATTTATATTGTGAAATCTTCATCTCATTTATTTATTGATTTAGTTTAATGAGCAATTAGGGTTTCAATTATGTTTTTGCTGAAAATTTTGCATAAGAATCACATAGCACCTAAAGAAGGTAATCCTCTGTTCAATTTTGTTTACATTTATATGATTTTTGTTTAGATTGTTAGCTCCATTTTTTCTCATTTTTTCCATTTGTATTGTGAAATATTCATCTCATTTTTTTTTCGTTTTGTGGTTTTTTAATGTTTTTTGTTAAGTTTTGTTTGCATTTATATAATTTATGTTCAGATTGTTAGCTCCATTTTTATCCGTTTTTCCATATGTATTGTGAAATCTTCATCTCATTTTTTTGGTTTTGCATTTTTTAATGTTTTTTTTATCCGTTTTGTTTACATTTATATCAAAACTGTTCAGATTGTTAAAGCCATTTCTATCAGCTTTTTCATTTGTATTGTGAAATTTTCATCTTATTTTTTCGTTTGTATTGTGATCTCTTCGTCTCATTGGTATCATTTCGAAATCCATTTTCTTTTTTTCATGTCTATTCACGGTTGAAAGTGTATTTTTGTTTTCATCTGTTTATGTTATTTTATTTAATTTAATGGAGCAATTACGGTTTCAATTGACAGTGTTTTCGAAAGATTTTGCATCATAATCACATAGCACCCAAAGAAGGTAATGCAAGCAAAAAATGAAGTGTTTTTGGGCTGCTGCATAATCTGAGAATTCGGGAAGAAAAAACAGTTACATAAACAAGGTAATCAAATTTGAAATTCAAATTTGAAATTTCAAATATTAATTGAATTTTGATGAAGTTTGAAGCCTTTTTCTGAGTATTTATATGTGATAGATGTTCTTCATCATGGAATATTGTTCTTTCTTCTTGGACTCTTTTTTTTTTGTGCACACAAGATTGAAAAATATTGCTTATAGATAGATTATGAACATTGTTTGACTAATTTCTCTATTGGATTCGTTGGAAGACAACTTTGGGTCATCTGACCTTATCTATATAATAATCTCTTTGGTATTAGATGTCCTAACACTAGTTAGATGGTCTACGCTGAATACCATTTTAATTTGACAGCAAAATGACAACTATCAAATTTGGCGCCATTGTTAAGGAATCCAATTTGAATTTGATCATCATTTTTCTTCTTTATTTGCATATTTTTTTTATGTATCTGCATAATTTTTCTTCTTCTACATATCTAACTTTGTTTTTACATTCTAATTGTATAGTTTTTCAGTTTTCTGACTGATCACATCAATATAAAAAAAGGAAATATATTTTCTAAATAGTTGATCTATTGATAGAACGTTTAAATGTTTTTCATGACATATTTCTTCTAATTTTTTTTATTCTGAAATTGATATAAATTAAAACTATTTTTCATCTAGAAACTATTCTTCATCTCATCATGATCAAGAGTACAACTATGAGAGGCATTGTGAATCATATTTGTAGCAATCTTCACAGTTTTATGAGCATCCTTTGTAATAGAATGAACCTTACTTTTAGTAGCCACAACAATCTTGTAAGTCATATTCCCAACAATTTTATGTGCTAAATTTACAGCAGCCTTATGAGCCATATTGTCAATACTATTATGAGCCATAATATTATGATGAATATGAGCAAAGCCAACCACCCTTTCAACAATTTGTGCAACTTGACATTACTCCTCCTTGTTTTGAAAAATCATCTTTAGAGGAGTTTGTGAAACAATTAATGGTAAATACAATGAAATATCAACAAAAGCATATAGGTTAGTCTTTAGAACTAGAAGAGAGAATTGGTCAATTGGCTAGTTAGGCTAAAGATATTGTTAAGCAAAGGTTGAATTCACTTCATGATCCTAATTTAGATTTAGCAAATTTCTCAAAATTTGATACAGACTATTCTTGTGATTCTGATATATCTTTTGAGACTAATTCTTCCATGCCTCTAGTTTCTATTTTGTTCACTTAAGTATAAACCCTTACCCAAGTATAAACTATCTTCCAAAAAATGTCATAATAACAATTATGGATGAATTGTCTAAAGTTAATGATTATGTTGATGAACTTAATGTTATTATTAATCATGTTTATGCCTTTGAAGACACTCCCGAAGTGCATATGATTGCTCAAGTCAAGGAGGATTTTGTTAATACATATGCATGTGCAAGCATTTATTTAAATGTAATGTCTAACCTTGAAGTGTCTACCATTGTCCTAAACATTGTAGAACAACCAGTCCATAATCACTATGTTCTTTGCATTGACAAACTTACAGGTTTTAAAGGATGATAATTTACTTGAATATTCAACAAAATTTGAATTATCATATTCTACTAATACTTTTACTAGTGATTCATGTATTGGTTCATTCATCTATCAAGCATGTGTTGAGATTAACAAATGCATATCGTCTGAAGATGTCATTTTCACTAAAGATGTTGGTATTACTACACCAGTATCGTCTAACGATCCAGAGTGCATAGATGCATCCATAACAACTATTTTTAATGCTGACCTAGTTGATTTGCAGGTTGCTAAGATCTTTGAACCGTTACCATCTATTGTCTAGTCACCACTGATGGAGTTGGAACTTCTTAATCAGGAGACACTAGACGTTATGAAACATTATATTAAGAATCATTGTGTATATCATATTAACATTGAGGATGAAAATGTGTTTGCGTTTCTTGAAGATTTTAGTTTTTCTAATCCAATTGATTGTACAAATGCTGAAATAGACGAGTTTATATCATCTAATGATTGTTGTAATAGTTGTAATGCATATTTTCATACACTAGCAGAGATCATTGCAAGATACTGAAGTCTCTCTAAGCATTAGACGCCCTCCTGCGCAACCACCACCACCTCATGACATACCTCTCTCTCCATAACCTTCGCCAACCAAACCGTTTATAATAGCTAGACATTCTAGTCAAACCTACCATTATCATCCCACCAACCATCTTCACTACCACCTGAGCGTAACATTAAATGATCAAATTCCATCAACACCCACTCACAGCCACCCCTAGACAGTCCCATATAAGAAAACTCATTAGACTGTCTACACTGTATAACCTCTCTCTTTCATTTATTCTTAACACACTACCCCCCCACTCATGGAACCATCTCTACCCTCCCTACATTCGTCCTCCTGACCCATGCCAGTCCCATTATACTGCATAAGGCTCTTCATAACAGATGTCCTTCATAATTCACTGCTACAACAAGGTTTTGTATGCCTTGGCTAGATTTTTTAACAAACATCTTCTATGTGCTACATTATATGAATGTCCTTGGTCTTTATTGTAGAGGAGATTGTTGAGGAGTTTTGTTGCAGTTCTTCCTTTCCTTCAAGCTTGACGATGGAGTTCTTCTTTTCCCACTTTTACCAAACATATTTATTTGTTTACTTTTACATTGAGGACAATGTGAAATTTAAGTGTGGAAGGAGAATGATACTTTAGGATTTATCTTTTGTTGATTTGTATTTTTAGTTTCTATTTTCTTTTGTTGATTTGTTGAATAAAAATCTATGGTTTTTAAACCCATTTTACTTACCTTTACCCCATTATATCCATTATGAAGTTCTTTTGATCTTTGATTGCAATTTTTTCAACTATTGTGAATATTAGAGTCTTACTAAGCATATGATAATATTTTTCTACATGAGTGCTAAGTATAAATACAAACCTAAACACTTGAGCATTAGGAAGCGTCTTGTGAAAGTTATGTCATTCTTGATTTATCATTTGATTTTAATTACTGTTTGTGTATTAAAATATAGAAATTTCGATTAACATTTGTCTTGATTATTTGATTTCTTGAAATTATAACATGCTTGATGTTAAGCATTCCTAAAATCTACTGTAATTTTTGTCTTTTATTTGCACTGTAATCCTTTGTTTTATTTAGGGGTGGCAAAGTGAGGCGAGCCGTGCGGGCCGACCTGCGACCCGCTGAAAAAAACGCGGGGCGGATTGCTTATTTCAATCTGTTGGTTCGTTTAGGCCCGTCCCGCATAACCCGCAGCCCGTGCAGGCCAAGTGCGGGACATGACGGATTGGTCCGCATAACTCGCATAACTTTAAAATGCATAAATTTTGTTCTGCACGCCCATATTTTCTTTACGAAGCCTCATATTTTACATTCTGGATTTTTTAATAACATCTTACTACGCATGTCTCATGAAAATAATATTATGAAACCATTTACCTAATGCATCCAAATAAAAAAAATCAATTATTTTATTTAAAAAATTATTTTAAATAAATAAATAAATTTATGCGGGTTGGCTCGCGGGCCAATCCTTATGCGGGGCGGGCTAGAAAAATCAACCCGCAAATTCTATGTGGGGCGGGCCTTTTGTGGGTCAAGTGCGGGGTAGGCCAACCCGCATTGCCACCCCTAGTTTTATTGTGAGTCTATAAAGTGTTTTGCCGAGGAGTGCAAAAGGATAAGTGTGAGAGTATTCTTAATAGCTTTATAAATAAATTATTGGAATGTAATCAAGAATAAATCCATTGTCTTAATTAAAATTAATCTAATTGGATTTATTTGGGCTTTAGCTGTTATTTCTCTTAATTATGTGTTTTTAGGGTAGACGATCTAATATTTCTCAGGATTGACGGTTTGAAGAAAGCCTTTACCACTATGAATGAGTCCAATATGCAAAAGCCCAAGTTGCTTCTTTGAATCAAAATAAAAAACAAAATATAAGGAGAAAAATAGGAGAATAAAATTTATAATATCTCAAAAAAAAAATTTGGAAGCAAATCTTTTCAAAATACGAATAAACAGAACCGTGATAAAACTGGAAATAAAATCCAAGAATTCTGGAAACTTGGAAACTGAGAATCTGTTAACAAAATATGAACCATAATATTTTTTCAAGATCTTTGGAGTAGAGAAACCTATAAAAATATACAAGTTCCAAGAAGGAATTCAAAGTTTGACACTGACATTCAAAAACCACAACATAAAGTTTTTTTTCGTTGTAATCCTTTTTGTTTTGCCTATGTATGGAAGGCTAAACTCCTTGGGGTTGATTCTCTTGTGATTTCGCAATGAATTTTGAGGTTCCAGTTCAATAAAGTTTTGTTCTTAAATTCTCTGTAACAGATTGTGCATTACCGCCTTTTTGAAATTTGGTTTCTGTCCAAAGAGTTGTTTTTGAACGCTTGTTGATAATTCAATTCTTTTTTTTGATTGGAGTTCTTGATTAATTCGATTAGTTTTAATCAATCTTTTGTTTGCTTAATTTCAAAAGGTAGAAGATAAACATATCACGAGTAGACGTTGAAGATACTGAATATAGTGGACATTTGTTTTGCTAAGAAGGCTCTTAAATTTGATTGACACTTATTTAATTAAGTTTGACATTGTGTAAAATAGATAGATTTCACTATTAGATTCGTTGGAAAACGACTTGAAATCATGTAACATTATTTATATTGTCATCTCTTTGATATTAGACAATATAACACTAATTAGACAATCTAGATTGATTATCATTTTAATTTGATAGTAAAACCACATCTATAACCTTATATTATACATTATTTATAGATATTAATAGAAGAAGGCAAGGAAAAGTAATGGTTAGTATATTCTTATTTTCTTTTATCCTAGTAATATATTGATGAAATATGCCTACCCATGAAAAATTATCCTCTCAAACTCCATTCATCATGCAAATTATATATTGAAGGAATGAGATTATATATATGCTCAATTAGTATTCGAATATAATATAATAGTTAGATAATTTTATTTTACAACATAGTACAAACAATCCCGGGGGTAATAATAATAAAAAATTGAACAAAAATAATGAAAAAATATAAAATCATAGAAGATTAATTAAAATGTAAAAATAACATTTAATGAAGTAAAAGCTTAGATACAATTATATAATAGAGTTTTAATTCGATAATCTAGATCATTATCACATAATATTACTCGAGAAAAAGAATAAAATGTAACTGTAAAATAGAATAATAAAATATGAAAAGCAAATAGAATGGAAGATGAAGGGATGCAGCGTAGAAAGTGAAGGATTGGTTGGTTGTTGTATATAGCGTCCCATGGTATCTCATTTTGTGAGCAATAACTGCAGCTGCAAAGTGCAAGCAAAAGCGTGCAGCGCAGAGGGGTCCTTTACCTGCTGAAACGAACACCACGTTTTTTTTTATACCCTGAGTCATGGGACTGTTCCGAAAGATTGCTGGATTTCTAGGGCTTGGAAACCACGATCACGATTCCAAGGATGCCGCCGCCGATGAACACGACGTCCATCCCCGTACGACACCGCATCGAGTCAGAGAAACCGGTCCTCGTAAAGGCTTTAGCGTCCCTGCCCAGGTCGTCGTCGATCGCCACCACCTAGCACCCGTTCTCACTCCCTCTACGTCCGGCGACGGCGGACTTCAGGTCCTTCCTCTCTCAGCGTTCCAATTCTGTTGGGTTTTATAACCATGCATTTAAATTTTGGGAAACCTAAAAATTCATTTCATGTTAGCGACACCACAATTGCTTCGATCTTATACCCCATTTGTAAATTTTGACCTTTTTTCTACACAATTGAGCTTTACAGAAAAGGGATTAAATCTAGCATGAATGCACGGATATGATAAAGGAAAATAGCAAACTTGTGTGCTTACTTTTGTGTATTTGGGACATCAAGGCCCTTGTGAATTGTTGGGACTGTGCAGATGCTAATAATGTTTTTTAATCATTGTTTAAAATTTTATTATTAGGATTGTAAATAACACGAGTCTATAGTTCCTGTGTAGAGTACTTGTGTATGTACGTACGCAACAATGGAACCCTTTTTTCGATTGGAACTCCAATGGATAATTATTTTTAAATAGTACTTCCCTTGGGCTTTGAATACAAAAAAAGTTAATCAGTTTAGTTAATTGTTCTAATTTCATTTGAAAAATAGACATTTTTCCTAAACTAAATAAAGATAAGAGTCACTGGAATGGTTGTAGATCTGATATCCACTAGAAATAAAGACATTTTGCAAACCCCTTGACTTGTAAGATTGAGTTAAACCCGATTTTGTATGATTGATTTAAGTTTAAAGTTCACTTCTTAATATAGTATTAGATTTATTTAGAGTTTATCCTAATATGAGTTTGTCTATTGAGTTTCTATCCGACTGGTTTTGGTGTGAGGTCGTGTGTTGGAGATCTCACATCAAATAGAGATAAAAACATTTCACAGTATATAATTGTGAGTTTGTTTATTGAGTTTCAATCGGACAATCTATAAATATATAGTCCCATCTATGAGTTGATTGGTCTTGGCGTGAGGTCGTGTGTTTGAGATCCCAAATCGAATAGAGATAAAAACATTTCATAATATATAAGTGGATGCAAACTTTATGTTACACGCCGATTTTGTAAAGTTGAGTTAAGGTTAAAGTCCACTTCTTAAGAAAAATAAAATCTCAATTAAAAGGAAGACATTTTAGAGATAGGTATATTTGAAATTTGCTTGTACTTAAATCCAACTATCAAAAACATTTTTTTCTTATATTTGAGATTGAAAGGAGTATCTTATAATATTTGTGTTTGGGAAAGATAATGCAGACCTTTGTTTTCTCTTGGACTTCCTACTGCCAAAGCTGAAATTCGAGTTCTGGATGTGGTATCATTATTTCAGTTATTTTGAGAGGATGTTATCCAAGTCGTAGATATTTGATTTCATCAGGAAAATAGTAGATTGGTTTGACTTTGGAATGTTGCAGTGCCAATGTGGATACTGTTTTTGTCTTTATTTTCTTGCTTCATTCTGCTTACTGAGGATCAATCTTCTTTCTAGCAGCTTGGGGGATGCTGAACATTTTTGTAAGCATAAGAATGAAATTGACAACATTTGGCTTTTATTTGAACTGACTTTAACATGGCAAAATCAGGTTGGAGGTGTCCTACCACTGAAGGAGGGGTGATTCTTATCATAATCCACTGGAATTAGTTCATCTATGTATAGTATTAAAATTTAAATCTCCTGTCAATTTCCCTCACTTGAGTACATGAATGGATGTACTTAACATTCTTCAACCCAAACACAAAGGGGAGTATGAGGAGGGGATTATTTAAAACTGAAATTGGTAATGGCAAATTCTTAGACAGTTTGCTTTGTACCATGTCTTGTTTCAAAAGTAGTTATCTAATCTGTTCTGCTCATAATCAGTGAATCTTGTCCTTGTTTCATGATTGGGAATTGTCATAGCAGCCTTTTTGGTGCCGAATAGCTTTTGTTTTTACATTCACAACATTTAGACGTACTATGTATGTACGAGATATTGAATTTAAGGCACAAGACTCCAATCAATGATAGATGAAAGAGGGGAGAGCAAATATAGTTGCAAACTAGGAATATGGGCATTCATGACCTTATGCTTGTGCCTTTTACATTTTGTTGTCTCCATTGCCTAGTAATTAAGTCAGGAAGTATCATGGTCAGATAAATTTTCCTTTGTCTAGTAATTTACTGCCAGCAGGTGTTTAATATTTCTGGCTGTTGTGTTTCTCTTCATCAGGGTCTGGGTTGGTATGCTAAGCGTCTTAGGATGGACGAAGATGGAGATGTGGCAGATGAATTCCTTGATGAGGTGTCGTCAACGATGCCAGAAGGACTTGCAGATGATCATCATAAAACACAGGCAAGGTTTAAAGTGAAGAATGGGACTAAGGCAGTAAGAGTGAACAAACAGATCCTATTAGATGGGAAAATTATTCCTCATTGTGTGGAACACCAGGGCAGATTGTAGTAAACATTGGTCAGTATTGATTGGTTTGGCCTTTTTCTGTTTAGTTGTGCATACTGTGGAATCTGTAGTTAAACACTAACATTTTAACTGGGCTTTACTTGATGATTCCTTTTTGCTTTTTAGCTATCTTTCACTAGCTATGAATATGTGTGTGGGAGTTAAATGCACAATTTAAGGAAGTTAGGTAATATCACCCAACAAATTTAACTTCCAAATCTCATGTCCAAGCTATATTACAGACTGTCAGGTTTGTAGATCTACTGGTTTTAAAATTCTGAACTTTAAAAAAAGTGGACGCATTTAATAGTTCGTTGTGAAAGTTTGTACTTGCTATTCCTTTCTGGCTACTATTAGCTAATGCTTAAACTGTTTGCCATGCTTATTAAATTAATAAAATGAAATTTAGTTCGAGAAAAGTTGCAATCATAAAGATTAGTTATCTGTTGTTCAGCACTTCTGCTCGAGGTGGCTGTTTGAAGACAAGGTTCTCCACTTGTCATTTTGGAATTCAATTTTTTTTGTTTAGATATCGGCTTTTACAATTAGATCGTAGAAGCTGGTTTTAAATGATAAAAACAATCTTGTGAAATCTGATATAGAATCTAATTTGTAAAATCTGATATAGAATCTCGAATTCAATTTCAACTATCAGATTGTATTTAAAATAATGAAAGAGGTGTCCAAATTAATTTGGTCTACTGCTAAGGGTATATTTGACTTTTTAAATTATATGAAGGTGTAGGAAGGAACCATGGAGGTGGAAACATGAGTTTCAAAGTGGTTCGTGGTTTTTATTCTCATTATTTTCTTTTTTCTTT
>Ga0123341_1005248_pt1 | contig 11528 bp, 6 predicted proteins | sample Turbeapinknodule_FD_89959 | JGI IMG/M metagenome (GOLD analysis project Ga0123341, IMG submission 89959) | Root nodule microbial communities of legume samples collected from Mexico - Turtle bean Mexico pink nodule | ecosystem: Host-associated > Plants > Roots > Nodule | place: Mexico: Nepantla... | reverse complement strand
TTACTTAACAAAAACACCATTCAAAAACAGTTTTCAAACTTTCTCAAAACACCTAAGTGTAAACAATCGGTTGTTTCGACAAAACAATCGGTTGTTTCAACTTAGTTTGTAAAACATTTTGCTGTGAGATTTAATCTAAGTGTTGATTACAACATTGAACTACCCCAGAACAAGGCTAAAACCAGCACAACAACATCAAGCAAAACAGAGGCTTCATCATCCTTCAAAGGATTTGGATTCTTCAAAACATTGAACACCACTTGGTTCAACAAAAACATGGACCCCCCAATGAATGTTGTGTGGTATCTTCCGATCATTGTAAGGATTAAGTGTTTGTTTGGAAACCCAAATGATGCCAAAAATCTTAGATGACATTGAGATGAGAGGAAATGTGATGGCATGTAATGCTATCCTTCTAATTTTATGCAATGGAAGAAATTCTATGATGGTTGACCTAGGGAAAGTCCTAGAAGGGGCCACTGTTTTACATAATATGGCTCTCCCGTGAAGGTCATGGTCGAGAAATTACACATTGTTGATACGACATTTATTGTGCCAACAAATGAGGTATTTACTGTGGCACAACCAGTTCATCATAGCCTAACCTAAACACCTTATTCAATGTATTTCAGAATCTCCGAGGAACCTAGATTGTAATTAATAATTTTTATTATTTATGTATGAATACATTTGTATATTTAATTTCTTCAAAATGTTGTTTATTTTGTAGCAACAACGTTAGAAACCTAGTCCTCAAATAAGCAAGTTGTTTCTATCGATGATCCCATAGTCGCATTATTATAGGTTGTTGTGGCTATAGGTATAAACCCTATAAAGGTTTAGTGGGATGGTACTGTTTTTGAAAGAAATAGTGACATTCCATTATACATGTCTGATGTGTTAGAGGTTACAGCTGGAAAACATGAGTTTAATATATCGATTATTTAGTTTTGGGTGATGTAAGTCTCTCAAACATGATTTAATTTTACTTTATATATTAATTATTGATCATGCTTTAAATAATAATACTAATTATACTTGTAGGTACATGTTTGGATTATGCACGGAAACAAGATATCTATCATGTTGCACTTGGTAATCTGTTGAAGCCAAAATATTTATTATTTTGTTTGCTTGCTCTGCATCAACCGTTCTTCATGTTGTTACATCTAATACCATTTTAGTATTAGGCCTTAGACCATTGTGAAATATACTTAGTTGGGTTATGTCTTCAAATGCATGTTTGTGTGTTCTTTCACAAGGAGATATATTATAAAAAACGAAAATAAAACAAAACTAAAATTTGTTAGTGGGTTAGCAACAATTAGTCTAATCTAAACAGCTAAGATTAGATTTACATATAGAAAGTTAACTATTCACATTTTTACAATATATACTTCTTAAAAATGGAAGATATAATTACTTGATAAAGCAATTAATTCCTTGACAACGGTGCCAGAAAGAAATGATGAAGGTGGATTTAAAATTCTTTTCTCGACAAGCGAACCAAGTCAATTGTAGTACAATTTAAGGTTATCATATCCATAGGAAATTAATGTTTACAATAGTATTACTATCTTTCAAGATGAAGTAAGATGAAAATACAAGTTCGTTTTTATATATTTATATAAATAACTATACTAATCTTATGATAATATTTAGCGAGAGGTGAAGCATTTTGACAAACATTTAAATAAAAATGATAAGGATATAGTATAAGTGTTGAGACTAAAAGAAATTTGTGAATCTATTTTCTTATTGTTATGTATAAATACCATGGTTGTTCAAGCACCCTATCCTTTATGGCCAAACCAAGTTGATCCCTCGCACGAGGTTATCTAGAATCATAAACCATCCCAATCAATTCTTTGCATTGTTATAGATTCTTTATGCATTAAGATGGAACAATTCACCATATTCTCAGCTACACGTTTTGTCACCATTGAGATATATGGTTGATTTGATAGGGTTTAGATACATGAACTCGCCTCCCAGCTTCATTCATGCTTCAAGGGCATTAATGGTTGTTCCTCACTATTAAGCATTAAGCATACTATGAAACCCACAAAACTTGAATCTTAAATAAAAACATGTATTCACATTGCTTTTCAGTCCCACTAGGATAACTTTAGAAACTCATAGTAGAATCTTATAGTGAATGTTCCAGTATGAAAAGCCAAAGAACAACAAACATGGATCCTTGGATGTTGTTGGCCAGCTTAGGCTTTTGATCCTTTCCTTTAGAGTTTTGTCTTGTTTCAGACCTGAGGCTTGGTCTGATAACTTGATATGACTTTGAAACTCAGATTCTCCTGAGCCTAGGCACTTTAAGCCTTTATTTTAAGCTTTTATGCTTTTCAACCCTTGTTCCTCCTTTACTCTCGATGTTCTGAATGAGACCCCAAGGTCTCTATTTATACATTTTTGGAAAGAGGTTTTAGCAGATTCAACAAATTTTTCCTTTCGCTTAGTGCAGGACAATCTGCTCAACAAATTGGATTTCTTCATGTTCAAGTAACTTTTGCGCTTAAAGCCCATTTTTGGGATTTTCCTAGAATTCGCTTTAAATTGAGCCCAACATATCCCTTTCTTGGCCATGAAGTCTTTTTGGGCTTAGGACTACCTTCAAGTGAATCCTACTTTTTGTAATTTTGGCTAAGCTTTGGCTTCAAGCCCTTTCAGAGAGAATATGCGCTTTCTTCATGGTGAATCATTTTTTGCGCTTAGACCTTATGATTTCACTCAGCCTTTCAAACTTTGAATCTCTTTGTTTCATTGGCCTTTATCTGCTCAGTGCATGGCATAAGCACTAAACGTTTGGAGTAGTTTCTTGAAAGCTTTTTCTTTGGACTAAATTCACTAAGCCATTCTTCATGCGCTAAGCGGATTGATCTTTTCTGATCTTTCCTTTATTTGTTGTTTTGCTTCCCTTTTCTGCAAGATTTCTCCAATTTCTTCTATTGTTCTCCCTTGATGAGTTTAGCTTTATTTGGAGGGGTTTTACATGTTTTTTAAATTACTTTTGTATACATTCTACACATGATGCATGCAAATCTTACTATAAATTTTAGAACAATTTAACCTTTATCAATCACCTAATTGGGGCTACTCATATTGACTTCTAACACATTTTCGTGATCCCAACTCGAATTTGTCAAGGTTTCTTGAATAAGAGTTTGGTGTTGCCTCATCTTTTTTGAGCTAGCGAGCTTGGAGAGAACATTGACACAATCAAATTATCTTATCAAGTTTTTGGTAATATAATAGTATTTTTGCAACAAAGGTTCTTTCACTTAATACTTGTAATTTATCTATCTGTTGACTAACTAAGAAACACTTTAGCACTTCAGATTCTTTCCACCCGATTCTCGTTCAAGCCTTAGTTTAACGATTAGAGCTTCGTATGCATCCTGATTATTAGATGTGTCAAAGTTGAATCAAACAACTTACTCGAGGATAATATTGTCAGGGCCTCTAGGATTTGATGGAGGATCATCTATCAAAGCACATATAGGACCCCTCATACGGGCAAGGGCTAGAAGGATAGGCAAAGAAGAGCCAAATCCAAAGACTATTCTTTCATGCACAACTCACTATTAAATCTTCTAGCCCTATATAAATTGTACAAACTAGAATAGGTTTCAATTTAGGCCTTGTACTCTGGGCCACATTTAGACTACAATAAAATACAAGCTATAAAGAGTATGAGGAACTTCTAAGAAACCTTCACTTGAGGATTCAAGGAAGAGCTTCTAGAAGCACTCCACAACCTACTTCGGGTTTTAACCCTAAACCTAATTTTTCATGCAAGTTAGGCTAAGGAAGCTTGCACCACATGACTCCTACTCTTCATCTAGCCTATAAATAGGACCTTATGCTTATGTACCATTCAGACTTTGCAAATTTGAGACTGAAATTTCTATTGAATCAAAATTCACTTCTCCTTGAGTCTCAAATTCCTATTTGCTAGAGTTTCTAAAGAACTAAGCTTAGAGCACCTGAAGAACTAGGCCTAACCTCTTCTTGAATACTTAATATATCTTCCGCATTCTATTGCATCACACAGATCAATTAAATTCCAAACTCTTTCGCTGCCAAACCTCCAACCGTTCACGATCAAACTTTGTTGGCTTGCATCATGTGGTGATAAGAGCAAATTAGATCCAACTCATAACACATGCTCCAATTAAGTTGCCCAATTTGTTTTAAATTTATTTTCTTACAAATTCGTGTTCTTTATCACAATTCCTTACTTGCCTTTATTTTACCTATTAAATTTGCATTTCCACCGTTTATATTTGGTTTTCCATGATTTAAATCTCATTTCCACTATTTATTTTTATTTCAATTGATTATCTTTCATTTCAACCATTTAATCATCTTCTATTACTGTTTAATCGGTTTAAACAAGTTAATTGGTGCAAATCACCAAAAGAATAATTTCCCGCACCGTTCATGTTCTATAGATAGGTTGCTCACTATTTTTTTTTGTGTTCTTGCTGTTTTACGTTCAAATTTGTTGATTCTTGCATACTTTTTAGTTTTTATTGGTCAAAGTGAGCAATTTGGTGTTATTTTTAGTTTGTAATCCTTGCATGTCATGTCTTACATCTTGTTCTTCCCATAATTGTCATTTAATCTATGTTTCCAGCTAGTTTACAAACTATTTGCTATAATGACTCATATAATGCATATAAATTGTTTGTCAAAATGTTCTACTTTCATAAACTAGTATAAGATTTGGTTCCTTTTGATTTTATGATTTTTGTGTTTCCATCTTACTATTAGTTCATTAGTAAGCATCCTATGTCATAAATTCCAATGTGTCTTAAAATTTTATTCTAAATTGCTTAAATTCTTTAGGTTTCCTTCACTACTAGGTTTGCGTAATTTTGACATAGTTTGGAAAATTTATTCTAACCCAATTTCGTGTTCAATTTGTTAGAATATATGGCCTTAAACAAGAGGGGGATCACACTTTATTCTACCCAGATCCCATCCAAACACAACAAAAACACCAACCTTTCATCAAACACATTAGATTTGGATTCTTTAAAGTACTTGATCACTCTTGATCAACAATCTCCCCCTATTTGATGAAGACAAATCCCTGGTTGCTTGTGTTGATCTTAATTGAATCTGAAACAGCACCTGCAAAATAAAAAGCTATGCAATCCTGAGCATCTCTCATAGTAGGTTATGATGGCACATAAACCAGTTTTCTACATAACCATAATAGTAGAAAAACCAACCATATAACTAAGCTAAAACACATCAAATTGCAGCACCACAGAAACCAAAATGCAACAGAAAATTAATCAGAACAAACCAGAATGCAGTAGAGAATTAAATCAGAGTTATAACAGTTTTAAGACAACATATAAACCATATTCTCCCCCTATTTGTCTTCAGAAATAGACTTTAGGAAGAGATAAAAACAGAATAGTCCAAAATAAAGCAATACAAGCATAAAAAGAATAACAAAACTTGGCTTCAATCTTCTTTCACATACTGCAGCTCAAAAAATCGGTTTTGAACAACTTCAATCTGTTCATCAAGGGTCTAAAACGTGTGTCCATGCTTTGAAATCTGTTGTCAAAGTTCTGAAAATTTGTAACACAAAGATCATGAAGATTTCTTTGATTTTCATCAAAGTTGTCCAGCCTATTGAGCATGAATCTCTCAAAGGAAGACATTGAGGGAATCCTATTTCCTTGATGTCCAACACTTGTTCCAGCACCTAAGTCAACAATAGGTTGTTCTTCATCTTTAACATTAACATCAACACCTTCAACAACTTCTTGATCTTCTTCATCATGTTCAGCATGAGCACCACTTGAGGAACCACCATGTTCACCATCCTTACTTACCCATCTTCCATTAATCTTGGTAAAACCCATCTTGCTTAGTGAACCTTTGTTCACTTCATGTGTTAATTTCACCAAATCAGATGTTTCAACCTCAAGATTCACTTCAAAATAGTTTAAGAATTTAGAAATCAAGATAGCATAAGGATAATGATAGTCACTTAACCTCATAGATTTTTGCATGTGTTCCTTTATGATATGAATCCAATTTATCATGACTTTGCTCATAATGCAGTATATGTAGACAAGATCTTCCTCAGTGAGAACAGAATGGTTGCTCCCTCTTGGTGTTAGAATCCAAGTGACAATGAGAGCCAACAACCTTTCATTTAACTTCAATCCTCCAACAGAACAAGTTCTTACTTGTGCATGAGGATTCTTCAAACAACTTTTATAATATTGAATCTTGTTGAAATCTTCCACCACACCTATATTCCCTTTGTTGATTCTCAAGCCAACATACTTTAAGCCAGTCACAACAACCCATACCTCATGAGTAATCTCCAAATCCACACCCTTGACATGAGAAACAAGATCGTTACCTTCAAACTTTAAATTGGTGTAGAAAACCCGAATAAGATCCGGATAGATGTTCCCTTTCATCTCTAAGAACCTCTTTAGCAGTTATTCTTTTGAGTAGTTTTCTCACATCATCCAGCTTTTGACTCTTCAACCAGCTAAAAGAGAGAACTTTTGGATTGTTTATCACTTTTCTACTTGTTTCAAAGCGATATTTCTCAATCAATTCATTGTCTCCTAAAAACCAGCCTTCAAGACGCCCTCCTGATCTTAAGACTATGGTTTTAATCCTTTCTGATGATGGAGGAGTGGAATCCATGAAACCAGAATAAGAGAAATCAGAAAAACAGAGGAAGATATGAGATGCAGCAAGGGATGTGATAATAGGTTGTTTTTTTGTAGAAAAACAGCTGCAAAGGGTTTTATAGCAAAACATAAATCTTCTTTGATCCCTTGGTTGTAGTGGGTTTCAGTCTTCAAGAAAAATAATCTGGTCCAAGCTTCCACAGAACCACGTCAACCCTTACCAGAAAGGTAATTAATGATATGCAATGTATTTCTTTCCAACAAAGGTAATGGCTATTAATTTTTTTTTTCAAACATTTTGTTTTTGTGTGCCTTTAGCACAATGAAGGGGTGAGTCTCTAGCGCAAGCAGAGGGAGTGTCTAACCTGAGTAAAGGGAACATCTAACGCGAACAAGGGGAGATTGTAACGCAAGCAAGGGCACACATCTAACATGAGTAGGAGGGAGTGTCAGTGTGAGCAGGGTGGCAACATATAATGTGAGCAAGGGAGGGAGCTTCTAACGCAAGTAGGGGGAGCATCTGAGGAGAGCAAGGAGGATTGTCTAACCCGAATAGGGGGGTGTCTAACGCGAAGGGGGAAGCGTGTAAGTGATGAACATCTAACACGGGCAAGGGGGAACATCCAATGCTAGTAAGGGGAAGCATCTACCGAACCTAAGGGGAGCGTCTAGCGTAAGGGGGAAGCATCCAACGTAAACAAGGGGGAACGTCTAGCACGAGCAAGGGGGAATGTCTAGCACGAGCAATGAGGGATCATCTAACATGGGGGACTGTCAAACGCGAGGAGGGGGAGGATCTAGCATGAGCAAGGGAAGTATTTAATGCGAATAGCGGGGAACGTCTAACGATTTTTTCGTGCAAAGTAGATCACCAAAATTTTTATCTCAAGTGGTCAACACAAGTTATGAACAAAAACAAAAAAGTTGAGGTAAAGAACACCAAAATAGGGAGAAACAAATCAAAGACCATAGATAGAAACAACTTATATCACAATTTTTTTAGGACTAAACATAGATCTGGTAGTGATACTTTCAAAACTTATGAAAATTTGTGTAAAGTGATTCTCGTTCCTAAATTTTAACCACAGGCTAACACAATAATCAATCTAATGACAAAAATTCAGCTCAAAACATGTGCTTAATTAAGTGCACTAATTCAAAACCCAAGAGCTATAAAACTTAATCACACAATGTTTGGCAACATACAACATCCAAGCTTTTATTATTTAGTACTTTTTCTATTTTATTATTGGACGTTCCTTTTTAACACAAGATTATTTATATGTTGAAGCTCTCATATGTAAAATTTTATGTAAATTTTGTTGATCAAGAGTGATCAAGTGCTTTGAAGAATCCAAATCCAAGGTGTTTAATGAAAGGCTGGTGTTGTTGTTGTGCTTGGGTGAGATCTGGGTAGAATAAAGTGTGATCCACTCCCTTGTTGAATCTAAAACTATTGTGAATTAAAACCTTTTTGAAATTAAGTTTTTTTCCAACTAAGTGAAAAACAACCTATTTTTTGTCAAATCAACCAGTTGTTTTACTCTTAGGAGTTTTTGAAAAAGGTTGAAAGGTGTTTGATTTGGTTGACTTAACTATTAAACCAAAACAATCAGTTGTTTCGTGATTTCAACCGATTTTTTCTTTGAAAATCCTAACAGAATTCAGTTTTGAATGGTGAATCTGTTTTAAATGTTTTCTAACTGAATACACTCCTTCATTAAATGATTTGACCAATCTTTGGAAAATATAAATGGTTTGTTTATGTTTTCAAACAAGTAAGAAACATCTTTGAGAAATTCAGCTTGACAGATTTGATTCTAAGATTTCAAGATTCACATCCAGCTTTGGATTTTCATGAGAGAGTGAAATAGGATTGCAATTGTATTCAATTCAAATTATACTGTGATCAGGTGTAATCCTTTCTAAACCTACTGTATTTCTTGTGTTGTGTTGCCAAGGAGTATTGTGTGTTCTTGAGGTGTTCAAGATCAATACTCTTGGTGTGGTGTGCCAAAGGTAGTGTTTCTTGAAGGGTTCAAGGTCATTACTTTGGTGGTTTGTGTTTTGTAATCTGGTTTGATTGCTTAGTGGATTACCCAGTGGTTTTTGGGGACTGAATGTATCTCTTGGCTTAAGAGTGAACCAGTATAATCTGTTTGTGTGATTCTCTCTTACCCTGAACTCATTTAAATTCTGTTTTAAGCTTAACTGATATAAACAACTGATTGTTTTTCTGTGTATTGTTGTATAACTGCTTGAGTTCTTGGCTAACCTGATTCATGTTCTGGATTTATACAAAGAATTTCATTAAACTTGACAAAATTTTCAAAAACCCTTTTTAAACAATTCACCCCCCTCTTGTTTAAGGCCATATATTCTAACAATTGGCTTCAAGAGCTTGGTACTTGAAAAATATTCAAGTTTGATCCTAAAAATCTTTTTTCTATGGCTGAAAAACTACCTTTTGGGGAGGGTGCCTCAATTAACAAGTCACCTTTGTTTTGTGGTTTGAACTATCATTTTTGGAAGGTTAGAATTAAAATCTTTGTTGAATCTCTTGATAAAGGAATTTGGGATGCAATTGAAAATAGCCATTTTATTCCTAAATTTGAAAAGGATGGTGCTTCTATTGAAAAACCTTGGTCCCAATGGATTGATGCTGAAAATAAAAAGGTCAAGTTTGATTGCATTGCCAAGAATATCATAACCTCTGCTTTGAACTCTAATGAATTTTTCAGAATCTCACAATGTGCATCTGCTAAGGAAATGTGGGATACTCTAGAGGTCACCCATGAAGGGACAAATGATGTGAAGAGAGCAAGGAAACATACTTTAATACAAGAGTATGAGATGTTTAGAATGCTCAAAGGAGAATCAATTGCTGAAGTACAAAAGAGATTCATTCACATTGTCAATCATCTAATGAGTCTTGGAAAAGTCTTTGACAAAGAGGAGTTAAACATCAAGATTCTAAAGTGTCTTGATAGATCTTGGCAACCAAAAGTTACTGCCATCTTTGAGTCTAAGGATTTGACATCCTTAACCACAACCTCCTTGCTTGGAAAGCATAGAGAACATGAGTTGGAAATTAATAGAATCAATGTTCAAGAAAGTGAAGACAAGCATGGAAGGAACATTGCCTTGAAAACTACCAAGCACAAGAATAAGCAAGACTAAAGTGATGAAAGTGAGGAAGAAACTCTTAGTTTGTTGTCCAAAAAGTTCAGCAAATTATTGAAGAGAAACCGCAACAAGGAATCCAACAAAGAAAGTTATGGAAACAAGAAAACTAGTGATTTCAATACTAACAATTACACTTGCTTTGGTTGTGGAAAACAGGGGCATATAAAAGTTGATTGCCCAAATAAAGAAGACAAGGAAAATAAGTCAAGCAATAAGGAAAAGAAAGGGAAATCAAAAAGAGCCTATATTGCTTGTGATGAAAATGAAGTCTCTTCATCAAGCTCCTCATCAAGTGAAGATGAAAAAGTCAATCTGTGTTTGATGGTTGAAGGAGATGATGATTCAAGCAGCTCAAGCAGTGTAAGTTCTTGTGCCTCCTTAAATGCTAAAAACTATAGTCAATTGCTTCAAGCTTTTAAAGAAACTCATGAAGAAGCTAACCGTTTGGCTCTCTTAAACAACCGATTGAAAGGGTTGAATAACTGGCTTGAAAATAGAGTCAAGACACTTGAATAAGAATTGGAAAATTCAAAAATTGATTTTGAAAATCTTGAAATGCATTGCAAAAAGTCTTCTTGCTTGTGTGACTCAAAAGCTTGTGAAAATTGTAACACTCTTGAGAGTAAAGTCCACTATCTTGTAAGAACTGTGGATAAACTTTCAAAGAGTAAATCCAACTTTGAAACTGTCTTGGCATCCCAAAAATGTGTTTTTGGAAAATATGGTTTGGGGTTTAATCCTCAAAACAAGAAAAATGGGATTTCAAAGCCTTTTTCAAAAGTGCCAGAAAAATAACCGATTGAAAAATCGAAACAACCGGTTGTTACATGTTTTTACTGCATGAAGAGAGGCCACTCAGTTAGATTCTGTAAAATTAGGAAATATTTTGTTCCTAAAGGTATTATGAGATGGATTCCCAAAGGTTATGAAGTTTCCAGTGATAAAGCTGAATCAAAAGTACCACATTTGTAAGGGGACCAAATCTTGTTGCTTGAATTTGTTGTGTTGTAGGGATACTAAAAGAAGCATGGGCTCTTGAGTTATCATATCAAACTTTTGGAAGAAAAAGATTTTGTCTGGAATTGAATTAGGGTTTTGTACCAGCTTAAGTCCTCTTGAAAGCCAAAAGAAGCTTTCTTGATCATGAATAATGACTCATTGAAGGGACTCCATAACAAAAGGATAAGACTTTCTTTGTCTTTTTTTTTTCTGTTATTAATCCATGCTAAAATCTTCATCTATGTGTGTTATATATGTACAATTACATTTTGATTCTTCTCTATTTTTAAAATTCAAACCTGTTGCTGCTTCAGAAAAACAACTGATTGTTTCCTCGAAACAATCGATTGTTTCTTCTCTGACAACACTGCATAAAATTGATTTAATTTCTTTATGCATTCTATCTTTTACAGATTTCTTTTTTAAAGGGATTATGAGTCAATAAAGCAGTCATGAGGTCTGATTTGGTTCAGGAGAAAGTTACTTAGGGGTCGACCCATGAAAGGTAATTAAGATAAAAGATAAAGAAATATTTTATTTGTTGTGATATTATTCTGAAGATAAACGATATAATTGTTATTGTTTAAATCCGTTATCATATTATTATGAAGATAAAGAAATATTTTATCTCTTGTGATAATATGCAAGTTA
>Ga0123341_1005247_pt1 | contig 11528 bp, 11 predicted proteins | sample Turbeapinknodule_FD_89959 | JGI IMG/M metagenome (GOLD analysis project Ga0123341, IMG submission 89959) | Root nodule microbial communities of legume samples collected from Mexico - Turtle bean Mexico pink nodule | ecosystem: Host-associated > Plants > Roots > Nodule | place: Mexico: Nepantla... | reverse complement strand
GTTATGTAACATCCCTGTATTTTCCCCATATCTAATAACCATAATTTTTATGAAATATCAAAACAAATATATAAATATAATACAAATATGTTTACAACTCTTTCATATAGTGTTTCAAAACACATTCCTCTTTATACAACTTCAAATATTTACATAAAGTTAAAACAAATATTCAAAAGAAAGTAAACATTTTCATCATCCAGTTTGTCACTGAGGAGCTTTATCACATGTAACATCACCCGCTCCCGCGTAAATACACGATTATTACAGATTAAAGAAAACAACCACAAAATAAAGCAAAGGGTAAACTAGCTATTTTTAAAACTTCTAATATAAATATAACTTTAAATATCCACATAAAGCCATCAATTCTCATGTATTTCCACATAACCATCAAGTGTCTATCAAAATTCACAAGTCATCTTTCTCATGTCAAACTTCTATCAACTCACAACACATAGACACTTGACTTTACTTCCGGAAGACTCATGTATTAAAATTAACATCCAGAGACCTGCACATGTCATACTACTCATTGTGAAATTCACACAGTCATGCACATAAACATCTAAATATCTCATCATCTCATATGACAGGGTAAATCCATTTGATATACTCTAATCAGTTCTTTCAAACCTCAAACTCAGCCAAATCTCCTTCGACTCTCACCAACTGAATAACTTCATCTATGTGATTCCATTATATCAGTAGAGTCAGGATTGTTCATTCACAGGACACTCACAAATCAATACACCCTAATAACCATCTCAACACGACATTTCCTTTCCTGAAAATACTATCACACTTTCACATCATTTCATTCCTCATGTAACACATCAATACACCATTCAATCACATCATATTTTAAAATTTCTAACAATCCAAATATATCTTAAAATTCACTTAAACAAATAACTAAGTTTCTTTAATCATATTTTTAAATAAAATTTAGAATTTTCACTTAAAAACAATAATCAATAATAAACTAGGCTTTCAAAAGCAAAAATAAAAATTTTAAGTATTTTGTTTTTTACAAAGTGTCTAGCTTGAGCGAAAATTTGCTCGCTTGAGTGAGAATGGGTCTCGCCCAAGTGAAAATTCTCTTGCTTGAGCGAGATTGAACCCAAGAGCAACCCCTAAATTTATCCCATTTTTGCTTGAGCGAGATTTCTTCTTGCTTCGATGAAAATGGACCTAAGAGCACCCCATCTTTTCATTTTATTCTCGCTTGAGCGACAATTAGCTCGCCTGAGCAAGATATACAAAGAAATCTGCATAATCATGCCTAAATTCATCATTCATAGTCAAACAAAACAATTTCAATAACTCATTTCAGTTCAAAAGTAACTTACACTATATCAACTATACAAATCAACCAATTTTTCAAATTCAAACATAAGCATCTACCATAGTTCATCCATATCAAAATCAACATATTCACATTTTATTTCAAACAATATTATGTATTACTCATAAACAATCATTCTAGGAAACAAAATTTAGAACTAGTGACCATGTCACCCCCACATCCAAATCTTTTAGCCTAGGGTTCTATTGAAAATTAAAACTAGTTTCCCTTACCTAAACTTAAGTAGATACTTACCATGAGCTCCAAATCTACCAAAAGCTTAAAGGTAACGTAACCTACACCACAGATTCCTGATAAAAAGTCTAACTATATCACTAGGGCCCTGAGCTAACAGAGATTAACCCATAAGCTATAAGGGTCACATGCAAAGCCTAGACAAAGACAAACCTAACAAGTTCGGAATTTGACACAAGGAGAAGAGCAAAAAAAATGAACTTACTCTATCAGAGATTCTGATCGGCCAGTCTTGTGGTATTCAGTGCTAGGAGTCTGATGGCGAACTCCGATCATCAAATTAATGAGCAAGGAGGTCTGAATCTTAGAGAGAAGATAGAGGAGGAAAAATGAGCTTTTAGAGAGATGATGATTCTTTTAAAATTAAACCTTAATAATTGAAATTCTATTTATATGCTCTTTTAACTTTAATAATAAAATATTCAGGTGTCATTTTAATTGTACCACTTCTACTCTAAGACTATTTTTCTCGATCGTTACAGATTATATTAATACAAAAAAATTACAAGAAGTATTTTTTTTATCCATGGGTTAAAAGTTTGCATTTTATATATACCTACATTTGATATATTCAACTTTGGAGCATATCTCAATTGTTACAAATTCTAAAATCGAATATCATAGTTCAACATTAAACCCTAAATACTCCATAGCTCAATATTTCGAATACAAAATTTAGAATTGAAAACGAGTCATCAAAGTATTATTTAATAAGGAACTATATTTTTGTTATTTAACTTTATTGAATGTTAAAAACTTCTAAATACATATCAATAACCAAGGTAGCTTTCCTTTTCATCATTGACAATTTAGTTGGAGATTATCCTCAAGAAGTCCACATACTTCGAAAGAAACTTTTCTTTTTACACCTCTTCTAACCACACTATGTCTTCCAATAAAAAGTACACTTCACACCAAATGAAGTAAAATTTAACAAAAGAAAATATTTAAAAATGAAGACTCTTAAAATATTTTGTTATTTATACTTAATAATCAACATTTTTGCAAATCATTTTGGAAAATGTAATCAAATACATTATTATATAAAATTACATTACCACATAGTATCATTTGTTTTAAGTTAGAGAACCCATCGAATGATTGATTTGTGATACATTCTTTATCATACTTTATTAGACTGAAGAGTTTAGAAAATTTATCTTTTTCTTTATATACATCATTGATTTCATACCATAGTCTCTATTATTCTTCATATAAATCATTGATTTCATACCCTACTTTGTGGTTATATGATATGAAAAATAACTAAATTTCATGCCTGAACATAGCAAAGATAGCTACAAACCTGAAATTGCTTTTGCAAAATTACAAAATTATCTTTCAGTGCAGTTAATAATAATGGAGGTGCAGGAAGAAAAAACCTACTTTAATTCCCTTACAAGCCCAAAAAGTTTTCATCTAATTATGGAAGTACACAATAAATTTGATTACATTTTTCTGAAAATTTTTGTTAACAAATATGAGGAACAAAAATTGGCACTGTCTCTCGGTCAGATGTTGCATTGTTGATTAAGCACAACAATCATTCAAACAAATTGGTGAGGGTGCAATTGAGAGATGAAATGCACCACCAAACTTTAAAGAATGAGCTGAATCCCAAATAAATAAACTAATTTTCAAATAACAGCTTAACATGGCTATTTAATTTTTCTCCACATGCTGTAAGAGAGATAGGAGACATATGATTGGAAGCAGTGACACATGGATCCATTAATTTGGTGCTCTTTTTTTAAAAAAAAAAATTCCCTCAAAATATAAGCACGAGTAAATATCCACATGGGATCTTTTGGTTCTGTTTCGCATTCATCACATCGCACACTGCAAGCTCCTGTTTGCTAAATATAACTTGTTCAAGTCTCATCTTTGCCGTCTTTCTGATCTCAAATTGCCAAATTTATCCAATATCTTTTCACTTTTCATCTTTCTTTAGTAAAAGATTTGGACTCAAAATGTGTTAACATGTAGTCCATCACCACTGTGCCCAGGGCACAAAGTGGCCAAAGTGCATCAGAATTAAAGGAAGAAAAAGCACGAAATCTTGTGTAGTTGTCTTTGTTACGTTGATGTAGACAGAGAATATGTGAGATAATAAAATACATGTTATAAAAGAGAATGAATTGATTCCTGGTTAATAGTTGTACGTGTACAACTGTTTTGCTCTTTTCATCGTTATTGCTTGCAACTTCCTCTTGTAGCTCACCAGGACTGTTTCAAAAAGGGGCAAGGTTCGTAAACCGTGTACGGTATATGTATACGAAAATGTATAAGAAGCTTCTTGGTTTGAACCTTTTTTTTCATAAAAAAATCAACCATTGATCTCACTTTCAAAAAAGTATAAAAAAATGATCTCAGCTCTCAGCGGAATTCATCGAGCCTATGACATTTGTGGACCTTGCATTAAAGTTAGGATGAGAGTTTTTCTCTCCACGCTATAGACTTACAAGTTACATTAGATAGGTTAGTTGTGAGGCGTGTCTCTGGTCCCCAAAAGAAAAATAAATATATATATCACTGGAATGCAAGATTATGATCTTCGATTAGCCTTAATCAATGCCGGTGCTTACCTTGTATGTTCATCATGTTATCATGTTTGCTTTTAAGTAGAAACAAGCATTTGCCCTTATTCACATCGCATGCCACTTTTGCATCTACTTATAGGATATAGATCAAATATCATCACGACAATTTTTATTGGATTTCAATTTTCGAATCATAGAGGATAATGGTTCCGGGAAACGATCTGTACGCTAAGTTTTGCTATCAAATTAGCGAAGAATTTTCTGATTTTAAAGTTTTAGAAGTAAACGACAAAGCCTTGTGTAGTTGGGCTCTGACTTCGTCTAAAAGTGAGACATTATGAAGGTATTTATCCTTCCGATTTTCATATCAGTAAAGATCCCAACTTAGGAGTATTACGGAAGCAAGATGCAGGGATTTCTGAATCCTTATCGCTACTTTTAATTACAATGGAAAGGATACAGACAGAGTATCTGCTATGGATAATTCAGAAATTGTGATCTTCCATTAAAATGAGATATCTAGATTGAACCTAAGAAAGGAAATGATGGCCTCATTGATGTCAAGTCCCTAGTGGTCATTTGGTTATGGGATAGGCCGTATGGCCCCAGACTCGTCTGGTGTCAGACTAGAGGAGCACATGCACCATGTGGTCCTGTGAGAGGCTACTATTTTAGATAATCTAAGGTATTATCCATCAGGAAAAAACTTAACCATATAATTTTCACTTACTGGTTTTGATTTGAGAGTAAGCAATACAAATCAGTGACAAGGACACTTCCCCCTAATAAATTTAATTGGTTATGCGGGACATGAATTGTAAATGCGAGTTAGATTTTCCACAATGCCCTTCCTATTCCCCCCGTCTTATAAAACATACTACACCTCTCTCATTCATTCATTGGAGGGAACAAAACCACAAAAAAAAAAAAACAAACAAACAAGGGGAGGATAAAAGAAGTAAATGTCTGCTGTAAATCCACTTAAGCACTTCTTGTCCATCAAGTGTTTTCTAGAAAGGAGCCAGTGACAGTGAAGCAACAACCCTACAAAGACAATGCAAGTCATAGCTCAATTAATTGAGCATAATTAGTTGTGAATACTATACCACCAGTAATTTTGAAGGATGACGCCCGAATTGGTAGAACAAAACAAAGTAAAATTACTAACAACGACCAAATCTGAACAAGGCTAGATTAACTATTTGGCAAACCATTTCAGCTCTCTCTATCACTAGCTAACACTCCTAAGCATGAGATGTAAACTTCCAACAAACTCGCTCCACCACGTTGTTAAAGCTTCACCATCCAAAATCTCTGATTGTGACTCCCCAACGGGGTCACCAATCCTCGCCATCATTTCAACCCACAACCTCCATCAAGTTGAACTGTAGAAAGAAATATCACTACTTTCCTTTTCCCATCCATTCATCGTCAATTAGCTTTCAACCTTTTCTAATAGAATCCAACCTCACATGGAGAGAAGAAAACCAAAACCCCAAAAATTAAATAAAGACAACGACTTCTTCAGGCTAAAAAAATAAAATTCTAAAGTTATCCTTGTCCTCCTCCTCACTATTCATCTATTCAACCCACAATCACCGGCTTTTCCTCAAGTCATGATTAAACTCGTTTGAACAATTTGCAACCGTAGTAAAATCACAAAAAACGCATTCGAAGACATGAGACAAGCTTTTCCAAAATCTAACCCACATAACCTAAAAGATCAATTTATCAGTCACGTAAAATCAATTTTACGAAAATTAAAAAAACAAATAAGAACAATATGCATCAGAAGAGCTAAAATTTGAGCGCTATCTATATAACCATCAAGATATACAAAAATTGGGTTCCAGATCTGTCATCAAATTATTATGCTATCCATCTTTTTGTTTACATATTTTTTTGGTTAAACATCTGGTTCGACTTCGCCTCCCCAGCCATAACTTAACCTTAAGATATTCACTCATATCTTTCCTTTCTTAAAAATAGAAAAGGCATTTTAAGAAAACATTTCTCAGTATGATATATATTTAATATTTTTCTATTCAGTGTGAAAAATTCCACCGTCAACATAATCTCCAATCCAAGCGAACCTCGGCGGGGCCATGCACGTGCTGACTGGGCTTCCGGAATGATACGATGTGGCTGCTCACCATGAAGGCAGTGACACGCTCGGAGACTCTCACATCTTCCATCTTCAACTCCTGCAACCTAAGCACGTACTCCGGCACGTGCAATAGGTCCCACACCACTCCCACTCCACCAGGCTTCATTACTCTCACCAACTCCGCCACCGCGCGCATCCTCTCAGCCGCGGCCTCCGCCGTGCGCGCGCCGTACTCCCTCCCGACAGTGTGCACGAACACGCCGGACACCACCACGTCGAAGTAGTTATCCGGAAACGGCAGTCGCCGCGCGTCGCCCTCGCGGCACGTCACGTACTCGCCGACTCCTTCCATCTTCGCCGCGCGGAGCGTCGACATCGTCGTACGCTTCGACCGGTCTAGGCCGACGACGCGGCCGGAACTCCCTTCCTTCTTCATCTGCGTCGCCACCGCGTTCAGTAGGATGCCCCGGCCGCAGCAGCCGAGGTCCAGCGCGAGCTTCACGGAGGACCAGTCGTGCACGGCGGAGACGATGCGCTGCGCCATGTCGAAGTGCAGCGGCACGGAGGAGTAGAAAAAGTTCGCCGCCGCAAAGAAGAGACACAGCGCGGAGAGCGCCGTGACGGAGCCGGTGATTCCTGCGGCAAATCGTGCTGTGCCGCCGGCGCCGGAAAAGATTCGCTCGAAAAAGTTGCAAACGAGATCAAAATAAAGAAGATATAAAACAGACAACACGGAGAAGAGCATCGCCTGGCAGAGGAGGAAAATCAGGGTTTGGCGCTGCTCCATTCCGTAGATCGCGTACATCTGCGTCCAGTCTCTGTTACCGCTCGTCGATTTCCCCATTCGGTTCTTCTAGAACCTTGACCTGGCGCTTTGCCTCACTGCTTCAGCAAGTTGCTGAATAAAATCTGCAATAATTCAGAGCAAGGCTTGTGAGAAAATCGTGCTTTTGGTTTTCACTTTCGCAGAGAAACAAAAAGTGTGTGAATCGTTTGAATGTGTCTCTAACCAGTGAGAATAATTTGAAGATTTTGAGAATCAGCAAGTCAGATCCATTTTCCTGGCGGTGAAATGAAACAAAATAACGAAGCGGTAGTGGCAGTCACGACCACACCGTCGATGATATTCCAGTAGTACAGTTGTCAGTTACGGTTGTCTTCCAAACGCGCTTTGCTTCGTCGTTTTGCGTCCTTCAAAACGGCAACGCTGTAGTGCGTTCAGTATCTCTCTCTCATCTCTGTGTCTGGTTTGGGACTAGCAGTGCACGGATTTCAAGAGTGGCGAAAGAGGGAGTGAAATATTGTGAATGCCAATGGGATGGGACCTTCTTGTTGGTTGTGATTCGTCAAGAAATAGTTATATAGTGTGTACGGCGATGAAGACCCTTTGAAACTTTGAAGAGTTTACCGGTTCACCGGCTTGGGTGGTTGCCAACTTCCCACTCTCTTTTTTCTTTTTTTCGTTTTCGAGTGTGAAAACAGGGAAAGAAACAACCAAACTGGTCCTCGTAACGCTTCTTCGCTCACTCGTTTACAGCACAGCCTCTCAGACCTTCTAATTAATGCCAATAATTTTCACTATCATATTTGGACTTTTTACCTTGTGCCTAGAGAAACAAAGGAAAACTCAGCCCTTTCCTTTCTAAGCATAACATTTACTCCGTGGTAACTTCCTTGTTACTTTTGGTTCTTATTTAAACAACATTACCATTCTTTCTCTGTGCTTTATAAGGGAGAATTTCATATCAAAATTATTAGCACGTGACGGTTTACTGCTTCCTTGCAAAAACTAATTTTCAATGTGTTAATTGTTCTGCGAAAAATTGGTTCCACCCTTGTCCTTTACTTACGCATACAATTGCACATTTACCTAATTAATAGGTAACAACTTCGGCCAACGCTGCTATAGCCCCCATTTTTTCCCCGTCTTTTGGTTTCATAATAATAAAACTATAATAACAAATTTAAATTGCACAACGTATTCCTTTTCTTTTGTTATCATACTTAAACGGTGAATATTTCCTGCGTCACATTATTATTGCCATTTTTATGACACGATCCCTTCACAATGGTAGTTTTAATTTGTTACATGATTCCTGTTTAACCATCTTTTTATTTTATATATGCATGTACTAAGGCAGAGCAAAATAATAATGAGGCAGAATCAATTGTCCAAAATAACAAAACATAATAAGACAATAATCATTGCATATTTCTTTCCCAATCGAATGTGATTTTCAGATTTTTAGAACCAATAAGCATGTTATTTGGGTTAGAGATTATTTTGTATTTAAATTATGATGATAACTACTTTATCCTACCAAGTTAGCTTTAATTGACGCTTTCATATAATATAACTAGTTTTTTGGGGCTTTAACTCCACTATAGTGATTTCTTAACTAACCACCACTCCACTGATAAACTCTTATGTTGTACTATACCTAAGATTAATTCATGGCAGTATCAATACATCAAACAAAATTTATTAAATATTTTTAATTATTTAAAAAAAAAATTAAACATAACAATTTTCAATAATCTTCCGCTCTTTTTCTTTAAATATAAGTGCATAATGATTTTTTGGTTATGCAAATATAAGTTTTACATGAGTCTCACTTAGGGTTAGATTAGGTGGGAAACTATGAATAGGAGAAGAATCAGGTGGAGTCAATAGTTGAAAATGTCATAAACACACATTCAAGGACCACAACTGTGATTTTAATTTTTTTATTTATTTGTATAGTTTGGTTGCATTAAATGACATTTTTGATAGTTTTTCATGTAAAAAGAATTAAACTGAAATTGTAAATTTATCTGTTTATGATGGTAAAGTTGGGGAACTTTCATGAGATACTGTTATTTGCTTGAAATTCAAAATAAGTAGTGAACACGTAACCCACTTTATAGATTTTTCTATCACTCAAACGATCCAGGGCGACAAAGATGCCATGTAGTGTCCTTCATTCACAGTTCGCAAATCACTCCTTTTTCTTATTCTCTCTTTTTTCATGAGAATATTCTGATATATAAGCCATTTAGCCATGTAGAAAGAAACACGATAAATTACGTCCGTCCACATACACGTCTTTGAAATTTGGTAAGTAAACACAATCAAAAAGTGCATTTTTGGTGCACTGCCAATAACCTAGTTTCTAAATCAACAATGGACAATGTTGTTTAATTACATAACCAGGAAAAATAAAATCCAATCATAAAACGATTTCCAAATCCCAAATTTCACCATACATATTTTTTTTTCTGTTGTAAAAATAAAATTAATAGATCATACATTGTTGTTAATTAATAGATTTTTTTAACTTTATCACGATTTATCATTTTTAAAAAAATGTTTTAATATATTAAGAAAAAAATTATATTTAAATTATCGACTCTATTCGGTATTGGTGAGTGTACCAAGGACAATAAAAAAATATTGTTAGTTTAATTATTACTAATAAAAACTAGAAAAGAGGTGAAACTGTATTTTATACATTTGTCTGGAAAAAGATGTTGTAGCATTTCATGATGAGTTATTTTGAACTTTTAATTGAGATGTTGTAGCATCTTATGATGAATTATTTTGAACTTTTAATTGTTTAATTTATTCATTGTCCAGACATTTTAAAACAAACAAAAAATAGAATTTATATTTTTCATGTATTAATTGTTAGTTTAATCTTTTCGTATTGTTAGAAATAATCTCAGACATCATTTCTGAATTGACTATTATAAAAACAACAAATTTATTATATTGTAAATTGTGATTTAATAACAATGAAAAAGATATTTACACCATCATTGTGTTTTAATTAAATTAAAAATGTATTACTCAAGGTTTCTTTTAACTAAAATTTAGTCTTCCAAAACATAAATATTTGAATTATACTCTTATATATTAAATTAAAACACGTTTTCTTGTGAGTAACTTAGTTTTTATTATATTATCGTTTTAAAAAGGAAGCATAGTATTCTCAATATTCCATTTTAATTTTTAAATAAGACGTATTTTTATCGTTTAAATAATTTTGTATTAATTTATATTTTTACCTTAATTAATAAATATAACAGTTAACATATAAATGGCTGAATTTGAATAAGGTGAGAGAGTGAAGTAGCAGAAATGGTTGAAACTAAAATAGGAAAAAACCTTGTGGTTCAGACAACCATGCATGTTAACATGATTAGGTACCTTTCTTTCGCATTACTCTGCGTGAAGGAAGTAGTATGCTCATAACTTTGCACACCTCAGAACCAGCAAATAAAAATGATAAAACCTCATCATTTTCGGACTTCGTTTTATCACTTTATGTTTAATATAATATTTGGAATATTTGCATATCGTATATATAATTTAAGTTATCGTTTTTTCTAAGACAATCGTTAAACACCTTAAACACAAAAATTGGTGCATCAGCATTGTGTGTGTTTCACTTTTCGGATAACATCTTATATAACTTGTAAATGGAAAAGAATAGAAATATTAAGACGCGTGTCTTTGGTTCTCACTAAAGCTTTACTAATGACTCTTAAAGTATTTTTTTTTAATGTCATGAATAAAAACAAAGATAAGAGATTATTTTTTTTCTATATTACGCTATAAAACTACAAAAAAAAAAAAATCTTAAAAACTGATTAATAGTTATTATAAATTTCTATATATAAAAATTTGTATTCAGTATTTGATAGAAGTTGCATTTGTAAAATTTATAATTGTTGCAGTAAAGATTGAGATTATCGTTATAAAATCTATCTAATATTTTATATGTTGACGTGTCTCTTTCAGAATGTTGATTTATTTCTTTTTTTCATTGAAATTTTCCTCTCGGAATGAACTTATGGAAGATGAGAGGGAGGGTTTGCAAAAAATTGTTAAAGTTTATTTATTTATATACAATTATGATGGATTTTTATCTATTAGGGATATTACAATTAAGTACTACTAACCTATAACATTACCTACATATTGTGTATGAAAAAAAAATATAATGTAAACATAAGTAATTTAGTTAAGGATAGTACCTTTGTGAGTAAAAAAATAGTAATTTACTTACTGATAGTATTTACAAATATTATTTTAAATCAAATTTTATGATTATTATTGATAATATTATATATGTTATAATAATTATTATTAAAGTTAGAACTAACTCGAAATCATGTTTTTTTAATTAATATTATTAATATTATTAATATTTTTAATATTATTAAATATTATTAATATTATTAAATATTATTAATATTATTAAATATTATTAATATTATTAAATATTATTAATAT
>Ga0123341_1005246_pt1 | contig 11528 bp, 4 predicted proteins | sample Turbeapinknodule_FD_89959 | JGI IMG/M metagenome (GOLD analysis project Ga0123341, IMG submission 89959) | Root nodule microbial communities of legume samples collected from Mexico - Turtle bean Mexico pink nodule | ecosystem: Host-associated > Plants > Roots > Nodule | place: Mexico: Nepantla... | reverse complement strand
TTTAAGTAGTTATGACAGGGTAGACAGCTTTTCTGATTGGTACCTAGAACTCTTTACTGATAGGGTGACAGAACTGATCTTTAAATTTTAAACCGTTTTTTAAGTAGTTATGACAGGGTAGACGGTCGAAGTTGTCTTGAAATGTTTTGTATTTTTTTTAGTTTATAAGAGGATTGAATTACTAACTGGATGACATTTGTTATATTTTTTCTGATAAAATAAAAAACTCATTGTGAGTTGAGAGTTTGAATCACATATAATTAACAGGTAGCAAAGTTGGTTTAACCAATAAAATATACAGAAAAACTCACTTAACCTATGCTTCATGGTGGATACTTATTATCATGATGTTGTGATCCTTATGTGGATATTCGAGTTGATTAAGAAAGAAATGATAAGATTATAGTTTGGTTTGTAGTTTTAAGTGTGTTTGGTTTTTAAGGTGATAAAACATGGAATGGTCCACCACGTGATACAGCGTCTGATTGAGATCACACGTACGTCAAGGGTAGATATTGACCACTAAGTTGTTTCCATTATATTAATAAGTAGCTTCACCACCAAGTTAATTTCCTTTATAGTTTAATTCATGTAATAATTAACAAATATTAAGCCTAATTAAGGCACCTCATTAGGATTAACTAAGACCTTCAACATCACTTATGGTTTGACTGAACAGGGAATATAATCTATTCATGCTTTCTAGATTGACACACCACTTGCTCAAAGGGCTTTTTCAGGTTTATTTTATGCTAACTCAAACACTGCTTTGACTTTCTTTCATTAAACATCTGTATATGTAGTTTTCAATAATTAAATCTTAATTATAGAACTAATAAGCTTCTGGGTACTAATTAAATAAAGTTTTTTAATTCTATATCATGTCAAGTCAACTAAAATGTCACTGAACAATATTTGACCAAAACAAACAACATTTAAAAAGAGAAAAGGAGTTGCAGTCATTTGTTGTTGTTTGGTGAATGACAATTATCCCTCTTCCTTTCCCACCTCAACTAATTACCTCATTTCGAAGACTACGTTAACTACTCTAACTGTACTTCGAATAATCTTAAAATATTTTATTTTATTTTATTTATTTATTTATTGTTAATAAAAAAAATTGACATTCCGATCATTCGATATTATAACAATTGTGTTAAATTAATTAAAAATCATTCTAACTTTTCAACAAGTTGAAGATTAATTATAATCAAATAATTTTAGACTTTCATGAGTATGAGTATGGAATATTTCTTCTGATAAGGAAAGATTCATAAATATATATATATAAAAAAACTATAAGTAGATAAGTGTTCCAAAGATAAAAGGGAAGGATGTTTTAATTATAACATTTGTGACTTAAATATATTTATCTTTAACTTGAATGTGAGAATGTCTTTTTAGGTAGACATTCCTCGTTTAACGAAAGACTGAGAGATCAAAAGGAATCAACAAAGACTGAGAGATCGAAAAGTACTACTAGAGATCAAGAGATTGAAGAAAGTGGCGAAAGAAGAACTTGATAGACTAGATCCGTCCTTATAAGAGCACTTTATAACTTATTATGCAGAAGCTTTTAAAGAAGAATTTGGATTATTTTTCATTTTTTATCTCATGTAATTAGAAGATATTACTTTTCTTATTTGTTAGTTTTTTTTTATGTTACATTCTAAAGAATTATAAATGAATTTATAACTCACTATATATATCAACAAGCAATGCAATGAGTGACTCTATGAAAATATGTAAACTTAAAATGTTTATCTTTTTTTAACAAGATGAAAAACATAAACTATACAATTTTTTTCTACAAATTAAAATTCCTAACATATATAATAAAACTCATATACTTCCCATTCTCACAATTTGAGATTTTCAATATCTTTTTGGTTTCTCATTGAAAGAATATTTTAGAAAAACTTGTTTATGTTACGAGTAACAAGTTCTATGACTAGTGAAATATCAGTATTTATTTTTTAGTTGATGTACTATATTATTTCAGATACTAGAATTAGTAATTAACTTTTTTTTTATAATATGTATCATATGTCTAAAATATACTTTATATTTTGAAAAATATTTGTGTATTATGAATTTTAATGCTATAACATAGTTTATATTCTTTAGTTTGGTATATTATTCACCTAATATAACAAAATATATAGTATATGTTTATATTTTATGCACTTATTACACATGAAATGACCTTAATGATTTATTGGTGGCCTTTGACTTGTGCATGGTTTTTTCTCTAAATTTGAAGTTGGTGGTAGATATGAAGTCCTACTTACCTAATCGTACGCCATACATGTGTAGGACTTCCTTATCCTTCACCATCCACAAAGTCTTACGCATCAGATTCTTCACGTGGACCCATGCATGATATTGGAATCATGATCATGATATGTATGCGTGCATGAATCATGATCATGCACATCACCACCTTCACAGTGTGAGAAACTTCACGTGGGTCCATGCATGCAAGGGCATGTGGTCATGGGATGATGATGGCAGGAAGATGTATGCATGTCAGAGTGCCCTAGATTTCTGTGCATAGTGTACGATACATATTAAAAAGACGTAACTTGTAAATGCTGAATAAGATTTTATTCAAACTTTCATACACTCTAAATTTGACTTCAACCAATCTTATAATTTTTGTTTCGAACTGTACCAAACATGTGAAAAATCTTTTCGTTGTCCCTTAAATTCATATCAATTTTAGTTTAACTTGCGACAACGAAATATGTTATAAAGGACGATTATTGATCAACAAAGAGAGTGATTTTCGATTTTGATTTATAAAAAAAATTACTCATACCATTCATCACTGATAAAAATAATGATGGTGGAGGTAGATATCTATTAAATTTTTCCAATAACAATCTTCTCGTATGTTTGATATTTTTTTTAATATAATAAAAATGAGTATTTAAGAAGTGTTTTAATCCTTATACAAATTTGTAGGCGATCATTAGGTTTGTTCAATATAGCAAATCACGACTCTCCTCACTTTTAAGTAAATCAAAGCTCTAAGGAGCATATCACAAAAAACAAAACAAAATAGAAAACAAATTCACTTAAGCTAAACCAAAACACTACATTTGCAACCACTGCAAGTTTGCCCGTATCCCTACTTTTACGTGTCATCTTCTTGCCACCTCTTACCTTCTATTAGACATCTATCCAATTCTTTTCAAATCTTAAGATCAATACACCACTGAGCAAAGGTGAAAATTGTTAACTTTTCCTTACTTGTCACCCAATATCAGATTTTTAACTAAGCTAACGTGAAAACTTCATTGTGGTCAACTTTACCTTTCTCCAAAATAACTCAATTTTTCTGCTTCTAAATCTCTCCAACCACTGCGATCCACATGCAGTCCCATACTTTATTGACCTTTTGGTTCGACGCCCAAGATAATCTAAATCCAAAAGGTGTTCTATGGCATCCTGGTGATAAACAGACTCCTTCCTAATCCACTGACAACACAAACTCCAAACCAACCAAGTTATTTTACAGCTAAAAAAGACATGGTTAATTGTTTCATCCTCACCACCGCACATAACACACCTATTACTCTCAAACACCACACCTCTCCTCCCTAAGTTGTCCATTTTGACTTGTGTTTAAACTCTATCTTATGTATTCAATTGCTAAACTAAACCTAAGACTTATAGTCCAGATAAAAGTTTTCTTTGTAGCTTGTTAGAGATTATGGTTTTTTTGCAGGATAATTTTGATCTCAAGAAGAATAGGCTCGAAGTAGAATTCAAATATGTAGCTCGTATGTTCTTTTGGCAACTACCGCTATTAGATATGCCTGTCTCTGGAATGTTTTGCCTAGATCTAGCAGAATATGGGCAAAGGATTATTGTTGAGTTTTTTTTATTTAAAATGTATAATCTCATATTCACAACGTTTTGGATAGAAGCAGCGGTTTTTGATAGTGTTAGCCACTATATATGTTTTTTTGCCGATTAAAGTTTAGATACAAACTGTTATTTATATGTGTCTGGAATCATCAAACATAATTGGGATGCGTGGAAAAAGCCTTTTTGGCTAATCATAAAATTAATTTTTTCTTATTTGTAAATAAGATTGATAAAAATAATATTGATGTTAAACTTTTGAAATAATTATTATAAAAGACATCAAATTCATTGTTGTGACTAAAAACTGTCACTAAAACTACAAACAAAAACACCAAATTTCAGAGTAAGAGTTTGCAACATATATACATATTTAAATTGGTTTTCTTTCAAAACTCTAATCAATGTCAAATTTCTTGTCTTAGTGATTTGAATATTAATGTTTGAAATTTTAAACAAACACACACTTGTGGACACCAATTTTGAACTCCTAACTTTGATCAAATAATTGCAAAATGCATAAAGTCAACAACGATCACAGTATTTCAGAACGATATAGTACACACCCAAGATGGTATATTAAGTTTTTTATTTTCTTTTTTCAACGATTAAGTTTTTTCTTTGGAAAGTTAAATAAATTTAATTTAACCAAATTCTCAAAAATGTTGTTCTCTATTTAAAGATTTGAAATTTGTATGACCGATTTAGGTTTGACTTGCAAATAACATCACCTTTTTTTCTAATGAATAAAAAATCAACACCAACTAAATATTAGAAACCGACATTGATATTATTTTTCATAAATATTTTATGGAATTATACGAAATTCAAATAAATAAAAAACTTTTACAATTTTTGATAGAATACATGAAAGAAAATCTCACAAAAATATAAAAGTTCTATCAGTAAAACAATTTAATAAATAACTTCAAATTGTTTCTCTAATCTCATGATTGCCGAAATTATTTCAAAATTATGTTAAATGATTGGAAAGGTATTTTAGTATATGAAAGTAAAGTCAAAGTAATATTTTAAATATAAAAAAATGTTTACAGAAAATGTTACGAATGAAAGAGTATGGTTCATGCCAAATGGAAGCTTTATTAGATGATTTAATTATGAACGACTCAAACTAATATTAATTATGATGCATAAAAAAAAGTATATATATTAAGGTGGTTGTGGGAATCTTTGATTTTTATTTTCTATGGTTTTGCTTCATATTTATTGTTCATGTTGACTATTTCTTGACACAAAAAAAAAATGATTTATTTCAGCATTCATTTCAGCATTCATTTCCCATGGGAAAAGTCAACGTCCTGATTATAGAATGATAACAATTTTAGTTTAAATTGATAAATGTCTCTAATAAGAACAAGTTATGGTACGTCTACGTTTTTAATTTGTAATTAAAAATGTGTAAATGCATTTAAAGGACATTGTTATGTATGTATGAGTCACGCCATAGGAAGAAAATTAAATACAGTTTTATTGTTATTTTAATTTAATATAAAAATTTAAATGAACAAATGTAATATAGCTTTGTTTGTATCAATTTTACTGTTTTTGTTAAATAAAATTACTATATTTTTTTTTGTATAATGGCTGTGAATTAATAATTTTAAATTTCTCTCATTAATAATTGGTTTATATAATTTCATGGTTAAAAAATACAGTATAAATTTATTATCCTAGTTTAATTAATATAAATATATTGCAAGTATAATATAGTTAAGTTATAAAACAACTTTTAAAGTCGCACCAAAGCATATTTCATAGCTGTTAATTAATTTTATATATATATATATATAATATTTTAATTAAATACAGTAAACAAAACATAATGTAGATCACTTTTTAGTTTTTAAATCGAAATTCGAATCAAATTGTTAAAATATATTAAAATCGTAATTGATTTTGATTTTCTTTTATCTGTTTGATTATAACCATCTTTAATCTGAGAGGAAATATTAGAACTCGAGTGGATTATGTTCATGAAAAAATAGAGTATTTGTGAACTTGTTCTTACTTTAAGGATCACGATGGAATTTCTTCCTGCACCCTCCATGCGGTTTTTTTCTTGTACCTCTATATTTCGAAAAAATATCTAAGTTATTTTTTATATTTTTTAATTATGGAATGTGAAATCCTTTTAGAATCAAAAGTTAAAATTTTTTATTTTTTATATTCTAAAATATAAAGTTTGTATTTTAGATTGCACATTTCAACATTTCAGAACGTAAATTTTGTATTTTATATTATATAATTCAAAATACAAATTTTTTATTCTAAATTATACGATTTTGTTCCTGCTAGGAAGATGGGACCTAGAGAATTATTGAAGTCTTCGTCTTCTTCCTTCGGTCGGACAAGTTGTTGGGTACTTGACTAGGGTCCTTCTCGTCTTCGTGCTTCTCTTTCGGTTCTTGGTCTTGGGTGAACACCGGATGGAGGGTACCTGCAAAAGGCACTTCAACGTTCAAGTCAGTAAAGCGGATGATCAGTATTCGGGTAGGTGCACAGTAATAAATGACGTACCTTTTTCCTTGGGATGTGTTATATTTATATTATTTTAATAGGCTTATCTTATTGGGCCTGATTAGTGGAGTAAATCTCACTTATGGTTGTATTACTTAATCCTTAACGATGGATTAACTTCACTGACCTTGGTTTGAGCGTTAATTGATGTATGTGTCGGCCGGTCTGACCAATCATGGCGATTTCTCCTGTCTCGGCTAAGTTTCCATGGTCTCGATCAGGTTTCTCTAGTCTTGGTCAATTAGACCAGGTCTCGGGCAGTTAGGTAAGTCTCGGTCAGGGAGATCGAATGTCGGTCTCGCCCATACCAGTACAAATTTAGAATGTAAATTTTTATTTCGAATTGTAAAATCTAAAATAAATAATTTCGATGTGGGATACATGAAGAAATCATTGGGGTGCAGGAAGAAAATCACTTCTCACGGAACGGATCAGCATACTGCTTAGTTGGGTCTTTTATTATTTCTACAAGAAAGAGGCCTTTTCTTATTTACACCTCTCCTTTCTTCTTTACACTCTCCAAATTTTGTTGAACAATTACCCAAACTAATCCTCACGTTTTCCCATGCTAATGCGTTCAAAATCGAACAAAACCATTTTTAATCGCTAAATGAATCAAAAAAAAAAAAAACCACGAAACCAAACATTGAAAAACAAAACTTAAAAAACCATTTTATACTGTGATTTGGTTTGTGTTGTGAAAACTGAACAAGATCAAACTACACATGATATCTACATTGAATTTCCTCATTTTCTTGCCAATTTCACAATCCTTAGTTACAGTGTTTGACATTTTTAACTATACATGAAGGATTTTTAATATACTATGAGAGACTCATAGAGTATTTAGTAATGTTGGTTGAAAAGAAAAAAAAAGTTATATTTTTCTTTGTTTTTCCTCCATCATCAATCATAAGTTATGAGATTTGGACACGTTTATTAAATTGTGTATCTGTCTCGGACACATGTATCGGACACGAACATTCGTAAGACACTCGTAAGATACATAAAATGTGAATTTAAAAAATATTTATTGAAATCGTATTCTACATTTTAAAAATTATACACATTTTTATATCCTTTATCATAACACATTATCCTCCAAAGTTCATAAGTCTAAAATAAGTAAAGGCTAAAGATAAGTATGGTGCAAATGGTAATTGTGAAAGATGAGAAGAGAAAGGACATCCACTACTTTGGCAACAATCTGAAGGGTGGTTTGGTATTTTTGGCATAACAACCAAACACAAGAAACCTTATTTTACTTGGGACTTCAAATACGAGGTTGCTTGTGTTGTGCCTGCAAATACCCAAATACAGATCAAGCGTGGGGGGAAGGAGAGTTCGGCGTCAACCATCCACCACCCTTTTCTTCAATTTCGCCACAAAATGTCACGCGCCACCGCCGCATTCGGAATCCTCCTCTCTCTGCTCCTCGCCGCCGCCCCCCACGTATCTGCTCAGCCAAACTGCAGCACCACATGCATTGCGGAGCAGTGCGACAGTAAGATTCTACTCCATTCCGTTGAGTTCATGCTATAGTAATCGTTAATTTGGTTGATACTAATTATTTTTATAATCGAAATTCAGCGATTGGAATCAGATACGGCAAGTATTGCGGGGTGGGGTATTCTGGCTGTCCCGGCGAGAAACCATGCGATGATCTTGACGCTTGTTGCATGGCCCATGACGACTGCGTTGGCAAACTCGGTATTTTCACATTCTGCACCAACATTAACTTTGTTTCTGTCCCCAATTGGTGTTTCTGTTATTTCATTCTTGTGTGCCTATTTCTTTTTGGGTCCATTTTATGTTAATCTTCTGTTCAATCAATTCTCTGAATTGCATGCTTGGAAGCTTCTTCCTAATTCTGTTGTCAGAACTCAGAATTTTCCAATGCCATTTTGCTCTATGTATGGAAACAGTATTTAGGTTCCCTCTTATTTACACTTCTCTATTAGGCTTTATGTTGTGTAAAGATTAGTGTGAGTTTAATGATTCCTTAATCATGCCATGTTTATCTCTTTTAATCAAGTCGAATTAGCATGATGCTGGTTTTGGTCGAAAGGTCGTGTTACCAGATAAGGTTTAAAAAAATTTACTTGTTATTGTTGTTGAAACTGAAACCATGTGTAACTTTGTTCTGTAATTTACCAAATCTGCACTAGAGTCTTTGTTTTCACTTGTGATTATTTGTGTAGTTGAGTGATTGGTTTAGACTAAGGGAAAGACTGATTTTACAGGAATGACTCATGTGAAATGCCATGAGACATTAAAGGCTTGCCTAATGAAGGAACTGAAATCTGGCAAGGTTGGGTTTTCGAAGGAGTGTCCTTACACTACAGCTGCACCTACGATGATAAGAGGCATGGATTTGGCCATCTTGCTCAGCCAATTGGGTGAGCCTGTTGATCACTAACAAACTGGAACAACCCTCTTCTTCATGCAGTTCTTCCTCCTTCCTCCATTAACAAAAACTTCTCTCTTTCTCTTTCCCACGAAACTCTCTGAATCTGAATAGTTGATATCTCTTCACTTCTTTGTCGTGTTATCTGTGAACACAGTACGGAATACAGAAAACTCTGAATCTAAATAGTTGATATCTCTTCACTTCTTTGTCGTGTTCTCACAGTACGGAAAACTCTGAATCTAAATAGTTGATATCTCTTCATTTGTGAACACAGTACATTTGACAGAAGCTAACAGAACATTAGAGAAAGTTGATCTTGTAATCTTCTTCTGCATGCCTAAGCAGCCACTGTTATTCATTTTCTATCTTCTTATTCAATAGTAACTAATACCACATCACAGTGTTTCTTATCTTCCATTTCCTTTATACTATAGTTCTCTGATAGAAAGGATCAAAACATTAGGAAATTTAGAAAATGCAGTCATATTTAATGCTAACTGTGTTTTAAATAAGATTGTTTTTGAAAAAAAGTTATTCACAAGATCCATTAATTAAACAGAGAGGATTTTAAACTGAGTATTTTTTTTTTCACACCACTTATTTGAGATATTTAGGTTATTAGTTCAGATACTCAAATTAAAACAATGAAATCAGTCGTGTCATGTGAATATTAATTTTTGTAATTTTTTTCCATTTTTTTTAACAAATATTAATGTTATCTTATCATTCAGAAGTAATTTTTTTTCTATTTTTTCACGGCATAATTGTGCTTTGAGTAAGAATGTTACTATAAAAAAGTACTTTTTTTTTCTTTCAATAAATGCTCCATACAAAATAGTGTAATAAAGAGTATTCTATAAAAAAAATAAGAGGAGAGAAGCAATTAATAAAAGGTCGTTATCATTTTTTTATTAAAATATATTTTTTGTGACATAAAATTACAAATGCATACATTTTCTTTTTGGCAATTAAAGTTAAGTTTGAATAAAATTGAGTTTTGGGACTAATAAGGCAACAATACATGCATATGCTTCAGAAAATTATTTATTAATTTTGAAATTGGTAGTCATAATTAAAAGTGATATATTGTTGTTTGGTTGGTTGGTTCCTACATATGTACCAGGTCATGAGTAATGAAGAGATTTTCAAACTTTCAACCTTAGGAGATTAAGATTAGTTCGTGAAAAATCAACAATATTTTTGTTAGGAGGGTTTAGAGTCATTGACGATTTGTTGAAGTTATGTTTCTTGACTTGAATAACAATCTTAGTAGATGTTTTTGGAGGTGTAAAATTGAATGATGAGTATGTTCCATTTATATTTTTGCCTATTTGATGTTCTTGTTTTTCATTTTTTTTCTATTAATTTGGTTGAGAAGTGTTACACATATTTTAATTTTGGTGTTAGGTTTGCCGTCTCTTAGCGTCTAATTGATGAATGAATAAATAGATGTAATAAAAAAGAGTTAGAACACATAATTTGAATGAGAATAACACAAGTATGACAAAAAATAGTTATTAGTTTCTTAATGTTGTATTTTTTGGACTTATAAAATGTTGGATCTATCATTTATTTTTCTTTGTAAAAGTAACTGTAAATAATAGTTGTAAATCATGATATATTTAGGCCTATTAAGTTTAAAAGAAGTTAAGAAGTGTGTGATCAAAAGATTTCATGTTTGTCTCGCATGAACCTTTCATTGTCTAGTATTTGGTTGAACTTCACATGAGTCTAAAATAAGTTTGAATGGTGGTGAGATGTGTGGGGTTATGGACCGATCCTATAGTTAGAGGAGTGATTTGTTTCCGATTCGGAAAGTTAATAGAAGATCTCGTTGTTACCGTTAAAGATATTAGGAGTTATGATTGACAGATATGCGGAATATCAGTGTTAATGGACAATAAAAGTTAGGAAACAAAAAGGAAAGAGATCCAACATAAAAGGAAAAGAAGGCCGACCAAGAACACGGACAACTAGATTGGAAACCACTATTTCTGGTATATTTTATGCTCTAGTTAAGGGTCATCTCATCCGACTAGAACAAGATGCATATTACTTTCTTGCACTTATTGGTTCAGACCTTATAGTTAATTTTAATCTTAATAGACTCTGATACAACCTAAGCTAAATATTACATATATTTTTATATAAAAATATAAATAACAAATAGTAAAATTTATAAGTATAAGAAATACTAAATAAAGAAACTAAGAAATCACTTTTTGTAAGCAAAAATATATTTTCTTGTTTTAGTCATAGTTATTTTTCTTGAAATTATGTGTTCTTGCTATTTTTCTTTATACCTTTCATGCACTTATAACTTATTTTATTACTGGATAAATGTTATTGTTAAAAGTGAAATATTTTCATGTTAAAGTAATATAAAGTAGTTGTTTTTCACAAGCACATAATTATTTTACAAATTTTACAAAGTTACTATTGTTCCCACTTAATTTAATTTTTATTTTCTTTTAAGAATAAAATGACAAAAAAATTGTACTAACCTTCTTAAAATCATACTAAATAACACTTAAATTTCTTATATTTTAAAAATAGACATTCGCTCATTCATGTTGCTAATAAAGTAACATTCAACCCTCTCTCACTTTTAAGCAAGTACTCTATATTTATTTATTTATTTTTAACAAATTATATTCATTTCTCTTACATTTTATATAAGGTAATGTTCATTTTCCTTATTTTATTT
>Ga0123341_1005243_pt1 | contig 11533 bp, 8 predicted proteins | sample Turbeapinknodule_FD_89959 | JGI IMG/M metagenome (GOLD analysis project Ga0123341, IMG submission 89959) | Root nodule microbial communities of legume samples collected from Mexico - Turtle bean Mexico pink nodule | ecosystem: Host-associated > Plants > Roots > Nodule | place: Mexico: Nepantla... | reverse complement strand
TATATATATATATATATAGAGAGAGAGAGAGAGAGAGAGAGAGAGAGAAGTATATACTAGTAACACAATTACCAAAATTTACTAACATGAATAACAATAAAAGCCAAAACTCTGCAATATTGCAGTGATATAAAAACTGTCAATGTAAAAGAAAAATAACATCATGCTCATTAACTACATTTCCTTGTCAAGGTATTAAAAGTAAAGTTCCAGGAAAAACTAAAATTTGTTTTGTTTTAAATTCCATTAGCACTAGTTTTTTTGCCAGAAATTATATCAGAAAGCTTACTTAGGCTTTCTCCTTTTCCCTTTCTTTTACCTTGTCCATAGAGAATATTCGTCATATTTAGCTATTTACACAACTTAAATTCAGGATTCATACACCCGAGGATCATGTCAACAACATAGGTTAATTGAAACTGATATTAAACATAAACCCATGACTAAAAGAGGACAAAACAAAAAATATGTCCAGAACAAACATAAATAAGAGACAGACTGCAAAATATAAATCTATTAAATATCAAAGAACACACCAATCAAGTATGAAAAATAATAATTAAAAAATCATTTAAAAAGCAAATGCAACACAATAGAGTTTTACCATAGAAAATATAAGAAAGCTTTCGAGCATCCACCAAAGTAACAGATAGTTCACCCACAGAATCTTTATTTCCTTGCATTTCTCCAGATTTAACATCACCAGCAACTGGACCAACAGCTTTTCCTTTTTGAAAATCTAAAACTATTTTCTTTGGGCGTACAAATAGTTTGGGTAAATCTTCAGTGAGAAGTTTAGTTAAAAACCTACAAGAGAAAAAACAGAATAGTTACCTTACCATTAGCTACAGGATAACACCATAAAACACAATTTTCACAATCTAAGGATAACAAATCCATGAACATGAAAAGAGAGGTTGGAATAGTTTAAATTAAGAAGACATAGCATGTTTTAAAGAACTATTGTCATTGACATAAATTTTTATGAGAACAACTATTGTTAAAGAGAAACAATGGAAAGCACAACATAACAAAATGTAATTCTTTACAATTAACTAAAATAAATATTTTAACTGGAGTAATTAAATCTTCTAAAGTGCTCCAAAATTAGTAACATCAAAATCAGATACATGTCTAATCTCCATAAATAGTACCACTTTCAAAATGCATTCAAACAAGTGCACACACATATAGCTTCATAAGCATAAAATGCAATGAACTAATAACATAAAGAAGATAAATGGAACTTACATCGAGAGAACTGGAATTGCTGACCATGCCCAATGATGCCCAACAGAAAAACAACATAGATGTCAGCATTAATATTTCAGGTAATTTAAAAATATACATATATATATTTGACAAGCAAAGAGAGTCTAGGTTACCTTTAACCTACCAAAAATAATGAACTAAACCGAAATTTATTTATTATCAAAATGAAATGACAGTTAGAAAATATACAATATTAGATATTAAGTCATTCACAAGCATTCGCTGATTAGTTTAAGATAACAGAGTTGAATCTTCACACGTTGTGAAAGCTTCGATAACCTAATGATCCATAAATCTATTTCCGTTCTTCTGAAAAAGTCAGAACTTCATGACAAGATAGGCTTGTGTAATGGGGTGTGTGTACTATATACTGAAAACCCTTCACCAACAACTTAAGTTTAGAGTAGAATTAGTTCTTGACACAGTAAGTTGTTGTTGAAAGGAAAGTATTCAAGAAGGTGTTCAGAAAAGTTGTGAATTGAACTCAACTGGTGAGAACTAAACCAAAATGACAAAAGAGTTTGCCCAAAATGAACTGAAAATAAGTTAGTCCAAACTGACCGGTTTATGGTCCAGAAACTCTTCCATCAAATTTGAACCAAACTTCGTTTTGAACCGAATTGAACCAAACTGTTTTTCTAACTGATAATGGAAGTAGGAGAACTTTTACCCCTTAATTAAATAGTTCAGTTTTTACAATTTGATTAAGTTTAATTGGGTTTAAACAGTTCTAAAACAATAACACCGGAGTTTCTTTCTACTTTTCCCAACCCACGAATCATTAATAGTAAATCAAAGTTCCAAAAACTGTAACTTTACTTGGATTGTTTACCAAATCATTCAGATCCAAGTAATTTAGAAGAGTGTAATTTCTTATATCTAAAAGAGTACGACATACCCATTAAATTGAACAGACGGAATGGAGATAGTTCAAACTTGATCTTGGGAAGTGAAACAAAAGCCCATGAAACAGCTCCCACCCATGGTTCTGTTGGTATTAGTCTTAATTTTACCCAAAGTTCGCCATCGATGTCAAAGTCTCGAACACCAACAGGCACGACAATTGGAATGATGCCAAATTTCAGAGAAAGCATCAACAGCATGCGAGCACCACCTGTGTACCTAAGGCCTATCTGGTACCTAGATAAAACAAGGATAAATTTACTTAACCAAAAACACAATTTATAGCTTTGGTAACCGGGAAGATAAATCCAGAAGTATAATGAATAAAAATGCTCCCAAGTCCAAACTGGTCCATACTACACAAGATATGCCCATAAACATTAACAAAACAGCAATTCAAATTCAGTTAAACCTTAAAATTGAGCTATTACTTCCAAGACATCGTGGTTCAAAATTTTATTACTAGTTTGCTCTCTAAGCATAATATTTGTGAGCAGTTACTACTTTTAACGTGCATTGGGCCACCTACCAAGAAATTCTAAGTTGTGATTAACACATTGATGAACCTGGATCCTCTCCCACATCCATAGCAGAATTTTCTCTCCCACGAATATCCTGGCCATCTATCATGTTCTCTCTCTTCCTCAATCACTGTGCAATAACCAATTAACGACTAAGGATGCATAGGATGTTGGCCGGGGAGGATCCCAGCCACATAATTTTAGTTTTCCACTTTCCAAGACCAGATGAGAAATGTTGAGATTGAAAGCTTAGTGACTTCCTTCCAAACGAACAGCGTATGCATGTTTGGATGCAGTTATATTATAACTCTTCCAAAAGTACAACAAGAGTGAAAGATACAAAAGAGTTCCTTCTCCAAAAATAGTTGAAATGCTCTAACATAATTTGAATTACTTATGTTCTGGAAGTTAAAATCAACTTATGCACTTAGCTTTTATAAAATCATTTTCATCAAACTTCTCTAAAAAGTGAGATTTATAAGTTCATTTTAATTCAGAAAGGAAGCATAATTCATTTCACCTGCTCAAATTCTTATCTTCAAGAGCTCACGAAGAAATTATTTAAACATGAGCATGATAAAGCAAGCACATCCACTACACACACACACACGAGAACCAAATTAAACTTACTGCAAATCGTTGACTCTGCGAGAAGTCCTGCGCTCAACATTCCTAACAGACAACGGCTCATCTCCTAACGAGAACTGCTTAATCTCAACCCTCTCAACGTAATCAGGCTTCTTCAAATTATCAATCACAGGCTGAAGCAACCCTATAATCCAGTTCTCAATTCCACCTCTATACACCTTCCACAACTTCCCCAACACCATGTTCACCCACTCCACCGACTCCTTCCTCTGCAAATCCTTCTCCAGGAACAGCGAGAAGCTCGTCGGCACCTGCGGCCACACGCCTCGCAGCCCGTCCTCTCCGCTGCTCTTGCTCCGCCGCCGCGAAGTCCACAGTTTATCGAACACAACGCCGACAAAGAAGAAGAACACGAACAGGCCGACCACGTTGCGGTTTATCGGAGGCGACGGAATCGGGTGAATGACCCCAAGCTGCGTCCGCAGCTTATCCACAATAGGATCCTCGCGGAAACCGGTGAAGTTCGAACCTAATTGAACCGAAGACGGCGGAGACGACGACGACGACGGTGAAGCTGAATCGTGCAGCTCGATATCGTCAACATCGTTGCTAGTGCTGTTGTCGTCGGCGTGGAGTTGATTGGAAATTCGTTTGAGAACGAAGGTCGTGGCGGTCCTCCGCGCGGAACTGGCGAATTCGGAATTCCAGTTTTGGTTGGAAACGTCCGAGGGAAGAGCGCAGAAGCGAACGGTGCGTTTTCTGCGGAATTTGCGGGAACCGGAATTAGCGAATAAACGCTTTCTGGTTCTTCTGGAGAAAGGAAATGCGGCGTTACATGGACAGAGAGAAGGGGAGAGTGAAGAGAAGTGTGAGATGGAAGAAGCGTGTTGCAGAATCATCGAGAAGGAGCATGGTCGATGAAAATCATGAATGAATGAAGAGTGAAGCTGTTTAATCAATGTAACCTTGAAAGCTTGGGATCACGGAGTCCCATATCATGTAATTTATGTAATGTGATGAAAAAATAGAGAAAGAGAAATTGAAGAGAAGAGAAGAAAAGAGAAGAAAAGAGAAAGAAAGTGTGTTATGTTTATGATTGTGGGAATTGGAAGGTAGATTTATGGCCTCAAAATGGGACAACGTGGATTATCAATAACTCGGTGGAAGGGGTGATGGACTAAGAAGGGACTCCTCACTCCACTATTCCTCCTATTTCCTTTTTCTCACAAATATTACTATCAATTTCAAATATTAAAATTCATTTTTCTGTTCATTATTTTTAAAATTAACAAATTTCACTTATAATATTTTTTTATACAATATGATTTCCAAGTATGTAAGACGGAAATACATATTATCTCTAAAATGTAAGATACAGATACTACTAAATCTATATATTATATAATTATTAATTATATAAATTAAAAACAAAGATTTAGGTGCATAAATATGTTTATTTTTTAAGAAAAAATGTTTATTATGATTGGTTTAAAATGATTTGTTTCTTATTTTTATAATCATAATAAAAATTTATACAATAATTTAAATTTTTATAAAATTAATGTATTTTTTTTAATTATATTAAAACTGTGCTAAAATTGTTAAAAATTCAACAAATATCATTAATATAATATGAGTTTTAATGTTTCATTTTAACGCGTCTTCATGTCTCGTAGATATACTATTCGTACTTGAAGATATAACTATAGTTTTAGACAAAACAATTTGATATATTTTTCTATAATTAAAAATAAAAGTAAATTTAAAGAATAATTATTTCTTATTTAGGTTAATAATTGTAAATATATTATATTTAGCCCGGAAAAATGATAAAAGATGTTATCCTATTTTTTTGTTTAATTTTTCGTTACTGACGATTTAGAAGATGGCTTGAATTAATAAATATAGCAAATACTAAAGCTTTTAATAGACATACATTTTCTTCGGAAAAGTATTTATATTACTGTAAACAAACAAAAAAATCATTAGTGGAAACACATTTTTTTAGGATAATAAGAAATAAAAATATAATTAATTGCTCTAATAATTATTAAAATAAAAAAAAATATTACTAAAAGTTGCATTCATTTTAAAAAGTTATATATACGTAAAAAATAATCATAAAATAAATATTTTTATTAATTTGTATAACGTTATAATTCCATCAAGATACTACCACTTATTTTGGTGGGTGACTTCTTACAAATCATAAAATCAACAAAGTAGATTGTTTTAAAAATGGATTCAAAGAATATTAGAGGATGCTATTTTTTATTTTAATAAAATAAATTTAATCTTATTCAGCATAAACTTTTGTCGGTTATTGATAAATTAAAAATATATTTGATGTGATATTTGAACTATTTATTATATGAAATAGTAAACCTATTATTTATGTTATTACATGAGTGGATAACAATGTAAACCCATTTTTTGTATTATTATATAGTGATTAAATAATGATAATTTTTTTTTAAAAGTTACAAATTATGAATTTTGAAAATAAATAAATAATTTATTTTAGTTGAAGCACGTGGGTCGGAGGTTGGGAATTTGGGGAACGCGGTTGGGTCGGAGAAGTGTTTTATTTGATTACGAGATTTTCTTTTCGTAATCCAACTTTTCATATTTTTTATGATTAATAAATTATAAATGTGGAAAACGTTATTTGCTTCCATATTTGTTATGCCATTGACCGTGTATTCAAACGAAAATATGAAATCGGAATAAATTCAAACGTTGTATTCTTCAACATTTTGAAAACGAAACCCATTTAGTTTATGAAGTCTCTTTCATGTCAGGCTTACACGTTTTTCATTGCATTGGTAACTGTACTTGTATGGATATTAAGGACTGAACAATATTGATCCACGTCGATACACACTACTTCACTTTTGATTGTCTTGTTTTTCGAATCTCCTTTTCTCTTCGTGTGTATCGGTCGGCCGACTGGGTATCTGCGATTGCACTCCGACGCTCAAGTCAGCGAAAGTGTTCAATCAGAATTCTCTCTTAGTATGAAAAAACGTACATTTTCCCCCTTTCTGAAGTCCCTTTAGTAGGTTGACTTGGACCTTGGCCATGTGGACCAAGCAACTAATGGCTAGAAACATACCTAATTGTCTATGGGTCGTGCTTGGTGACTTCCTGAAGGAAGTGTTCCAAAAAAACGTGTTTGACTTATTCAGCGAAAATTATAACTGTTCGTTCCACGTCTAACCACGTTCTTTATTTAATTAAGTTATTTAATGCAAACCTTTTTATCGTTCTGCGACTGGTACCATAAACACATAAACACGGAAGAAACATAGAGAATTTTAAAAGAAAAACTTCTAAAAACAACTTTATAATAAAACTCAATCAATATTTTTAACAAACAGGATGAATTGGCATGTCGAAAGAACGAGATGTCGGAAGCACGAAAAGATACAACAGTGAAAATCTTATATGAAAAAAACATACACATGTGATGTGTATCAATATTAATAGAAGACACATAAATACAATAAATAAAATTAATTAAATATTACAGATAGAATTATAAAATAAAAATTAATTAAGAAAAGATACAGGTCAATAATATTAATCAGTAGTATAAATAGATCACACATTTAGTTCAGTAGTTCAATTTTAAGTGAATGATTAAGAAAAAAGACCATTTTAAGCTTCAGAAAATTTTTGCAGATACTGCATCCTATTGAGAAACCGAGAAATAATTAAAGAAATATGAGTAATTTAGGAAAAAAGTTGACAGAAAAAGAGGACAAATAAGAATAAACAGTGGTTAAAGGCAAAAAAACTTTTCCCCTATAATTTGTGTAAGTACACATGGCATTCTAAATTTGTTTACCAAACATAGATCATGAATATCTTTCATTGACTAGTATTTCAGAATAACTTTAGATAGCATAAATCTGCACATACATTTGAACATTAAATCAATATATGTTTTAGAATGTTTTCAGCTCGAGAACAACTTGTTCACGTATCTTATTATGATTTTTCCTATCCACAAACATCACTTTTATAGAGAAATTTAAAAAAATGCAATTTTACTTAGTGATAACCAAGCATGTGTAACTTTTCTTACCACCCAAACAAGCACACATGGTGTCATCGTGAGGTGCATTCTTAAGAGGTTGCATCAGGTAGAACAGTATAAGGTAATTTACGAAGTGAAGAACATAATTTAAAGCAGAGTTTGTTTGAAGGATTGAAATGGGGTAGGAGCAGGTCACGGGGATGAACAGTGCATACAACAGCCCTTGAAAGGAGGATTGGATTTGGGCGTTGCGCTTCTGCAGAAGCATTTTATTTGTACTTGTGATCTACTCCAGAACACAGTCATTTCAGTCTAGATCACTTGAAAACATGATGTTAAGTCCACATAATTCATAATTCACGAAATAACAATGGAAACACCAAAACAGCAACTAAGGCTATCCGAATCCAGAGGTGAAAAAATACAAGGCAAAACGATAATGCGGAATCACAATGCAATAAAATTCTACCATCAGATGAATCAAAACTAAAATCAGTCTGCGGGTTCCTGCCTGAGATGCAAAAAATTCTACCATCAGATGAATCAAAATTCAAGATCAGTCAACTGGTTGATCGATTTCTGCATATGCAGTATCAAGGTGCGCTTGCTCTGCTTCTTGTACCTCCTTCTCGGTTTTCCTGCCCTTCTTAGATTTGTAGTATACACTCATAAAGGTACCAACAGCTCCATACTTCTTCCTGGTCTGCTCATATAAACTAGCATCAAACATTCTCCAGAAGCTTTTCTCGGACAGCTCGGACACAGCATACTGTGGTTGAAAACCATGGTTTTCAATCAACCAGCTCTCCATTTTACGCACTGCTTCTTCCCCATTAAATACCTCACCCCTAAGAACCGGACCTGGTGCATAGTAAACTCCAATATCTGTGTACATTTGAGCAGTTTGGGTGTCTCCCTGCCTGCGATGTAGTTCGAACCCTGGCTCTGGGTAAATCATAGTTTTGATAGGCAGCTTGAACAATTTGTGTGGGCAGAGCCAAATGGGGTATACCTAATGTATTGAAAATCAACAGTGTAAGAAAAAAAAATACACGACTGCACCAATGTAGAAAAAAACTGTGAGTGAGTGTTCAGCCGCAACTTTTGCTTGATATTATTAAAACATTTTTTTTTTTTTTTAAAAAAAAAAACTCTCTAGTTCAAACAGTCTGAAAAAACAATGTAGAACATTATTAACGTTGGGTAAGAAGAAGATGTACCTCCATCTCACGGTGAACCCATTCTAAAGCATCTCCCACCTTGTACAAAGGAACAAGCATGTCCTGGATGACGTGCATTTCGTGATAATAGTTTCTTATAGCCTCACCTTGAGTTGCCTTGAGGAGAGAAACCTTTGGTGGCATCAACCAGCCAAACAGAAACCTAAACCAAAATTGATCAGCAAAGGGAAGGATAAGCTTTCCCTCCCAGTACAAGCATCTTGTGTGCCTGTGATAATATTGTCTGGTGGGAATGTATTCTACAAACTCTCCTTTCTTCAGTGCCGTCTCTGCATGCTGATAGAACCAGGTTTTAAACCACCATCCAACACTGTTTATCTTACTCCCCTTCTTCTTGGCCTCTTCCTTTGAAGCGTATCTTCCCGTCATCATCACAGCTTGTGTCGGTGAATAAATCATTCCTTCAACAAAGTCTGGAACCTTCTCCTCGTTATCCTGGTCTCCATCTCTGGGAGCAAAAGAATCACAATATGCCTGTGCAATATCTTGCAGGTTGCCAACAACAGGCATGTAGGTTAGCTTCATGTACTCCTTAATGGGTATAAGCCTAATCTCAGCAGCAACCAGAAGGCCGAGTGTTCCCTGGGACCAGGGAATGGCATAGTATAGATCAGAGAACTCATTGTCCTTGGTGGCTCTAACAAGACTGCCATCAGCCAACACAATTTCGAAGGACACCACAGTATCAGAGAACAGGCCATATTTGTGGGAGCTTCCTTCTATTCCATAGCCGTTAATGAGACCACCAACAGTGAGATCATCAAGCTCGGCAACGACAGCAAGGGAAACATTCAGGGGCACAGTCACCCTGGAAATCTGCCCCATGTTGACTAGAGGCTCCACTCTTGCAACCATCCGTTCTTTGTCGATCGAAAGTACATTCCTGAAAGCGGACAAATCAACTTCAAAATGACGGGCTCTCTTGTAGTCAACATTCCGCATCCCAACAGCAATCCAGGGCTTACGAGCAGTGCAGACGAGACCATCCTTGGACGGATTCCTCTGCCTTAGACGCTTCATAACCTTCTTCACATTCTCATCATGTTCCTTCTGACGCGTCTTATAGGACTTCCACTCAGATCTCACATCCCCAAGGTACGTAAGGAAATAAATGGTGAACGATATGGGAAGGACCACAAAAATAACAAGGATCCATCGAAACTGAACAAAATAGTCCACCCAAATCTTCTTCCTCTTCGGGCGCAAAGGAGCCTCAAGATCCGACATCGCTAAGATGACTTACTCCTGCCACATCACGAAAAATTTAAAACCGACAGTTACAAACACCAAAAAAATAACTACGTGCAAGTAGAATACATTGATTCAGTACTACAAAAAAATATCAAGTACACACACGGCACACTCACTCACTCACAACAACTTCAAAAACTAGAGGATACAAAACTAGAGAGAACTTCTCATTATTCTCTAAAAATACAAAACACAAAGACCTATGCTATACATAACTCTGGTTTCCAGCACAAAACTAGAATTAATTAACTAAACAACAGAATTTCGCGAAAACTGCTTCGAGAAAGCCATAAAGACAGCACAGCAGTTGCATTGCGCAAAACGACGAAAATTTGAAAAAATAATGAAAATCTGACGGTGTATAACGAAGATCTGAGACCCTACGTTCCGAAAATGCGAAAAGATGCTGAAAATGGAAATAACGGCCAAAATATAGGTTAGAAAAGCGAAGAACGGAAAGAGATTGTTAGATATAGATTTGTTGGCGTGGCTTGAACCAAATCGGGTGAAGCAAGAAGCACGTAGGCGAAAGAAAAGAGAAAACAGAAATAGAAAAACGTTGAGAAGAAACGCAAAATGCACAGAGAAGAAAAGATCGAAAAGCGCATAATAAGAATCCAAACAGAAGAAAAACACAGTAAATCTGCATAGCATGAATCCAAAACAGCAGAAAAAACAGATAACAGAGAGAAAGAGAAACCTGAGAGAGTGAGAGTGAGGCTGCAGAGTGAGATTCAAAGAGAAGAAGAGTGTGCTGCCTTTTTATTCCACTCCACGCTTCTTCTGTAATTTACAATTAGGTCCTTTTTCTAATTACTCATTCAGTCCTCCACCTTATGTTTTATTCCACAATCACTGCTTCTAATAAATAATGTTGTTAAGAGAGTGTGTTTCGCTGGAAAATACTAATACTTTGCTCGTGATTTTTGGATCTACCTGCTTTAAAACGTGATAAATTCAATGTGGAAAATGGACTGTAATAAAACTCTATTAATTATTCAAATTCTTCTTTTTTTTAATATTTTATTAAATGTATAATTAAATTTTAAGATTATATTTGATTTTTTTTAAGTTCTTTAAATTAATTAATGATATTTTATTCCACAGATTTAACTTTATTAGGGTAGTCTAGCTGTTAGAATAGTGTGTGTAAACATGATTGTAAACACCCTTTTTTTTATTTTTGACTTTAACATGGTTTTTTTAAGTTTAATAAATTACTTTAACTTTTATCATCTCTTATTTGACTTTCAATTTTGAAGTGTTTAAAACAAGTATAAATTTAATTTTATTCATAAGGAATATTTTTCACTATTTTTGTATGTATTTAGCTCTAGTATTGTTTTGGTTTTTGTGATCTGTCATAAAATATTTATACAAAAAAAATTAAAAAATTATTATTATGGTCTTTGGCTTAGTAAACAAATAAAAAAATCCAAGTGAGAATCTAATATTACGAAAAGTTTATTATCGTCTTTCAAAAACACATTTATCGTATAGTGTGGAAAATAAATACATAAGTCCCAATTATTAGGTAATATGATTTTCAAGATTTAAAATACACTTAATTATGTAAGTGTATTTTAGATTTTAATTAATTAATAATTCTAATTAAATGAATTAAGAAAAATTATAACCTTTACATGATGAATTATTTTATTATAATTAATCAATTAAACTTAATTTATAAGTATTAAAATTAAAATTATAATATT
>Ga0123341_1005242_pt1 | contig 11535 bp, 16 predicted proteins | sample Turbeapinknodule_FD_89959 | JGI IMG/M metagenome (GOLD analysis project Ga0123341, IMG submission 89959) | Root nodule microbial communities of legume samples collected from Mexico - Turtle bean Mexico pink nodule | ecosystem: Host-associated > Plants > Roots > Nodule | place: Mexico: Nepantla... | reverse complement strand
GCTTTCATTTCTTGACCTCTAAATTGTTGGTGGATAAAATACAATTGGTGCTTGTTAAGTGGAATTGACTTTGTGGTGAGTCTATCTCTACTTAGTAGGTACTGTTTTGGAGATTTTAATTGTTTAATCATAAGAGGTTAAGGCAAGGAGGAGCTGCAGTAAATACAAATACAAATACAAACACATACACTTTGGAGAACACAACAAAGAAGAGCAATTACAAGCCAAGGAGTGCATAAACTGTGTGTATCGCGTAAATGTTACGTACCTTGTTAGGTTTATTACTTCCCTTTATATACTCCAGGGTTTCCGCTACCCCAATTTAGGGTTTCTAAGGGTATTCCTTAGCCCCGCTATCACCCACTCTTAGGGCAATCTAGCGCGTAAGGCTCCCTTACTGGAGTACCAACTTTGACGGGATGACCACCTGGGTACCAACTTGTGCACCTAATCTTCAGGGAGTGCCCTAGCTGTTCACGTGCCATGCATGCAGTCTACCCCTGGAACGTAACCGTCATGGGCCTTAGCGCTTCCAGTGGTTCTTTACTTGTGCTACGCATGAATGCGCTATTTACACCACACACATGGACCCCTCGTGATCTAGGCTTCTCCCTACTGATAACTGGTGTGTTGTCTGGGATCCACCTCTCGTGGCCAAGCTCTGCTATTTGAGTCACCGATGTCCAATGTCACATCGCCCTCACTTTGTTGCCGAGGACACATCAACACATCCTGGTGATCGACGACTGACCACTCTTCGGCACCTTGGCTCGCGTCGCTCGTGAGACATTGGCCCATGTGCCTGTGGGACCCAGCTTACCTGGCCCACCATTACTGGCAGTCAACGGTCGGTACACAAGCCCCCCAGTCTCAAGTTGTTAACTTGTTTAGCGAAGAGACTAAGTCCTCCCCTGTGGCGACCTACGTGGCTCTGTGTGACGGGACGTGAACAGTGCACCGAAGTGACACTTCTCTGTGCATGTTTTAATATGCGCACACGTGTCTAGATCAACTGCCAGGACTTAACGCCGCTTGCGCTCCCTCATTTACGTTAAGAATTCAAAAACGCGCGCTTCGTCACTGTTCCATCACTTTCACTGAAACTTCTCTCGAGCGTTTCATCTTCTCTTCGAAAGCTCTCACCTTTCCTTCTTCAAAGCTCAGAACTTCCAACCACTTTGATCAAAAGGTATGATCTTTACCCATTGATTGCTCTTCTCTTACGATTCTGCTGCTCATACATGCGATAATCTGCTATGAGATTATTTAAATTTCTTCATTTGGGTTTTTCTTTGTTTTTCCTCTATTCCTCTGTTTTTCTGAGTTTTTTCCAGTCGCGCCATCGCCTTCCACTAAACCCTTGTTTCTTCCTTCTTTTTTCTCTTTTTTAGCTTTCTCCTTGAAATGGCTCGAACAAAAACCATCTTCAACACTCCTCCCAACGTGATTACAAAGCCCTCTACCCTTGGGCTTCCACTGAACTCTTCGTTGAGACCTCCACTCTTACCTCCAGCGAGGATGTGAGGAAGCACTGGGACGACGAGCCTGATTGCAAGGGACGGGTGTTTGGGAGAGAGAGTGACGCCTATGTCTCGGTTCATCCCTGCGCAAAGGGCGAACCCGTGTGCGCGGATGATCGCGCCAACGAAAGAGAACCTTTCTTCTTCCTTTACACCACCGTTTTTAAACGAATTAAGCTTCGCCTCCCATTCACGGGCTTCGAGAGGGCACTGCTGATGGAGATTAACGTGGCCCCTGCCCAGCTGCATCCCAACAGTTGGGCGTTCATGAAGGCGTTCGCTATATTATGCAACCACTTTGGGCACCCTCCCTCCGTTAATGTCTTCCTCCATTTCTTTGAGGCTAAGAGCCCCGGGAAGAACCTCTGGGTGAGCTTCAGTGGCGTGGCGGGGAGAGTCCTCCTCACACTCTTCCAGCAATCCTATAAGAGCTTCAGAGGGAAGTTCTTTAGGGTGTGCTTCACCGAGCACGACCCCAGCCTACTGGATGGGTTTCCCCTTTATTGGGTGGGGAAGTTGAAGCTTAAGAAGCCCAAGACCCTTGAGGAAATGGCCCCTCCCGATCGCGAACTGTGCCAGGTCCTTGCAAGTTTAGGGGCAGTGTTCAACACTAGCCAACTGATCAAGCACAAGTTCAACTCTTCGGACCTCAAGGGCTATATCGATTTGTTTCTACTTCTTTCTTCACTTCATTGTGCATATCTGCTACCAACCTTTTATGCTTGTATATCTTGTTTCTTCATGCTTATGCATTTACTGGCCTATTGTATTCTCTAGTTGATGACCATGCATTACTGTCTTCTTATCTTGGTGTAGGTATGGTACTGAACGAGGAGAAAAGGGTTAGCCTGGTTGATGCGCTTGCCCGCCGTCAAAGGGTACTTGGTGGTGCGGGTGCCTCAACACTTTCTGCTCCTATTGCTGTGGTTCCTCTTGCCGCTGCCCAGGCCTCGCCTACTCTAACCCCCCTTGAGAAGAGCAAAGGGGTGGTGGAGATTGATTCGGAGGACGAGGACACTGGGAGGGCGTCGTCTTCAAGAGGCGAAGGGTGGTTACGACGACAACCTCACACCCCGCCACCAACAACCGTCCCGCCTCATTCAGGGAGCATCCCCCCAGTGCCTCCACCCCCTGCGGACTTCTCGCGCTCGGGGGTGGTGGGGAGAGTGCCCCTAGGGATGACCAAACGCCAGCCGCCCCTGAGCTACCCGCTGTCCTCCAATGCGCCCTAAAGAGCTTCCAAGAGCAAGGGGCAGTGGAGGTTTTGGATGAAGGCGTGTTGAGGGAGCGCACGGCCTCGACGAATTCCTCGTCAACTCATGCGTCCTCGTGAGCCAAGCAGAGGCGAGAGGGAAGGAGGAACTTGCCTTGCTGGAGGCTAAGATGAAAGAAGAGCTGGCCCTGGCGGAGAAGAGGATGAAGGATGAGCTGACCCAGCAGGCTCGAGTCTTTGCCCTCCGTGAAACTGCCCTGACCCAAGAGCTGAGCAGCCTACGCCAATCAGAAAAAGATACCAAGAGGAAACTCTTCGATAAGGGTCAAGAGGCTGTCCAGCTGGAGGCAAAAATCCTGCCCCTTCGCACCAGGGTGATCGAGCTGGAGGAACAGGCGAAGGAAACTAAGGCCAAGATGGCCAAGCTTGAAGAGAGGGCCACCAACCAAGAAGTGCAACATGGTCGGGTGGAGGGTGAACTTACCCAACAAGATGAAGCCTTCAAGAAGACTGAGGCAAAGCTCATCGAAGATGCCGCCGATGCCTATACAGCAAGGTTCAAGGATGCCCTTGCTCAAGTTGCCTGCGTGCATCCTGAGATGGACACCCCACCCTTCGCGACGTCGAATTGGGTCGTAGATGGGCAATTTGTGCCTAGGGCCCCTCCTTCTTAACTTGTATTTGGCCTGTTGATGAACACTCTACTTTATATTTATGAATGCTTGTTTGACCTTAACTGCTTTCTCGATTTTGGTCTGTTAATTGCTACGCCTTTATCTTGCTTTACTTTCTTTCTTCGTCTTGGTCGTTAACTGTCGTGGCTCGCACGAACTTCTGCTAACAACACTTCAGACTACAATTCATACTCTAGGTAGCACGCCTATCCATCCCCGCCCTTCCTTACTCTTTTCATTATGGCTTAAGGCAGCGGTGCTGTGCACACGAACCTTCAGCTGAACTCACCTCCGTAACACAAAGGAGAGGGACTCGTTCTAGTCACTCTTCGAAACTGCTTTATAAGATAAGGGAGAGAGAGAGACCCATCGACTTGCTTTGCCCCTACTTCGCTGAGTAAGGAGGTGTTTAACTGATGATGCTGGTGAACCATGCTATCCTCGCCTTGGCGTTCTCGCTCAAGAGGGAGGCGCACTCCGCGCTATCCTGCTTCGAGCCTTCTAGTCCAAGGAGAAGTCTGGATTTGTCCCCTATCTGTCCACAATGGGTTTTGGGAGAGTTCACCCTCTGGATCACACTGTCTCCATTATGGCGCTCTCACTCGAGAGAGGGAGGCGCTCTCTGCGAACCGTCCTGCCCAGTCTCGAGACTTCTAGCCCAAGGAGAAACTCATAACTAACCTCGTCCTTGTTGTATAAAGTCAAGAGAGGATGTAACTGGCGAACCTTACTTCTTTCCCCTGGTGTTCTCACTCAAAGGGGGAGGGAGGCGTTCTCTACGAACCATCCTAGCCACCTTTGAGACCTCTAACCCATGGGGAAGGTTCTGAACTGACCTCGCCCTTGCTGTATAAAGTCAAAGGAGGATTTAACTGTGAACTACTCTGTTCAGCCTTGGCGTTCTCACTCGAGGGGGAGGTGTTCTCTGCGAACCTTCCTTTCCCACTCTCGAGACCTCTAACCCAAGCAAACATCTCATAACTGACCTCGTCCTCGCTCAAAGGCGAAGGAGGATTTCACTGGTGAACCATACTTGTTCAGCCTTGGCGTTCTCACTCGAGGGGAGGTGTTCTTTGCGAACCTACCTCTCCCTCTCTTGAGACTTCTAACCCAAGTGAACAATTCGTATCTGACCTCATATTCGCTCAAAGGTGAAAGAGGATTTTACTGGCGAACCATACTTGCTCAGCCTTGGCGTTCTCACTCGAGGGGGAGGTGTTCTCTGCGAACCTACCTCTCCCGCTCTCGAGACTTTTAACCCAAGCGAATGGTTTGTAATTGCATTGTACAAATATTTGAGAATATACTTCAATCGAAATTTATTGGGTGACCTCGTTAAAAAACCCATTGGAAGGGAAAAAAAGTATCCCTTAAAAACTATGTACAAAAAAAAATTGTTCAACTGATGTAAAACTTTAGGTTGGTCACATTCCATGTACGAGGAATCACGCCTCCCTCTAACGTCTCAAGCCTGTATGCTCCATTCCCAAGGGCCTCTGTCACTCTGAAAGGACCAGTCCACTTGGGGGACAACTTGTTCTCTAGCTGATACAGGTGGGCTTTTCGCATCACCAGGTCAGCGACCCGAAACTGGCGAGGTCTCTGCTTGGAGTTGTATTGGTACTCCACCCTTCTCTTCAAGGCTTCAGCTTTGATTCTTGCTTCCTCCCTTACTTCATCCAGTAGATCCAAATTGACCTTTCTCTCTTCGTTGGATTCTTCAGCCACAAAGTTCTGGAAGCGTGGCGAGTTCTCCTGAATCTCTACGGGAATCATCGCGTCCAACCCATACATCAAGCTGAAGGGTGTTTCTCTGGTGGTGGACTAGGGAATGGTGCAGTAAGCCCACACGATTCTAGGGACCTCCTCTGCCCAAGTCCCTTTGGCCTTCTCGAGCCTTCTCTTCAAACCTCTGAGCAGGACTCGATTGGCAAACTCGATCTGCCCATTCGTCTGGGGGTGCTCGACTGATGCGAACACATGCTTTATTTCAACTTCTGTGCATAGCTTGCCCAACTGTTGGCTTGCAAACTGTGTGCTATTATCAGACACCAAACGCTTCGGTACCCCGAAGCAGCAGACTATGTTCATGCACACGAAGTGCTGAATCTTGTAGGCCGTAATCTGAGCCACTGGCTCAGCCTCTATCCACTTCGTGAAGTACTCTATGGCGACCACGAGGTACTTCATTTGTCGTATCGCCAAAGGAAAGGTTCCCAGAATATCGATTTCCCAGGTATGGAATGGCTAGGGGCTGTAAATCGACCTGAGCTCTTCTGCTGGCGCCTTGTGCCAGTTAGCATGTTGCTGACACGTCTTGCACCGTTGTGCGTACCTCGTGCAGTCTTCCCTTATGGTTGGCCAATAGTATCCCGCACGAATGGCCTTCGATGCTAGACATCGACCACCGATATGACTCCCGCATATCCCTTCGTGGACCTCTGCCATTATTCTTGCGCATTGGTCGCCGCTTACACATACCAAGATTGGGTGGGTGAATCCGTGTCTGTACAACTCTCCGTCGATGAGAGTGTACTTGGCAAAATTTTTCTTTATTTTTCTGGTCTCTGTGGGTTCTAATGGGAGTATCCCATCAACCAGATAGCGCTTGTAGGGCGTCATCCAAGTTTCTCCTCCTTCGACCAGGTAGACCTGCAATGATTCTTCCCCAAGAACTGGATACGTGCTTATCCTGGGGGTTTTCAGTGTCTCCTAAGTCAGTGACCGATGACTCCTCTTCCCTCCTCTCGACGTGCTAACCTGATGGACCCCCACCAGATTATCTGTTGTGAAGGTTCGAGGTGTCTTTAGGGTTTCCTGTATGACTGTCCTCTTTCTGCCCCTCTTGCCTGAACTGGCGAGCTTAACTAGCAAGTCAGCTCGGGCATTCTGCTCTTTAGGGACATGTACCAATTCGAACATCGCAAATGACTCCTTCAAGACTTGGACATTTTCCAGATAAGCCGCCATTTGCGAGTCCTTGGTTTGGTATTCCCCCGTTACCTGACTTGTGACTAGTAGGGAGTCACTCTTGGCTAACAAACTCCGTGCGCCCATCTCCTTAGCTAATAGTATGCCAGCGATTAGGGCTTCATACTCTACTTGGTTGTTCCTGGCCTTGAAAATGAATCGTAGGGCTTGCTCGATCAATAGCTCAATCGGTTCCTCCAAGATCATGCCAGCTCCGCTGTCTTGCTGGTTAGAGGACGCATCTACAGAGAGCACCCACCGGAAGTTGGCTTCCTCTTGGTGTGCATCTGCCGATGAGAGCTCTACCACAAAATCTGCGTAGACTTGGCCTTTGATAGAGCCTCTGGGCTCGTACTGGACGTCGAACTCTGATAGTTCCACTGCCCAACGTACCATTCTCCCTGCCACATCCTGCTTTTGTAGGACTTTGCGGATAAGCAGGTCTATCATCACCACTACGATAAAACTCTGGAAATAGTGGCGAAGTCTCCTTGCTGAGAACACCACTGCCAGGGCTGCCTTCTCTAGGGCCTGGTATCTTACCTCGGGCCCTTGCAATACTTTTCAAACAAAGTATATTGGCTTCTGCACTTGGTCTTGTTCCTGCACGAGGACCAAACTGATCGCCCGTTCTATCACTGCGAAATATAGGCGAAGCGGAGTACCCAGCTGTGGCTTGCAAATACTGGGGGACTGGCCAGGTACTCCTTCAGCTTGAGGAACTCCTCCTCACACTCCCTGGTCCAGATGAACCTGTTGTTCCTCCTTAGACACTGGAAGTAAGGGTGACTTTTGTCTCCTCCAGCTGATACGAATCTAGATAGAGCGGCAATCCGCCCTGTCAACTACTGCACCTCCTTCAATGAGATCGGGCTCCTCATTGCGAGGATTGCAATGCACTTCTCGGGGTTCGCCTCTATTCCATGCTCAGTGAGTAGGAATCCCAAGAACTAATTACCCGCTTCCACCCCGAATACACAGTTCTCGGGGTTCAATTTTAGTCTATACTTAGCTATTGTTGTAAATAGCTCTTCTAAATCAGCGACATGTTGATCCTTCATCTGTGAGGTCACCACCATGTCATCCACATAGGCTTGCATATTTCGCCCTATAATGGACGTGAGCACTCTGCCCATCAGCCTCTGGTAGGTGGCACCTTCATTCTTCAGCCCAAAGGGCATCATTGTGTAACAATAGCAAGAAAACTTTGTCATGAATGTTGTCTTGCATTCGTCCCTGGGATGCATCTTAATCTGGTTATACCAAGAAAAAGCATCCAGGGAGTTGAGCAATCTGCAACCCGAGGCGCTATCCACCAAGGCATCAATGCTTGGCAGATGATAAGAGTCCTTCGGGCAGGCCTTGTTAAGGTCCGTGAAGTCCACGCACATCCGCCACTTCCCGTTGGCCTTCTTCACCAAGACCACGTTTTCCAGCCACTCGGGGTACTGAATCTTCCGTATGTGGCCGACGCTCAACAGTTTCTTCGTCTCTTCTTTAATGACCTGCCGCCTCTCCTTGTTGAACTTTCTTCTTCTCTAGCGGACAGGTCGGACCTGGGGGTCCATCGTAAGGCGATGGCATAGGATGCCAGGCATGTCCGAGGCGGACCATGTAAAGGCATCCAGGTGTTGCGACCTTGGCAATCTGGTCCTGCGTCCCTTGGCCTAGTGATTTCCCAAGTTTGAACATCCTGCCTCCAATCTCCCGCTCCAAGAGGTCTCTTGCTTGTTCATGTCGCCTCTCCCGGGCGATCTCTGCGCGGGCGATCTCTGCTTGGGCGACCCTTTCTTCACTTGGTGCCCGGGTGGTGTTTGTGAACACCCCTCTCTTTGTCTTGAGGCTATTCTCGTAACATCTTTTAGCCTCCTTCTGGTCTGACTTGATGGTGATCACCGTTCCCCCCCAAGTCAGGCAACTTCATCTTCATATGCCTCGTCGATGCTACTGCCCTCAGCCTGTTCAGTGCGGGTTTGCCCAACAGTATGTTGTAAGCTGAGGGGGCGTTCAAGACGAGGTACCTGATGTTCTCTATGCGGGAGGCAACACCGTCTGAAGGTGGTTCTCAGCTCTAAGTGCCCGCGCACCTCCATCTGGTCTCCCGCAAAACCATACAAATAGCCAGTGTAAGGCCTCAATTGATCGAGAGACAACTGCAACTTGTTAAAAGTCGACTAGAACATCACGTCGGCTGAGCTTCCCTGCTCCACTAGGACACGGTGTACCTTTCTTCCTATGGTCACTACTGAGATCATCACTGGGTCATTGTCATGGGGGACGACATCTCGGAGGTCAGCCTTGGTGAAGGTGAGGACGACGTCAAGGGTCTGATCTGCCTCTACCGTCATCACCGCTCATGCGTACTTCTTCCCCGGTGAAGCGGTGCACCCTCCACCTGAGAAACCCCTCGAAATGGTGTGAATCTCGCCATGAACGGGCATCTCGTGCCCCTGATCTCCTCCTAGCGCTGTCAAGGCCTGGGCTCTCTGTGACTCCATCAAGTAGTCCTTATGTAAACCATTATTCACCAGCTCGTCTAGCTAGTGTCCAAGCGTTAAACAATTGCGTATGGGGTGGCCAAACGCTTGGTGGAACTCGCACCAGACGTTCTTGTTTGGTTCCAACCTCTTGTCAGTCTTTCCGGGCATCTTTAATCTCTCCGCTATGTTGGGTACGGCGATCATCTCCTTCAATTCCACTAGGAAGTTGTGCTTTTGTGGCACGTTCTCCCTCGTGAGCCCCCTAGTTTGGGGCTTCCTGGGTTCTCCGTCGTTGCCTCATGTACCCTCATGGGCTGAGGTCGACTTGGTCGTCGCGGGCGTGTGGGGACAACGTAGGTGCGCTTCTCGTTGACTTCGCCTTCCGTGACAATATGAGCCACTGCTCGACGCCTGATCTCGCAAGTCTTGGGGCGGCTCCTAATGAGCGACTTGTTGAAGGGTCCCGGCACGATCCCCTTCCTGAACGCGTGCACCATCATGGTCTCATCCTTGGTGTTCAGCTTCACCACTTGTGCTCCAAAACGATTAAGGAACTCCTTCAGGGACTCTCCCTAATACTGTCTTATGTCGAAAAGATCGTAAGAGACCGGTGGGGGAGCCTGATTGGCTATGTACTGCTCCCTGAACAGCGTAGAAAACTGCGCGAACGACGTCACGTGCCCATCAGGGAGGCTGATGAACCAATCTAGCGTCGTTCCCGCCAGCGTGCTCATGAACAGCTTGCAATGCACTGCGTCAGAGCCCCCAACCAGCATCATCTGTGTGTGGAAGGCCGTGAGATGAGCCTCTGGGTCCTCTACACCTGTGAAGGTGGCTTTAGAACCCACGAACGTGGTTGGTATCACGACGTCCATGACCGGTTGTGAAAATGGCATTGGGAAAGCCCTGGGGGGCGTGGCAGGTTCTTGCTCTTCCACCTCTCGTTCCCCTGCCTGATTCTGTAAATTCGTGCGCAATTCCTCATTGGTTCTGTGCAGTTCTTCGTTTCTCGCTTGCGACGCAGCCAGATCAATCTGGATGCGTTCTTGATCCAGTCTTGATGCCGCCACCGTTTCTTGGAAAACATGCATCGTTTCCATGATCTGTTGCAGGGTGAGGCTCTCGCCTCCATTTGGTGCAACGGATCCTTGCCTCGTGTTTCTCATCTTGATGGATCTTCACTCTGTTCTTGTGAATGGGACAAAGTTTTAGATCGTGCCCCACAGTGGGCGCCAAATGTTCTTGTCGGTTGACTCAATTGCTTTCGTACGTCTACAACGATCACAGGCCCAAATCTCTCTGCCTTCGTTCGTGTTTTCCTTCGATCAAACACCTGAACCTGCAAAGACAAATGGGCACCCTAGAGGCCGTTTGCACTTCGACGCTCAAGTCAATACTGGGGCTAGGAAACACCAAAACTCTTAGCTCGTAAAAGCTTTATGTAAACTGTGTGTGTATCGCGTAAATGTTGCGTACCTTGTTAATTTTATTACTTCCCTTTATATACTCTAGGGTTTCCGTTGTTTCCGCTACCCCCATTTAGGGTTTCTAAGGGTATGCCTTAGTGTCGCTATCACCCACTCTTAGGGCAATCTAGCGCGTAAGGTTCCCTTATTAGAGTACAACCTTTGACGGGATGACTACCTAGGTACCAACTTGTGCACCTAATCTTCGGGGCCATCTGTCCTGGGAATGCCCTAGCTGTTCACGTGCCATGCATGCAGCCTACCCCTGGAACGTAACCCTCATGGGCCTTAGCGCTTCCAGTGGTTCTTTACTTGTGCTACGCCTGAATGCGCTATTCACACCACACACATGGACCCCTCGTGATCTAGGCTTCACCCTACTGATAACTGGTGTGTTGTCTGGGATCCACCTCTCGTGGCCCAGTTCTGCTATTTGAGTCACCGATGCTCGATGTCACATCGCCCTCACTTTGTTGTCGAGGACACATCAGCACATCCTAGTGATCGACGACTGACTACTCTTCGACACCTTAGCTCGCGTCGCTCGCGAGACACTGGCCCATGCCGCCTGTGGGACCCAGCTTACGTGGCCCACCATTACTGGCAGCCAACGACGTCCGAGGACTGGTCGGTACAATAATCAATGACGAATTCACTGCTCAATGAACTTGAGAGTCAACATGCCTTCTTTATTGTTTTATACTCGTCTATCTTAAATTTCTGCATAAAAATTTCAACACCATTTTGTCTTTATTGTTATTTTTAACATTTTGTAAAGTTCATTATCTTAATTTATCTTAACAAATTAGTTATTATTTTTCTTTATAAAGGAAAGGAGGAAATATATGAATATCATTTTAGTCTCATGCATGTAGTTTTGAAAGTTCACTCATGCTACTTTTCTACAAGCAATCTCATTGTTCAAAGATACACAACCCTTGTCCTACCACACAAGCTAATGCTAATTAGTGATCAAAATGTCCAAACAAAGCCAAATAATTAATGGGACCCACACATTGTCCTAACATTTTCACTTCACCAATGGACCACTCTCTTGGGAGGACGGTAGTTTCTATACCTAGTGTAGCAGTATCCGTACAAAGAGAAAAAGGTTTTTAAGGGTTATTTTTTCTTAACTTTAATAATTTTTTTAATTTTACATCACAATATGCAAATTAACTAAAAATTAGGTTAAAATACAAAGATATAAAT
>Ga0123341_1005239_pt1 | contig 11538 bp, 6 predicted proteins | sample Turbeapinknodule_FD_89959 | JGI IMG/M metagenome (GOLD analysis project Ga0123341, IMG submission 89959) | Root nodule microbial communities of legume samples collected from Mexico - Turtle bean Mexico pink nodule | ecosystem: Host-associated > Plants > Roots > Nodule | place: Mexico: Nepantla... | reverse complement strand
ATAGAACAAGTTGAAGACAAGAAAGAAAATGGCATCAACTTTTTAAAAGACGATCCCTCACAGTTGCAGACGTGTGAATGGATAGCTGCTTCCAACCCTATCAATAAACACCTTTTTAAAATAAAAGAATAATGGTGTGGGATGCATATCATAAACAAAATTACCTCTAATATATTTTAAATACATTAATTAAGGAGTTTTCTTTTATTTATTTAGACTACACATCTTTATAACTTTCAATTAAGAATTCAAATCTTTTTAAAATTTTACAAATTTAAAGAAACATTACATAATTTTAGCAGTCTTAATTTATAGTTTTTCTTTAATATTTGAGTAAAAACATATCAAATACATACGAATACGAAGAGAAAATGGAATTATGTATTAAATTTTTTTATCAGTTTTTGCAAAGTTCCTTCTAATAATGTGTCGATGATGCAAGTTTTAACTTTGTCAAAATCTTTTAAGAAACTTAGCTTATAAAAATTCTCCTTTTTTTCAGTTTAAATTTAATAATATGCAATAGGTCAATTTGGATTGCTACTATACAAGCATGGACATTTATTTTGCGAGTGAGTTTTGGTTCTTTTTAGTCTCAGATTCTTTAGCTCATCAAGTGCAAGGAACGTATGGATTATAATTAAGATTCTTTGTTCTATTGTATCGCTCACCTTAAAATGAAAATCGATTTAGCATTTTTCAATCTTATTCTTGAAGTCATATATGCCAATAATCTTATCCAGAATCTTCACCAAAGAACATTTCTTAAAAGAGGAACAAAATTATGAACTTCTTTTAGATGCTTAAGAAAAGTTTAGCTTTTGTTGCTTGAAGATGCTTTCATAATGCCAAACTTAGAGGTATACAAGAGATAAGTCCTCCTTTATTTATTGTATTTAGTTATTTGTCTTGTTCTTAATTAGTTTGTGTTTAGGATAGTTCAATTTGTCATGTCTAATTTATTTCCTAGTTTATTCAAATTTTAGTTCCAATAGTCTTGAATCAATGCCATGTTCTAGGAATTTCTGTAACATGTTTTGCTACTGTCTTTTATTCTAGTTTGAATTTGTTTTTAACATGTGTTACTTACCTTTATTTTTATGAATTTTTCAAGTTATTTAAAATCTTGTTTATTTTGTTTACTTGTTTATAACTCAGAATTTGTCCTAAAATTTTTACTCAATTTTCCTGAGTCAATAAGCATGAAAACTTAATGGATTTGACTTGTTTTCTTCTTGATTTGAGTTCCTCTTTGCTTTAGTTCTTAATTAACAAAAGTTATAATTTTTTTCCTTAAATACTTACAGTAGACCGATACATTATAATCCACTTTCCATCAGTTTTTAAGTTGAATCATTGGCTTGAACATGAAACATAAACTTGCTAGTTGATTTGGAGTTAAATTTGAGTCTAAGAATGACCTCCTAATATGAAAGAAAGAAAGGAAATTTTGGGGGAAAAAAAAATTAAAGAGAGCATGGGTCGAACCATATACATGAGAAAAAACAAAGAATAAAACAACTTGCACTGCATTTTACACTCTTAGATGCACTTGCTTACTTTTCTAATTGTTTTATGACTTGAATTGTATTGTGAAGAATCTTTTGAGTGAATTTCTCTTCTTACTTATAATTGAAAATTTTAATTGTATGTGTTTTATATGTTCTTGATTCAACTGGCATTTATTTTGTTTTTAAACTCCAATTCTATACCTATTCATTAGGTTCATTTTATGTTTCTTTTCTTAAACTTGTCTTAACTTTTGCTTGTCATTTCTTTTGTTTAAGTTTTTTTTTTCCAGTATCTTGCGAAAATATCTTTGGTACAATCTCATTTCTGAAGGAGTTCACAAGTGTCACTTAAAATTTCACCTTAAGAATTTTTTTATTTTACTTTAAAATTTATTTTGTTTTAAGTATTCATTAAAAACTTTCAATATGTGGAAAAATTTAGTCCTTAGGGATACATGCACACATCTTGAAAATCTTTTGGTGAAAAGTTTTGTCACTCTATTTTTGTGAAGAACTTTCAAACTTTGAGAAAATATTTTGATAAAAAATTAGTGACCATTCTATACATTCTAGGTATTCTAGTTTGCATGGTAGCTATATAGACCATCTTAAATACAAGAGATGATATTAAAAACTTAAAATGAAACTTCGATAAAAAAAAATTTTAAAAAAAAAGATGAGGAATTCAAGAAAAGAAATAAGGATTTGAAAACAAATGTTTTCTCAACTTATCTACAAAAAGAAGATAAACCTAGAGCAAACATGGAGAAGGTTCACTTAGTAGAAGGTCATATCATGAGGACCCTCATTCTTAACATAAAGGGGAGTACATTAGTCATCACATTGAAGGTTACTATTAGTCACCCCCTAGGCAACACCTTAGGCCTAGAGAAAAAAACCTTTCCCAAGAATATTAAAGTTGATGGAAAGCCCCTTAACAAAAGACCAACTACAAGAGCAATGGCCAAGAAGTTTCTAGATGAGTGGAATTCGGCTGACCTTAGCAGAGTCAAACTCTTATCAGCATGGGTGATCCTTCCATATTTTAAATAGTAGAATAAGACTATTTTTTGGCCATGTAATGGGTCTTGGTTTCATCTTTTGGACCTTGTATTTGGGCTAATAGTAGAGTAGGGTGTAGATAGTAATAAATAGTTTACCTAGGGCTACAATTGGACTTCATTGAGCCCAAATATAAAGGGGTGTGCCTCTAGCAACATGGAGCAACCCATCTTGGCATGGTGAGCATGAATCTTGGCATGGAAAGCATAAGCATCTACATGGAATCTCCTTAGTGGAGAGGATTTCCACCAACGAAGATAGACCACTTGTCAAACTCCAATTTGAGAAGATTTGCTCTAATGAGAGGGGTCATTTGTCATCATGTGAGTGGAGAGTTTTTAGGGTTAAAATTATGATCTTGGACACCACTTAGCACTATAAATAGGAGTATTAATCCTCTTGTATAAGCTTGAATGAGTAGAGTTATGGTGTCCATTTTTTACCATAAACACTTGTTCTTGAGTTCTTTCTATGGTAGTATCTTGTGTAGCCTCTCCTAGAATCCTTCATAGTGAATTGGCCTCACCTCTCACTCTAGGTACTCGTTCTACCTTAAGACTAATGCATAGTCCTATGAACCCAAACTAGAAATTAATGATAAAACAAGGTAAATCTTTCTCTGATTCAGAAAAATATAGAATATTGGTTGAAAAACTTATTTATCTTACTATTACTAAACTTGGTTTATCTTTTGCAATTGGTGTTATTAATCAGTTTGTGTCGGTTCCTTGTATTGAACATTGGAATGTTGTCATTTGTATCCTAAGATACCTCAATTAGGCTCTAAGACAAGGTTTGTTATATGAAGATAAAGGGAACACCCAAATCCCTAAGTATTGTGATGTTAATTTGTAGGATCCCTTAATGACCATTCACTACATGATATTGCATTCTTCTTGGAGGAAATATTATTTCTTGAAAAAGTAAGAAACAAAATGTATTTGCTTGACTAACTGCTGAAGTTGAATATATGATAATGACATCTCTTACTTGTGAACTTGTATGAGTGACACAATTCCTTCAAGAACTTAAGTTCGATGGGATTCAACAAATGAAGATGTATTGTAATAACCAAGTTGCTCTCTATATGGTTTCTGATCCAATATTCCATGAGAGGACTAACACATATAAATTGATTGTCACTTTGTTTTGAAAATATAGTTGTCTAAGAAAATTTGTACTAAGTTTATCAGATCCACTAATCAATTTACATATGTATTTGTACCGGTGAGGGTCGTACAACTGATGTCAAGCCTCGGTTCCCATCACTAGGTCGACCGAGGTAAAGGCCCACGTCCATAGGGTCGACCGACAACACAAGTCCAATTACGCTCAATCAAGGTCAGCAAAACTAATCTGCGATTAAGATCTAGGTAATGCATCCCTAAACACGGTCCAATTCCTTAACCTGACCCAATAAGGAAAGCCCATCAAAGGTTATATAAATAGCACATATTTCAAGAATTATAGTGCTCTAAGAACCGAGTACCGATCGTCTTTGTTGAATTAAGCGTCGGAGTGCCTTCTGCAGGTACCCTCCGAGTCTGGATTACGAGAAGACTGGGAGCTAAGACTAGGAAGGAAGAACGAGGAGTTTGCAAGGCAGAGAGCTGAATGACAATACGACCGACTGATAGAAGGAGATAGAAGAAATTCTCTCAATAGTTCTCTAGGCTCCAACTCTCATACGAGAGCAATATTAACAAATTTATTTGTTCCAAGCTTAGTACATATAATTGGTATGCTCTATCTCGAGGAGAAGTGTTAGAATAAATATTAAATATTGGTAGAAAGTAGTTCTATTAAAAACTTACTATATACACCTATAAGTTGTACCTATCTTTGCACCTAGTTTGATCATTGCTCTTCACTCTACTCATTGTATCAAAATTCTATAACATATGAGTGGAGTGATTAAACCCTCTCAAATATAGTTTTTTTTTTTTTTTGTTTATCTCTACTTAGACTTTTTCTCCTTTAACAAGATATCTTTAGTTGAGCTAAACTCTCCCTGTTCCCTTTTAAACTTTAAATATATCTCCCCCTTAAGGACCATCAAAAGATGAACTCAGATGAACTCTTCATCAACTGAAAGAAAGAATTACAGGAGCTTTTGAGGATGACGAGAGGCTTAGATCGCAAACCCAAAAGTTAGGCAGTCATATCGTGCCACTTGTTAGCTTCTCGTAATGTTTGATCAAGTACTGGACCAATACCAGTATATATTATTTTTCAAATATAGATATTTAATAAGGTACTATTATACTTTTTCAGACGCTATCCAAACATTTTGAGTAGTGGGACCATAAACAAATTTGTAACATTAAAAGTATAACATAAACAATCATAATTTTTATCTCCGAATTTTCATACATATTCACCTCTCTTTGCAATTTTAAACGACTCAATATTTATCATTGTCTGAATTTATTTTTAATTCAAATTACTCTCACACTGTTCTTCCCTTTCATTTTATTACAACAAAAGTCATTTTTTTTTATTCTCACGTAATTCTGTCATAATTATGTATGCCAGCTTTTCTTTTTCAATTTTGACAATGAGTACGGTTTTATTTTGAAAGTGCAGTTCTTTTTCTTTTCCATTATGTTTTAGAGGGTTCAACGAATTAATAGTGAACAGTTTTTCTCACCTTTAAATTCATTTTTCGTTAGTAAAGTGTTTGATAAAGAGAATAGTATTTATATATTTATAATAGAATGGAGTGGTAAAATAGTACATAAACGTATCATAGGACTTTGTGTAGAAGTAGTAATGAAGACGTAAAAGTAAGCTTGAAATGTAATAGTAGCAGGGTCAAACAATAAACCGTGGTGGAGACAATAACATCCGTACCTAAATATCATCTTTATTACCACAAACGTAAATGAATGTTATCATACAGATGTAGTGTATTTTGGATTTTACGCAAAATACAAAACAAAAGTCTGTGGCGGTTCCTGTGAACAAAAGCAATTATTGGTGCCTCAAACGTCTGCTCTGTAGTTCTCCGGTTTATACCACAATGAAAAATCAATTCCCTTGTTTTTTAATTTCTCTGTTGCAGGTCCAATTCTGTCCAGAAGCTGCGGGGTAGGCACATAAAATTGTATTTTCATTTGAGTTAGCAACAGTCTGTGAAATTCGTTCACTTCATTCAAGCTATTTTATATTCTATGCAAACAAATAAAAAAAAATAAGTGTGAAGAAAACTAATAACTGTGAAACTAGAAGGGACTTCAATATTATGGGAAGCCTAAATCTTAGATCAATTTGCATGAGATGTTGCTTTACTTATTTAGTTAGTTACAACCCCTTACTAGTTGTAGTTCTTGTTAAATTTACCGGTCTCTTATATCAATCTTAAGGACGTGAATATATTGACCATCTCACCGTGAACATCATCAATTAATAAAAAAGATCGTTATCGTTGATCAAAAGTTAATGTCTAAGTTTGTAGTGTTCTTAAGTCAACTATTCATCCTTTCCCAAAGAAGATCTTTTGCGCCCCGATGGGTTTTGGAGCAGGTCTGGTTACTATACACCAATGATATTCAACATCTCTATGTGTTTGCTAGAATCTTATAAGTATCATTCTCCCTCAACGCCTTGATAGCCCCATAACTTCAATAAACTATTGCCTCATGCTATCACTCCTGCCCAAACACTCTCAAGCAACGTGAAACCTTTTTTATGTTGATGGTATTTGTATGGTTTTCCTAATGAGTTTTAACAGTTCGTGATTAGATTTTGAGGTCTCCAACCATGCCCACATTGAACTCTACTTCATCCATTGCATGTGCAGTGCAAGTTATCACTTGACATACCTACTTTTGTCCCTCGTGGTAATTCATCTGCCTTAGTATCTCAGTTTGATGACCACAACCACTCGCGCAAACTTGGCAGAGATCATCCTAGTGTAATCATTGTCACAAACTTTATCACACCATTGACCGATGTTATGTCTTACACAGTTGCTTTTTCGGTCGACTATTGTTGTTGCTGCTCAGGCCACCCTCCCTGTTCCACCTGATTTTTAGGCTCCTCCATTTCATGGTTCAGGACCTCCTTCCATGACTTCCTAAAATCGTGTGTGAAATGTCAAGCCTCCAATTTCTCTATTTCCATTGTACACACAGGCACCTTATCTGTTGGTCTGACACACTCTACTTCTCTTGGCCCTTAAGTCCTTCACTTTGATGCCATTAATCATACATCTAGTAATAAGTCTCATTTCTCATCTCTTTCCAATTCTGGTATTTTATCCTTTGTCACTATGGTTAATGGCTCCCACACCCCCTCTTAAGGTATTGGTGTTATCAATCTTCTTTCTTCTTTCTTAAGGAATTTCATGAGAGGACCAAACATATTGAGTAGATTGCCACTTCATTGGAGAAAAGATTGTATATGGAGACATTACTACTTAGTTGTTAATTCCAATGATCAGTTGGAAAATGTCTTCACCAAATCATTATGAGATCTTAGAATTGACTGTATTTGTAATAAGCTTGGTGCATATTCTACACACCAGCTTGAGGGGAGTGCTAAATGTATTTTTAATATATGGACCCATCTCCATGTATTGCATTGTACCATCTATATATAGTATGCTCCATGGTTGTGATCAATCACAAGGATTCATCCATACGAATAGCCATCCTATATTCTCACAATTCTAACTCTAAGTTGTGAGTCACTACAGCTAGCTATATGGCTATCTCTTTGTATCTGAAAACAAGTTCAATAGAATTCACTTCTTCCTCTTTCATTCATGTATGTGTTCTTTTCCCTCTTACTTCAAATATGTACGAGAGCTTGTTGTGTAGGGGAGTGTATGGAAATGTATTAGAGATAAAGGAATTTGAGACATCATTTTCTAGTTTACTGCCCCTATATTTCTGGTTTCGGGCCGTAGTAAATAGTGAGGGCCTAATAAGTTAGCTGGTCAACTATCAGTTTGAGTCATCTATATATAGATATATGAGTCACCTCTCTTGTAACTAACTTTCCAATCCCAATCAATTCAGTTATATTTCAGCTTATTCAAATTTAAGTTTGTCTCTCTTGAAACTCAACAAAGTGATTACTTTCTAAACAAATATACTTGAGTGGTGGTATTAAAATACTAACTTCCTCCATTAATTTTAAATGTGATTAGTGAATTATGAATATAACACATTGTTTTTAGCCAAATGGTGCTAATTGTTTGACAAAGTTGATGGATAGTTGAATATGTTCTTTTCTTATACCCTTTGTTTGTGGGCAAAGACCTATCTTGCTTGCACTATGAAATACGATAGGGTGGGCTGTATATAAGGAAGCTTTAGCAGCACTAAGTTCTGTCCCTTTAAGACAACATTTGATAAACCATCCACAGGGATGGGAAACTAACATGAAAATAAATCGATTACTTGTCATAAACATCTCTCTTTAAATGATGATGAAACTTGTTAGAGCACTTAATGTTTAAGGGCAACCTGTTCATCCTATCCAAAAGATACAACATAATATGTCTCCCATAAAGCAGAATCAGAACTAACCTCTGTATGGAGCACGCCATTTGAAACCAAAACAGATCTATCAAAAACACAAAATTTTCCTCCATCCATCCGAGAAACTGTGCCACCAGCTTCCTCAACCATCTACAGGTGAATTGAACAAAACTTAGTAGACAACATTCTCATAATTAAATGATTCTGTTAAGAAACTGGAATGATAAAACTGAATTTATTCAAGGTATTATTAGTAAATAAAAAATTATATACTTAAAAAGGGAGATAAAGGAAACAGAGTTCAGTTAATCCTATAAATTGAATACAGGTGCTAATTCCTTTTATTCTATATGATTCTTATGCTAGAAGAGAGCAGTTAGCACACAAGCCACCATCAATAACACATTTAAGAAAGGTGTTAGAAAGGAACCATGTAAAGCAACTGCTAGGTTTTTCAACAAAAACACTATACTTTTTAATGTGACAGTGTGAGGAATCCAATGCTATGTTTGATTTGCTTTTAAGGCATGACCTTGGATTTAAACCTCCATCCTATCATAAGTAGAGTCAAATATTTGAAGGAAGAAGTAAAAAATACATCACTTGCTTTACAAGCACATAAGGATGAATGGGATAATACAGGATGCACAATTATGACTGATGGCTGGACTGGTAAGAAAAGAAGAACAATAAACTTTCTAGAGAATATCCCAAAAGGTAACCGTTATTTTGAAGACCATAGATGCATTTGCAATATCCAAAACAGCTTAAAAGGTTTTTGAGATGATGAATAGAACTCTTGAAGTGATAGAGGAAGACAATGTCGTTCAAATTGTAGCAGATAATGCAGCAAACTATAAAGTTGTTGGTAAAATGTTGATGACAAAGTGGAAAGGCTACTTTGGAGACATTGTTCTGCACAATGCTGACTTAATGTTGGAGGGTTATGAGAAGAAGATCCCAATTCATGAGGAGACAATTCCAAAAGATAAAACAATTACAACCTTTATATTAAGAACTTCTCTAATTTCTCTACTACAACTTTTCACAAAAGGAGGAGATTTGATTAGGTCGAGTATTACTCGCTTTGCCACATCTTACTTGACATTAGAGTGCCTTCATGAGAACAGGGGAGTTTTAATCAAAATATTATGGACAGAAAAAAAATTAAGGATGTGGTTTTGGATAAGGATTTTTTTTAGGAATATCATGATTTGTTTAAAAGATGCGATAAGTTCTTCGAGTGGTTGATTTGGTTCAAAATCTAGCCATGAGGTTCATTTATGAAGCAATGGACAAAGGTAAGGAGAAGATACAAAAGGCTTTTAATGTTGTCAAAAAAGGGGACGAATACATGGGTAGGACATGATAAAAGACCAAGAAGGAGGCTTGAGGCAATGATAGAAATCATGTATGTTCTCTAATTTTTTGTAAAAGTAGTCCAACAACGATTCTTTGCCTTTCTCTTAAGTGTTTCACTCTTTTTGGCGTCTTCTCTTCTCACTTGAGGTCAACAAAGGATTTGTTCCACCTAAGCTTCCACAACTCCTTAGAGGCTACCTTAGAAAGAGGTGAGTTGTCAAAGAAACACCGGTTAAATCAAATCACTTCCACTTAAGAATATGAAGAATACTTCAAAGAGAAGAGAGATGATGACAATACTTCAAAGAATTCCAAGAAAACAACAAACTAGACTTAAAAGGCAAATTTTAGAAACTAGCACACGAAATGAAGTCCTAAGGAATGGTTCTAGACTTGATTAGAAAAAGAAAATGCAAGTAGAATTAAAAAACAAAATACAACACAAATTGCAAATTCAATTTTAAATTAAACAAATTTTAAACTCTTAAGATACAATGATTGCCACTAGATATGATGTTAAGCCAAAGGATTAACTAAGTGTGAAGGTTTGTAGCGAAGAGTATTCTTTTGCTTTTAGTTGCTTGTTTTTCTTTTCTTTGCATCTTATATGTCTCGACTCTTTCTATTACTTTTCCTTCTTTTTTCTGCTTTTCTTTCTTTTGTTTGTGAGACTATGCTTTGTTTTTCTCAATTATAACTCAAGAAGCAACTCAAATTGTTTTACTAATTCAATTCCAAAATCAACAAACAATGTGTTTTTTCATGTTCTAAGCAAAATTATTCAACTACGTTTATCAAAATTGAATGTAGATCTGTCGACACACAATAAAACAAATAGGAACCAAATTCTAGAAACTTGTTAATGATCTAGTAGCAAATTATGAACTCAAACATGATGAACAAGCACATATATGTCTTGGTTTTATGGTTTGGATATGAGAAAAGATAACAAAAAATTTAGAGTACTTCTAATGGAACTAGGAACATGTAAAGGAACTAAACATGACTCTGGACAAACTATGATAATTTAAAAAATTCAAAAGCAAATTCCTAAGTGCTTGACCAAATAAAATTAGAATAAAAAACACAAGTGAAAACATGTATAAAGTCTTAAACAACATATAGATTGTTTCAAGAAAGATAAGCAAATGATTTAAACCAATCAAAGACAATACTAATCTTGGCACAAGTAAAGAAAAAAAGGCTCAAAGCAATCAATGAAAACAAGACAAGAACAAACAAGACAATTAAGAACATAAGGAAAACCACAAACTAGTTACTTATCTCTTAAGACCAAAGACCAAGGCTCTTGATATCAAATGATGACTTACTAACCTCGAGTGGGATTGTTTTCATCAATTTCCACCAAAGGATAAAGAAAATAGAAAATGTGGAAGAGATCAGAAAGAAGAAACCACTAACTTAATTGATAAGTTTGAGATGCCACAATCAAAATAAATTGATGAGTCAAGGAAGATACTTTGAATTGAAAAATTCCAAAGATAAGAATTAAAAGTTTTATTTAAGAACCCAGACAAAATTCCTCACTCAGATGATTCAACTTCCAAAATGAGCAATTATGAGTACAAGAGTCTACAAAAAGTCTTTTATACTATGGACCTTGTACTCCTAGGCCCAATCACTAATGAGGCCCAACTAACAAACCTCCTAAAAAAACTAATGTCTAAAAAGTCTCTAACTACAAAGAATCATAGAAAACAATTACAAGGCCCAAAAGTGGCTCAATACAAAAATTACAAAACATACAAGATTTCTATCTTAGCCTCAAGCCTCCTTGGTCCTTTATCATGTCATATCCAAGTATTCATCGATGAAGCTACAGAGATGTGGGATAATCTTGAATTCACTAGACTACAATTGCGAGTGCTCAACTCTGGCTTTCTTAGTCTGTCGAAGAACATGTGGATTAATGGCCAACCCTATACTGTTTGCATCGTGGAGGAAGCTGATTGCGTGGGAGGGGGTAGCTATCGGTGCAAGTGTTATTCCGATGATTATATGGAAAGTGTCTCATCTTCAGACTCGGTGGTAGAAGAATCTATCTTCTCGTTGAAAAGTAGCAAAGACGGAGATGACGACGCTGGTAGGGAGCT
>Ga0123341_1005238_pt1 | contig 11538 bp, 10 predicted proteins | sample Turbeapinknodule_FD_89959 | JGI IMG/M metagenome (GOLD analysis project Ga0123341, IMG submission 89959) | Root nodule microbial communities of legume samples collected from Mexico - Turtle bean Mexico pink nodule | ecosystem: Host-associated > Plants > Roots > Nodule | place: Mexico: Nepantla... | reverse complement strand
GATTTGTATATATTTATAATTTTTAATAATTTAAGAATTTTATTAATTTTAATTTTTTTATTTAAGTAGAAAATTAAATAATTTAGGATTTGTATTTATTTAAGATTTAGAGAAATCTAAGAATTTTACTTATTTTATATTTATTGAAATAGTACATTGAATAATTTAGAATTTGTATTTAGGTTTAATAACCATTTTATCCAATATTTTTTAGAAAAATGCAGTTTCATCCTCACTTTTTTAAAAAGTTTAGTTTGGTCTCAAAGTTTTTTAAAAAGTTTAGTGAAAATTTCTCTTTTGTTCGATTGTCATCATTGTAACAGATGGAGGGGAGGATGATTTTGTAGATATGGCTGCTCTCGAGGATGCCTCAGATCATGATAAATCCTCACTAGGCGACGGTTGTTCACTCCCACTTGGAATATTTTAGAACCGGGGATGGTAAAGAATTCACCTTTGATTATGCAAGCTAAGGGCTCAGAGTCACAACTTGTATCAGTTACGACTCCTATTGATGATCATCATGTGGAGGTCTCTACTCTTGTGGTTATACTATCTCCATCGCGTCCTACCACTCCTTGGAGGGCTAAATCACTTAGGGATACTAAAACACCAATTAAGACTCCTATTGATGGTCATCATGTGGTAGTCTTTGCTATTGTGACTATACCCTCTCTATCGTGCCATACCTCCCCTCAGAAGGCTAAATCACTTGGGGATGTACTCCCCGATAATGATACGTTGGTCCTGCAAATTCACTTTTCCTCTCTTGATGATTTGGAAACTACAAATGTGGGAGGTGATCCTCATATTGGTGCGTCAATTATTTCGAATGCCATTGTTGAATTTAATTCTGACCATATCACTGTTGAAAATTGGGTCATCTCCAAATTTTGTGTTGATCCTAATGAGATGGAGAAGCATGCAGTGATACTGGGGAGGAAATAGTACGCACTAAAAGAAAACCAGGGAGACCACCTAAGAGGATTGGTAAATCCAAAAAAACTACTAAGGCAATTCTCTCTACAACGTTGCAATGAAGGTCTCTTCATTTTTCTGGAATGTTAGAGGAATGGGAAACCAAAAAACTGTGGAGATGTTAATTAGCTTATTTAAACTACATAAACCCCTATTGGTTTTCTTGCTGAACCTATGATGTCGTACACTAAAGCCTTCGATGTCCTTTTCAAATATGTTAATATGCATTTGGTGACTACGTCTCCTATTGTTAATAAAGTGCTAAGCTTTGGTGTTTGTCGGTTCCTAATCTTGTACAAAATTTCTTGGTCAATGATCAGTTTATTTTTGTAACTTGCCTTTTGCATGATAAATGATTTAGCTTTGCATGTGTTTATGGTGCAAACACATACTTGGTTAGACGTTTTTTGTGGAAGGATCTTAGTTTCTTCACAGGGCCTTGGTGTATTCTGGGAGATTTTAATTTTGTGCTCTGGACGAATGACTGCAAATGGGGGGTGACTCCTAATCAGGTTTCTTGTAATGAATTCCTTGATTGGATTAATACAAATTATCTTTCTTGTATGCCTTTTACTGGATCTTGTTATACTTGGTGTAATGGAAGGAGAGAGTTGCATAAAATTCATAGAAGACTGGATAGGGCTTTGTAATGGAGTGTGTCAGATGAATGAGATTCTTGTGCTTATCATGTTCTTGTTAAAAATTATTATGACCATTCCCTTATTCTTGCTAGTAATTCTTTAAGGAAGGTTAACAATTTTCATTTCTTTTCTACGTGGCTTTAGAAAACTTCATGTGTGAAGATTATTCATGATTCTTGGGCTAATAAGGTTTTTGGTTGTTCTATGTTTATTTTGCAAAAGTTAAAAAGCTTGAAAATTGAGCTTCGAGACTAGAATAAACTTTTTTTTGGTAATGTTCACAATGCAGTTCTTCTTAAACAAGGTCTCCTCCTTGATATTCAACAAAACTTAGAGACTGCTAGTTTGTCTGATATTGATGGGCTTCTTTGTCAAGAAAATATTTCTAAGGAGGAGCTTGATCATGCTCTTCATTGTCAATATTTGTTTTGGAAAGAAAGGGCTAAGATGTTATGGTTTAAAGATGTGGATCAAAATACTGTTTTTTTAAATGCTGTGGTAAAGAGGAGAAATAATTCTAGTGGAATTCATCGTCTATGGATTGATAATGACGTTATTGAGGATCTTAAACTCATTGATGATCATATTTTTTACTTTTATAAAAAACTTTATACTGAGTCTATTTCTAATGTTCTAGATACAAGTAATATGAAATATTTTATTGGTACTTATATTCCTAAGCTAGTTTCCTCTGAGGAGAATATGATGTTGATTAAATGTCCTGATTGTTTTGGAAATCAAGAATGTTGTTATTAATCTTAATGGTAATAGTGCTCTTGGTCCTGATGGTATTGGTGATATTTTCTATCATTCTTGCTGGGAAATTATTGGGATGGATATTTGCAATGCTGTTCAATAGTTTTTTAAACAAAATTGGATTCTCCCTCAAATGAACACTAATGTAGTATCTCTTATTCCTAATATTCAGTGTGCTGACTCTATTAAAGATTACAAGCCAATTTTTGTTGCTAATTTCAAATTTATGATTATTTCCAAGATATTGGCGGATAGGCTTGCACTTGTGGCTGCTAGAATAATTTCTCCTAATCAATATGGGTTTGTGCATGGTACACAAATTCATGATGCATTGGTATTACTTCTAAAGCTATTAACATGCTTTTTAAAAAGGTTAGAGGAGGTAATGTGGCTTACAAAGTTGATATTTATAAAGCCTTTGACACTCTGAGTTGGAACTTCTTATTATTAGTTTTTGACATGCTTTGGTTTTCATCCCTCATTTGTCGGTTGGATTAGTACAATTCTCCGTTCAACTATGTTTTCTATCGGAATAAATGGCAGTTTGGTGGGTTTTTTTTTTCCTTGTAGTAGAGGTGTCAGACAAGGTGATCCTTTGTCTCTTTTAGTTTTTTGTGTTGCAGAGGAAGTTCTTAGTAGAGGTATCTCTAAGCTTGTGAATGATAAGAAAATTCTACATATGACTAGTCCACAAGGTTATCTCACTCCCTCTCATATTTTATATGCTGATGACATATTTGTTTTCTAAAGGGGGAATAATAAGTCTCTTAGAAATTTGAGTATTTTTCTTAAAACATATGGTGATTTCTGGTCAATATGTTAATAATTCTAAGAGTAGTTTTTTCACAATGGATAATTCTGCCAGATTTGTCACCAAAATTCAACGTATTCTTTCTTGTAGTCATGGTTGTTTGCTTTTCAATTATTTAGGAGTGTCTATCTTTGTTGGTGCTCCAAAATGTCGATTTCTTCAACCTTTGGCTGATAAATTCAAATTGAAGCTAGCATCTTAGAGAGGTAAATCTCTAAGCATGATGAATCGGATTTAGTTGGTCAATACGATGATTACTGGATTTCTAGCTTATAGTTTTAATATGTATAAATGACCAATTTCACTTCTTAAGCAAGTTGAGCAGTGGTGTCAAAATTTTATTTAGACTGATGATTTCTGAAAAAAGGCATAGTTTCCGTTAATTGGGATACGATTTGTTCTCTCTTGAGAATGGAGGTTTGAAGATTATTAATCTTTGTCATGAAAATAATGCATATCTTTTTAAGCTTGCTTGGAACTTTGCTTATAACAACATGCCTTGGTCTTTTCTCCTAAAAGCCCGGGTTCTTAAATCAAAATACAAGTTTAGAATGGTTTATAGATCCTCATCTCTTTGGCTTGGAATTAAGCAGTTTTATGCTACTATACTTGATTATACTTCTTGAACTGTTGGTACAAGTACTTTTATTAATTTCTGAAATGATAAATGGTGTTCTACTACTTCTTTAGCAAATATTGCAGGGTTATCTGATGGTGCTATCATTCTGGATATAGTCTTTCAATTTTTGATAGGTTGTGATTAGAATATTCCCCGGTCTTTACAGCAGATGCCTCATTTTTTTTAATCATTTCATGGTTTGGGAGGAATAGGATATTTCTAATTGGATTCTAGAGGAATATGGTTGTTTCACTCTTAAATCGGCTAAGACTTTTTTTCTTGGAACTAGGAGTTCCCTGTGATTGGAGTAAATTCATTTGGTCTTCATCTATTCCCCCTTCCAAAACTTTAGTACTCTGGAAATTTTTTCATGGGTGGCTTCCTACAGGTCAACATATTTAGAATAAAGGTTTGCATATATGTTTTATGTGTACGCTTTCTGAAAAACACGAGGAATCTATTCAACATATATTTTTTGAATGTTCTAATGCTTTGCATATTTGGAGTTGGGTTCGACAGATTTTTCTTACTTCTCATTTCTCTAATAAGGATGAGCTTCTTTCTTTTATTAAAAGTGATGGTAGTCCTTTGGTTAAATTGATTAAGCTTGTTGTTATAACTTTTTCTATTTGGATGACATGACGTATAATGAATTATGTTAGATTTCAGGATAAAATTGATGTTTCTAGGGCTATTTTGATAATTAAAGATTTAACTTGTCTAGTGGGAAATTCGTCTAAAGCTTCAATGAAGAATGATATGTTGGATCTCAACATGATTAAGTTTTTGGTATTAATACTCGTATTGGTAAAGTTTTTCGTCCTTTTCCTGTTAGATAGAAGTTCCCTTCACCAGGCTGGGCTAAAATTAACACTGATGGTGCTGCTAGGGGAACAAGTTTTCTCCTAGCCTGTTAGGGGCTGCTAGAGTTTAGGGGCTGCTAAAATTAAAACTTTTTTTCTCAAATGTATGATTCAACTTTAAAGGTAGGAACAAGTTTTCTTTTTTTATAGAGAAACAACTTATAACAGATTTAAAAAAAACAGTTAAAGCTGTTATAAAAAGAACAGATTGAAAATAAAATAAACAAATTTATTTTCAAAAGCAGTTAGAGAATCTGTTATGTGAAGGAGACTCAATCAACCACTTTGGTGCAAGGACAAAACGAAAAAAAAACCTTTTAAGATAAACATTGCACCAGACTAAAAAGAATCTATTCATTTACAGATGAACAAATTTATTTTTCAAAACGATAACAGAAAAGACTTAACTATTGAAACACAGTCGTTTTGAAATAGTGAAGACTTAGTCAAAATACTTGATGCACAAAACCTGATTTTCAAAAGACTTAGTCAATGCATCAATTTAAAAAAGAATCAATTCATTTAGAAAATAACAGATTTATTTTTATGCAGTAAGGGTGTTTTTTTGCAAAAACATGTGAAAATTAGTTTCAGAAAATTTGTGCTTGCTCTTATCACATGGTCAGGGGTTAAGAGATGAGTTACCCAACAAAAAGCCTACTCTTAAACAACCTCTAAACTATACCTAAGACATTCTTAAAGCAAATGTACATACACATGAAATTTACAAAAATGGCTTCATCAAACACATGTCTTGAAGGGGCAACAACCATCTTCAACAGTATAGTCTACTTATATATCGTTTTTGTTAACATATGGGTTTTGGTCTAGTCCCCCATATGTATTGTCAAGATGACTCTGTAGTGACTAAAGAGAACTTACCTTCTCGAGCTTCCAAAGAAGCGACACTTAGTATGGGTAACTATTGTGTCATTTTGAACCTTCACAATACATGGTCCCTTAAGCAAAGCAGGAGTTAACCTTATCGACACACACACACACATATATATATATATATATACTTATAATGGGTTAATGTTTCATGATATTGCTCTCTTATTGGTAAATGATCAAAACCTTACCATGGGAGATAACGCTGCTTGGTACATCCTGCTTAGGTTTATTATGTTGGCTGCTTACGGGACTTTGGGTTGTATGAGTTGGAAGAGTTGCCCAAGGATAAGTGGTTTTGTTATAGTGTCTGCAATCAAATATATGTGGCTCTATAGAATTTAGTTTCTACAAGAGCAAACATTATACTAGTTTCCTTGTCAAAACTATATTCTAATGATGGTCAAAAGCAACTTGCAGATATCTTTACTAAGCCACTTCCTAAGGAAAGGTTTTTCTTCTTAAGAAATGAGTTGGGTATTCTTGATTCTCAAATTCTTTCTTAATTATGTTTTTATTCTTTCTCTTATTTTATTTGAAGACAAACAGGGGGAGAATTAGTAGTTTCTAGTGTTGTACTCTGCTGCTACACTTTTGTGTACCTTATTCTGCTATAACTGCTGTTATATCTATGATATAACTCTGATCTGCACCTTAATTCATCATTGGTTTACATACTGATCTACACTGATTTTTCACTCTGTTTTACTGGTTTTTCTGCTTAAAAGCTTATGCAGAAAACTGGTTTTTGTGTGCTTATTAAACCTGGGTTATCTTGCTGTTGTGTATGCCTTGTATATGCACAATTTTTTTTCCAGGATCTATCAAATTCAAAAAATGACAACACAAGCAAACCAGGGATTTGTCTTCATCAAATAGGGGGAAATTGTTGTACAAGGTGCTTTGATGTCTACAAATCCAAGAAGATTGCTTGAAGACCTTGCTGCTAGTTGTGTGTGTGTCTAGAAGTATATGAATTTGTTAATCCACTCTTTGTTATGATCCAAGATTAATTGAATCTTAATTCTTTTGAAAAAAAAGTGTTTTCTAAAGAGAGTTAAAATTCAATTTGTTGAAATGTCGATTCAAATGGTTGTTTTACACTTAGTGGATTTTGAAAAGGATTTGAAAAACTTGACTTTGGTTGACTTTGCTGTCAAGCCAATTCAATCGGTTGTTTCGAAAATTCAACTGGTTGTTTTTTTGGAAACCTTAATAGAATTATGTTAAGTTGTTCCAATTTGTTTTAAATGATTCAAACTGTCTTTGGTTTTTAAATTAAATACTTTGACCATCTGATTGGAGTATAAAAAGGTTGGTTTACGCTCCTGGTCATTTACTAAGAAAGATAGTTTAATCAAAATTAGTTTTCAAGATTTCAAAGAGCTTTTGGATCATTTTCAAGTGTGGAATAGCATTGCCCTGTATTCTTTGTACTTTAATCTTTAATTGTATCCATGTGTATTCCATTCCTTTCTTCCTTAATTACTGTATTTCTGTGTGACTTGATGTTGTGCAGTTTCAGAGGGTTGTTTTGAAAACTGTGTGTTGTTGCTAAAGGTGGTGTGTGTTCTTGAAGGGTTCAAGATCATCACTTTGGTGTGTTTTTTGTAATCAAGGTTCAATTACTTAGTGAATTCTCAATGGTTAGTTGAGGACTAGATGTAACTCTTAGTAAAGAGTGAACTAGTATAAACATCCTGTGTGAATCTCTTTATCCTTACACTCTTTAAACTGCTTTAGCTTTGATTTTATAAATTGTTGGTATAAACAACCAGTTGTTTTGCAAAAACAACTAGTTGATTTTCTAGAATCAAACTACAAACAATTTTTTAATTGACATAACAGTTTTCTAATTGATTGATTCTTCATTGTCTTTCACGCTACCTTCAATACTTGCAAAAATATTTCAAAAACAATTCATCCCCTCTTGTTTAAGACCTATATAATTCTAACATAACGCACTTTTATATTCATGAGCAATGATGAAAAAATATCAGAAGTATAATAATTAAAAGCGTGTTAGATATTATCGAAGAAGGAAAATGTTTAATTTAAAAAACTAAGATAATTTTTCTTGAACAAATTTAGAGAAATCTTTTTGAAATAAATATACTACAAAATTATACACATCTGATAATTGGGAATATTTCAAATTGAGTAAAGTTAAATCAGTTTCAATATTGAAAAGCAACAAATTTAGAGAAATCTTTTTGAAATACATATACTAAAAAATTATACACCCCATCTGATAATTGAGAATATTTCAAAATTGAGTAAAGTTAGACTAGTTTCAATATTGAAGTATTTCGGGAAGCAAATGTTTAAAAGCTTCTCAAGAAATAGACGTCTCTTCATCGCATACATACTCCTTTAAATTCTCAAGAGTAGAAAACAAATAGTTAATCAATATAATAGGAAGCAACATGAACAACACTTTAAACATAGGCAAATATGAGAATCTATTAATCGATATATGCATATTTTGAAATATAATATAAATGTTTATCTTCTAATAAAAATATATAGAGGAAAGAATAAAATACAACTAAGCCCAATAAACAAAAACATGCAACTCCCATAATATTGTTGCACATCTAATTTGAACCATTTTGAAAAAGAATATTTTTAGGTTTTCTTCAAAAGTGCAGCTGAGTGAGTCAAGTTAATGAGACCTTCATTGTTATCTTTCACGTATTCTACAAAAGGCATGTGGGCTATGCCAAATCGTTTTCCTTTTCGCATGATGCAAAATAAGAAAAAAAAAGGTTAAAGAACAATTCAAAGTCACCAATAATAAAATAAAAATACATATTAAATTGATATTTCAATTTTTTAATTGGGGATGGATGAGTGGTGCAAATCTTACCAATTCTCTAAGTGAAAGTTCAAATCTTGTCTGTCTTGGTCACTGCTTCAGTGGTTTTTTTTTTTTGGAAAACTAATACTATAAAAGGAAAAACAAGAATGAACAAACTATAGGTAAAAAAAGAAATTGCAAAGAAATATTATATTTCTCTTGGAAATACTTGGAGTTTTTTTTTTCTATTGTCATCCATAGTAATCCTAAACATAAAATAACAAAATCAAAGACTTAGATTATTCATATTGAGAACCAACACATTTCATATAAGAATAGAGAAGACTTTTGTAAGTTGAAGTTGCACCCACCTCCAATAACATATACATAAATGAATTACTTTAGCACATGACAAATACAATTATATTGAGTATAAAACATAATGATTGAACTTACCAACTAAGTAATTAGTATCAAACCCAAATGAAGTCACTCCGGACAGTGGTGTGTAGTGAGGCACTGAACTTGAAACTAAATAAGTATCTTTGGACATCATTTCCTTGATGGAATTAGTACATTTGTGCAAGTGTGACATTAACTCAAATGAAAAGATGGAAAATTATATGAGTGAATAAAAAACCAAAGAAGTAACCATACACACATATATATATTTATATATATATATATATATATATTTTGGAAAATAAGTATTAAAAAAACTAATGGAATATATATCTTCAGCATTTCACATTTCAAAATAAAAATTCAAAAGTACTCGCCAATACAACCATAACCTAACACAAATGGAGTTAAAAACCATAATACAAAATATGAAGCCAACAAAACATGAAAGAAGTAAATTTAATTAATCACTTCGAAATACGATTAAGATCCTGATTAAGATCTTGAAAAACATGTTGAGAACAAAAAAAAAAAACTCAAAAAACGAAAGTTCATGGAACCAAAAAGGGGTTAAAACCCTAAAAACCTCGTATGCAACCAAACAAATTTTCATATGCCAATAAGGAAAGATCTTATCGAAAATATGGAGAACTATTGAACAAAGATCGACATAGAAGAAAAACCTAGAAACTATGTAATACACTTTCAGTAAAAGACGCAGAAGAAGATGTAGTGTTCCTTTGCCAAGAACACAAAAAAGGCAAAGATCTTTCCTCAACGTGGTGAAGATACGGTGGAGATATTTGTAGCAAAAACATTAGCACAAATAATATGACAAAACCTAAAAGAGCGGTGACTTTGAGAGAAGAAAGAGTGATCACAATCCAAACCTTGCACGACTTGTCATGTAGAGAGAATTCTTATATTACAAAGATTACCAAATTCCTCTGGTAAACTAGGAATGTTTAAGAAGTTTGAGATGTTCATATGTCTAAGATTTGAAAGCATTCCAATTGAATGTGGCATCCCTTCCAAATCAATACAGGAGCTTAGCCTCAGAAGTTTCAAATTCTCCAAGTTTCCAATTTCTTAGGGGAATGCAGAAAGCTTATGGCAATTACTAATATATTCTTCCATGCACTTTTGTATAAAGAGTAGAAAACAAATACCTAATCAATATGGAAGCAACATGACCAACACTTTAAACATAGAAAAATATGAGAATATGCTAATTGATATATAGGGGTGGACAAAAAATCCAATTAAATCAAATTGCTATAGTTTTGCCCTGATCCAATCCATTAAAAAACCATTTATTTAAATCTGGATTTTTTTCTAATCCATATTTTATCAATTTTCCAAAACAGATATCCATTTTGATTAAAAAGATTTTAAAAATTGGAAAATCCAAATTTCCAATCCAAATTTCATTTTTCTCTCTTTACTACCCTTCCTTCTGCTTCATTCCCGTTTTTGCTGCAACCCTAAACCCACCGCCGACGCCTCTTCAATTCGTCTGATCACTGTTGACACCTCTTCAATTCGTCTGATCACCGTCGGCGCCTCTTCAGTTCATCCCATCACCGTCGGCATGTCTTCTTTTCGTCCATCCACCGTCGTCGTGTTCAATCACCTCCTCCGATAACATTGGTGTTCTCCTTACCTGACATTGGAGCTTGGACGCTTCTAACCTTGTCTTAGTGAAGCTTCGCTATTGGTGTGCGTTCATCTGCTACATCTTTGGCATCCTCCTTAGCCAGGTTCGTCCTCCTCCAACACTTATTTGGTCTCAGTGCACATTAATCTTGTTTATGTGTTTTTAACCCTGGATTTACAAATATTTCCTTTTCAGTATTGTTTTTTTTATTTTTTTTTGTGAGTTCTTGTAACTTGCTCAATGTTTATTAGCTGAATATTGTACTATTTTGTTGTTGTTGCTATTTGAGGTGATCTTACAGAAAAGATGGGCTCTGTAAATTTACTCAACACTATAATAATAATAATAACACTGTCACATTATAGTTTACTCCTAGATAATAATAAGAACAAAAAGGACATGAACTGCCTTAATAGAGAAGTTGGTACTAAGAGGAATGGAGGTGAGGTATATGGAAGTGAGGTGGGTCTGGTTTGGTTATAGGTGATGCTGGTGAAGGAATAGGGGTTTTGGTTGGGGAGCCAATTGGGGAGCAGAGATGGGTTGGGGAGAGAGGCTTTGAAGCTAAGTAGTTGTTGAGAAGGGTCTCCAGTAGGAAATAGAGAAGAAGAAGCTCTCCCAATAAAGAGTAAGGTGATGAAGAATATAAGAAAGAGAGCCTTTCTATACAGGGCTTTCATTATGTGAAATGGTGAATAGTATAGAATGAGAGAGAGAGTCAAAATTATCAAACTCTAATGCCTTCCCTCACTTCAGGTTTATACCATCCCGTGACTGTAATGTCTGACAGTAATGTTTGATAGTATTGAGAATTTTTTATCCTAATGACTCTAATGAGCGACAATGAGATCAAAAGGAGGGAAGAGTGGAAGACCATTGTTCTAGAATATGGTAAGGGTTGGACTAAGGGCAAGGGGCAGAAAAGTTAAGAGACAAAAATTTGGTAGACGAAATTTTGAATGAAAGTATCACAGTGTAAGGAAGAAAAGTTAAAGAGACTAAATTAATACAACTAAAAAATCAAAATCTGAATCCTGATACTTAAGTTAAGAAATATAATTGTCTCACTAAATTTTGAAAGCTTTTATCATTTGTAATTTATATATTGTTATTCATTATG
>Ga0123341_1005237_pt1 | contig 11538 bp, 7 predicted proteins | sample Turbeapinknodule_FD_89959 | JGI IMG/M metagenome (GOLD analysis project Ga0123341, IMG submission 89959) | Root nodule microbial communities of legume samples collected from Mexico - Turtle bean Mexico pink nodule | ecosystem: Host-associated > Plants > Roots > Nodule | place: Mexico: Nepantla... | reverse complement strand
TTAGAATATAAATAATTGATAGTTAAAAACCTTAATAGTGATATCAATTTAAAAACAATTTAATAATAATAGAAACTAATTTAGAAACTATTTTTTTTTTTAATTTTTAAAATAGTCTTTAATTTAGTCATTATAATAACTAATTAATTTTAATCTCTAAAATTAGTTTATGATGATTTTCTATATATATAACTTTGTTCATAGGTACAATACACACTTTATTTTTCACTTTTCAGTGTAGGGTATTTATCTTAGATTTGTATCCTTTGTGGATACGTATAAAAATATCATATATAATGGGAAAACTCCCAAACATATGAATTTTTATTGCATTTGCTCCTCTTTATGTAATTATTAATTAATTATATGAACATTAATTATAGTTTGAAAGTGCATTTATAATATTTACTATAGTTGTAGATTTTGACTATATGAGCGTAAATAGTATAATTGTCATTTATACATATACACCTGATGTAAATTGGGGCTTAAAATAGGTGGGAATAAACATGATTTATTATATCTTAAGGTGTGACAGTTAAATTCATGAGTAACAGAATTTGGAGCTGCAACAGAAAATTATGAATAACATAATAAGTATTATAGACTAGTTCTTATCATTTTTAAATAACTAATTAATTACATTTATAACCACCAACAATAATGTGGGTTAACACAAATCTTTCCAGTTATACCTAAATGGACCTTTTACCAATCTCTAAAAAAATGCATATAATGTCAAATCAGAAGATAAATCAAGAATTAAAAGAATGTTACATTAATAGAGCCTCGTAAGGTGCATCTCAAACATACTAATAGGGTCACAAAACCAAATCATTCATTCCCCATTTCCTATATAGTATGAGATCCCACTTCACATATACACCAACGAAATAGATAAAAATAACAACCCCAGTGGTAAAAAATTGTTTATCTATTTTTTTACCCTCTTAATGCGCTTGAGAACTACTTCTGGTATTGTGACTTGATATTAGAGAAAATTTAAGAATGCGACTCAATTATGTCACGAGGGTGACCCAAAGTTAGCAGAGAATTGTGCCGTTTTGATTGAGTATTCAAAACTTGGGTTTGAGGTTTCTAATGATAAGCCATCTCCTTACTGGAAAGCTCACCACTGTCATTAAATTCTTGGCTCGACATTATTGCCTGTCTGAACTTAATCATATCAGCATTGTATTGCATGGTATCATATTCTGAGCTTCCAGATGAAGAAATGAAAGCACTGCTATTCCCATTCCCATTCCCATTCCCTGCAAGTTTCGTTTCTTTCAAGTCTTCCAATGACACATCTCCTTCCAGCGCTCTCACAATCTGCCCATAGTTAACTCATACTTATATTAAATGAATAAATATAAAGTTACACCACTATAACTTTCATCATGTAAAATTCTGCATGCATGTCCACCAAAACTATCATTTTTCTAAAACAATCTGTCATTGAATTCCCAAGTATATAAATGACAAAAACCCCACATGACATCATATTGTTTTCAATGGCAATTGCAGTATTGTTGTGGTAAATATCCACCACGTCAACACCCTAAACCCTAAAAAGAAAACAAAATTTTAAACCCAAGAGACATTTAGAATCATGGTAATGAATTTTCTGTCAAATTCTACATATTTAGTCACATATGGCAATAATTAAGATGATCCCTGTGTATATATACCTGGCTCATTTTTGAACGCTTCCTAGCAGAATGACGAATGCTTGCAGCTGCGCAAGCTGCCATTCTTGTCATTTCCTGGGTATTGTAGTTGCCTTCCAAAAATGGATCCACCAACCCTCCAAAGTTGCCATCCTCCAATCCTTTATTCAGGAGTGGTCGAGCCTGCTCGTTACATATAGAGTTTCTTATTCACTTTTGGATTGAAAAAATAGTTGTAGGGAAATATGGACGAACTCGAAAACCAAACTATATACTTTTGGGAGACTAATTCACTCTAAGTCTCTCTCTCTATATATATATTTGAAATCTCCTCCCTAAGATAGAGAGTAAAAGATAGAAATGTATATATTTATGTTGTTTTGGTAATTCTAAGTATTGTAGATAGAAATGTAATATAGAGTACTAACCCAATCCACTAAACTGTCCTCCATGACATTTGACGAATCTACAGGCCGTTTCCCGGTTATGAGTTCCAATAGCATGACCCCAAATGAGAAAACATCAGACTTCTCTGTCAATTTTCCACTTGATGCGTATTCTGGGGCCAAGTACCTATTTTAATATGCAAAATTAGAACATTCAGTTGGACTAATTGATGAATATTATGATTAGTTATGCCACTTGCTTTTATAGTAGGACAAATATTAGAGCACGAAGTGGAGAATTACCCGAATGTTCCCATGACACGAGTTGAGACATGTGTATTATTATCAGAAGTCAACTTTGCGAGTCCAAAATCAGACACCTGATCAAGATGGACATTGTAGTGTAAACTTACTCATGTGTAATATGTGTGATATAGGGTTAAGAAATAGTAAATACATAGACTTCATATAAAAAAAATGTAGATATGAGAAACCTTTGCTTCAAAACTATCATCAAGAAGAACGTTAGAAGCTTTAATGTCACGATGGATGATGCGAGGGCTACCTGAGTTCATTTGTAAAAGTAGCAAATATGAGAATGTAACGAAGCAAAATAAAATAAAATTATGATAGGTAGAAGAAATTGAAATCTGATGCTTACAATCTTCATGAAGGTAGGCAAGCCCTTTGGCAGATCCCATTGCAATTCGCATTCTACTAGGCCAATCCATGGTAGGCATACCTTTTCCTGTGACCATCAAATCATAAGCTATATTACTATTCATTCTTTCCTACTCGCTTACGTATACGATGAATGCTACTAACATATTTTGTTTAACAGTCTTAAATACATTATTATTATTTATTAAAATGTATTAAATATGACAATGTTCGAAGCACCTACAGAGTTGATATATAGAAATAATATTGTTACCATGAAGGTGATGTTCCAAAGTTGAGTTGGGAACAAATTCATAGACCAACATTCTTTGGCCTCCACAAATGCAATATCCAACAAGTGACACAAGATGACGATGATGAACTCGACTAATGATGTCAATCTCAGCTTGGAACTCGCGTTCTCCTTGTCCACTACCTGCTTTTAGACTCTTAACAGCCACTTCCTTTCCATTAGGTAAAACTCCCTTATGGACATAGCCAAAGCCACCTTGTCCAATAATCTGGTCATTGGCAAATCCTTTGGTGGCAGCTGCTAGCTCCTCATAAGTGAAGGTACCACCCTTGAGTGTGAGAGAAAGGCCTGGCGATGTGGAACCCATTCCCACTGAGTAATTAGAGCTCATATCACCACTGCTCATTTGGGGATGGGATGTACCCCAGCCACCACCACCACCACCACCACCACTAGGAGGAGCCATTCCCATTCCCATTCCCATTCCCATTTGCATCCCCATTCCCATCTGCATCCCCATCCCTTGTTGTTGAACCCTCACCACATGGTCATTCCCGAGAGGACCAGGTCCTTGTTGCCAATTAGGGAGAGAATTTTGCCCAGTGTTGTAATAATTGCCTGCAAATTATTTTAGACCCCTTTGAGACAATGCAATGATATGTATGTGAATACCAACCACATTTGAATTAAAATGTCACCTTTTCCTTTAGAAGGAGATGCGTAGTAGTACTTCTTCTGCTTTCGCTTCTTCCTTCTGCAACACCAAACAAAACACACAATGATCAACACGAGAAGGACAAACCCAACTCCAATCCCAGCTCCCAATGCTGCTTTATCGGTGCCACCATTGTCTTTCTCTGTACTCGACATCTTTTCATGCGACAGCGCTTTGTGCGTCTCTTTGGCTGAAGGAGTGGACGAAGACGACGATGATGATGAGGAACCCTTTGAATTATCGGGCGTGGCATTGTTGGGCGTGGCATTGTCGGGCGTGGCATTGTTGGGCGTGGCATTGTCGGGAGTGGCGTTATCGGGGGTGGCGTCATCGGGGGTGGCGTTATCGGGTGTGTTGTTATGAGGAGCGGATTTCTTATCAGGGGAAGACATTAGTCCTCTGGGTTCCGGCTAAATGGTATACGTTGAAAACCACGTCTGCCGGAACACCAGATTTTCCCCTACTTTTTTCTCACAATGGTTGAGCCCTGTGAAGAAGCAAAGAGATTTCAAAGTTAAACGAAAGAAATGAGAAAATGGTGTGGGAACAGAGAAATGATAATAGAATTGTTAGTACCTGGAAGGATTATCAAAAGAAACGAAATGGAAGAAACTATTGCGTTGGAGAGGAAGTGGTAATACAAAAGGAACCAATTACCGTTGGTTCCTTGGGATCCTCAATGACCTCCTACAAAGGAGGGCCTTTGCGCCACCTCTTACTTAGTTTAAGTCATTTATAGATTTACCATTTTCTGACTGGTCTTTATTTCATCATCAACACCCATTATTTCCTTTTATCATCCATCTTTCATCACCAATATTAACCACAAATATACCTTTCTCATCCTCCCCACCCCCCAAATATTCAATTACAAATAACCCTCCATGACATTTTTCTTCTCTATTTATTTTGCATGCGTTGTTTGTAAATAAACACTATAATGGAACATTGTTTTACCTGTCATATTATATATAATTACGAACGTTAATTATTAAATTTACAAATGAGTGGTTAAACGAAGAAAAAAAGTACTCCTGTAATTTGGTATACGGAGTGCCAAATACCATACTATATGAAGATGATGTTTTTTATGGTATTCATTCTATTGCGTAGGTTTCTATTGCCCTAAAAGAAATTTGGTTTGATAACATGGCAGTGTAAGAGGATGTGTATGTTACCGTCTGCGAGACATAAACCTAGTTTGTGGAAGGACATCTTTTCTTATTTCTACCATTTTGTGTTAAAGATGCTTCAGCAGAATTAAGGGTTTAACAATTTCAACTCTACACATATTAACTAACTTCAACTCATGTTACAAAAATGTTAAATTCTTCTTTTCTAACAAACATTTACTTATTTACTGAGATTTAATAAAAATCACAGATTTTGATGAGTTTTTTTCTCCTAATTTTGTTTTTTAATACCCAAATTATAAAACGTGTGTTCGGAATAGTGTGCTAAAAAGACTCATACTTCTTAACAAGTTATATATCAATTTTAAAATAATTGGTATTTTTTACTAATATACTATTATAATAATTTTTAAATAACAATAAAAACACATATATTCACCAATAAAAAGAATAAATGAAGACACGTGTAAGAAAATATATTTTCTCGGTCTTTTTTAGTATTAACGATTAATCCCTTTGTCATGACTAAATTGAGTGAGGTTTGGCTTAGTTAATGATGATCATGTTTTTGGAGTGGGCTGAATCAATCTGGCATCTGTTTTTTTTAGTGTAAATATGCGTATTAAGTCTGGAATAGCTGCTTTAGATCGGTTAAAATTTTGTATGTTCAAAATAAGGACTTAAAAAGTCACTTTGAGAGCTTTTATTTTGCTAATTTAGCTCTTGTCAAAATCTTATTTGGAAAGGAATTTGGGCAGCAATTGTATGGAGTATTTGGGATCATAGAAATACAATTGTTTGCAAGCAAGGTCAAATGGACATGGAGGAAATTTTTCATATGGCATAATTGAAAACTTGGTTATGGTTAAAATATAGGATGAAGTCCTTTACGTATTTTTAAAGTGGTATATGAATACTATACACTGCATTAAAATTTGTAATTGAAAAGGCAGATGCGTTGAGAGGAAAACAACTAATCCCCATATACAGAAACTGGTGGTGCAGCCTGGTTAAGTAGTTACAAAATGTTGGATGAGTTACTGCAACAACATAAACCTAGGATGGGAAGGGTGATATATGGATGAATACTTCCCCTGCAGATGAAGATAGAGAGGCACTAAAAGTAGATGTTCAGTTTGGATGGTTAATTGTTTTATAATTGTGAAAAGGGTGGTGGCAATGCAGGTCAATTTGCAACAAAACTATAAAACAACTTAAATATGCTTTCAATACTGGTGCAAAATTGGGCAGGATTATGTTGGATTATATCTTACGCTTTTCTATGTGTTTTTTTATTAAATATATTTTGAAGTACTTTAACCAAAATAACTTGGTCTTAGTCAGAGGATAGGAGGTGTTATATGCAGGGTGAGAGGAACGCCATGCTAAGATGGAGAAGCTATCTTATTGTATTATTAGAAAGGCGATTTTGTTTTTTAGTTGTGTAGAAAGAAGCAATGTTAAAGAGCATGTTGCAGGATTATTGAGAAATGTTGTCCGTGTTGAGTAACTGATCAGAGATGGGTCACCAAAGATAATGACTATTTAACCCCTGTGTTATATTCACTCTAAAATGACGGCTAAGGTAAAAGTCGTCGTTATAGACCCTCCTAACTCAGCACACATGGTGCCCTAAAACGGTGGTGAAGAGAAGTGGTGGGCTCATGACAGCGGCGACGATGGCTAGTAGTGGCGAATGGAGGCACAACCTTGTGCGTGAAGGCAACGGTGGTGAAGAGAAGCGGTAGGCTCACGGCAGGAGCGACAGCGGTGAATGGAGGCACAAGAATACCAACAGTGAAAACAACGGTGGTAAACAATGAAGAAACAAATAGGAGAAACAAAAAAAAAACAAATAAGCAATGGAGGATTCTGGAATGAGTAAATGAAAGAAACTTACAAAGACAAAGAGCTCGAAGATAAAGAAGAAGAAGAGAGAGCATCAAGGCAAAGAAGGGACAAGCGCGAGAAGATAGAGGAAATACGAAAGCGTAAGTGACACGCTACGAATTACGGTAATAAAATACCAAAGTGCTTGGTCTACAAAGGCGGCTATTTCAATAGCCGCCATTTTACACTTTCTTTAATTACAAAAATGTCATTGCGTTTTGATGGACGACATTTGGTAGTAAAAGCGTTGTGAATCTATTGTCGTAAATGGGCCTTTTTGCACTAGTGTAAAACCACACTTATACCCCACATAAAATAACCAAAATAAATAGGGATCCAAAAAACCAGTGCCTAGATATTTTACTAAACAAAAGGAGTATCAGATAGTGAATGCTAATATGTGGTTGACGATAAAAGATAACCATACACCCAAATGGCGATTCCTCCCAGCCCCATGTGAGCCACAATAGACTACCATTGTATCCATGTTTGTCAGAGTGGTTAATCCTTCATTGGAGGCAGTTGCAAGTCATGTTTCATGCAAAAGAGTAGTAGGGATTGAGTTCTTGAGATAGGAAAGGTAGACGCTTATGTCATTTATTGTACCTTCACACCTACATTTGAGAGACAGAAAGAAACCCAACCACCAATCCAAAAAGTATATTTGTGACATGTGTGATTTAGCTTTGAAAGAAAACTTTGTTTACCTTAATCATTACAGATTACCCTTCCTTTCCCCTCCTTTCCTATGTTATGTTATTTCTTCACATTTTGTATACATGTTCTAAACCATACACCAATCAGAATATGAGAAAGAAACTATAGGGATTTTATTTGTTATTGATAACTTTTTACGGCAAGTGCACCGTGTTGTCAGAAGTAATAATGTGTACCTAAGGACGGATACCGAACCCACAAAGAACAGTTGAATATTCAAGTGAAAGATTCACAAAATAATAAACAGAATAATAAAAGTTTTATTAAGATTTGTTAGATGACAAGAATTAACAAGAAAACAGGTCAAAAAGTTTGTTGCTTCAAATGGAAAAATAGGAATTGAGTTTCATCTTTCTCACTCTTTTGCATTTTGATTAGTATGACAATATTGTGTCCTTTGATTGATATTGATGCCTGTGTAAAAATTATTTATATCGATTCCTCGCATATAAAATTATTAAGATGCTAACTAAATATCGATTACTCGTATATAAAATTATTAAGATGCTAACTAAATATCGATTACTCGCATATTTATAAAAACAACTTATCATTAAGATTAGACGTTGATAGCAATTAACATTTCATGTTTATTCCTAGCACTCAAATATGTTAAGTATTATTGTTTAGGTCAGAACCATAAAAATATTTTTCAGTCATATTTAAGATTTTAGATCATGGTAAACCAAACATTATAAACAAAACAATAATACCAATCACCAATCAAGAACAAAATATTGTATTTAGATATCACCTCAATATACATAAGAGTTTGAAAAGATTACTCACAAACCTAAAGGGTAGAACTAACCATATATGATGACTGTTACAAGCAGAGAAAGCAAGAAAAGAATATTTCGAATGTTTCTTCTTGACCACTGTCTCCTCTAATGTTTCTCACACCTCCTATTCAACAAATTGGGTTACAATTCACTCTATGTTGTTTTCCTCTCAATCTTTCACACTAGGTTTGAGTCAAAAGCCCCCTTTTTAACCTAATTTGCTAGGGTTAGGTGACTTCTTGAGTCACGTTGATGAGCTTGTTGATTAAAACATAAAAAGGCTCAATGTTTCTGGCGCTCTCTCGCTCAAGCAAGAAATAGCTCGCTTGAGCGAGCAAAGCGAAAATTTTTCCACAGCTTCTGGAGCATTCTCGCTCAAGTGAGAACGGACTCGCTTGAGCGAGATTCCCTGTTGCTGAGTTGGGCTTTTTTTGATTTTGTGCGTTTCGAGGCCTTCCAGCTTTCTCCTTTTAGCTTATATCATTCCTCTTTAGCCCAATCATCTTTATTCTTCCCTAGAAACCTGAATTTAACACCAAATTTGGGAATAAAATGTTTTTATTCAAATAAAGATCATAAAATATGTAAAAAGGTAAAAAATCATAAATTATGAATTATTTTATATGTAATTTAACAATTAATACTCATAAGTGTCTATATTTTAATATGAAATATTACTTAAATTAGGCACTTATCAATTATCCAAAGTCATGATTTCAATTGTGGTCCCCCAAAGATTTCCTCTCCATCAACTCTTCCATTGTTGAACATGACTCTGTTACTTTGTTCCCAAACTTCTCTCACCATTGTCATCCACATGACTTTCCAAAACTTGTTTTCAGATTTGATTAAATCTGCCAAAACAAAGTGATAAAAATTATGTTCAACCTACTTATGGGCCACATTAGAGACCCCTATCCATTTATGGAAGAGGTTCCATACTACCTATGCTCCTTTACATTGAAAGAAGAGGTGGCTAACATACTCATTTTCCAGGCCATACATCACACAACATAAAGATGGAACAAGTACAAATATATGCCTAAGGTTATCCCTTGTAGCCACAATATTGAGGCTCAATCTCCACAATGGATGTAATATTCAAATTTCATATCATAAGAAGAAAAGGTGAACTAACCCTCCTAGAGTTTCTATTAGAACTCTCAAATGTTGATCTTACAGTATAACACAGGTGTTGATCTGGTTTAGGGTTTCATTACCTAATTTCCGAGTAATATTTCTATTAAACCAACCTCCTTTATCTCCTACTCCACACACCTTCTTCATGTCCTGCCACCATGAAGATTAGTGAGTTATATTTTCACTAATATTGATTTGTCTCTAGTCCCCATACTTAGACTTAAGTATTTATATACATTACCCGCTTTGTTCTTCCATTACTCTCCATTTCCATTTTCCTAGAAAAGTTGCATTAAATTTATGGATATCTTTAGCAACCAAACCTCCCTTCTATTTTAATTTATATATATATTTAACCCAATGTATCTTCCTACCATCATCTCCCTAACCCCACATAAATTGACTTTAGACTCTCCTAATATCTTGAATAACTTTTTTTTGGAGTTTTGAAAAAAGGTAAAAGGAAAACCAAAGTTGTGTTATTACATACTTAATTAAACTATTCATTCTTGTAAATATGAGAAATGTCTACCTTTCCATCTATTAAACCTTTTTCTTATTTTTTTAGCATGTCCCACATTTTTACTCTCCTAAAATTTCCTCCTACAGAAATTCCTAAATAATTGAATGGAATAGTCATCCTTTTATAGTTTAAACTTTAGAAGAGCCTTTAAGTCAAAACCTCATGTCTTGTGTTTTGTTTCTCTAATGTTATTTTGTTTATTTATTTATTATGAGGTTTTCTTTTCTAAGATTGTGATTAAATCTCTATAGTTAGGGTTTGATATTCTTATTTCCCTTTTATTTCATTAATTTTATTTTATTATGTTAATTTTCTTGTCTTAATAAGATTTTATTTTCAAAACTTGGATATATACTCAAATTATAGTCAAAATCAACATTTATTGTTAAATCTCGTGTTCTTGATTATATAAATAACATATTATTGATCTTCTTTACCTTGCTACTCGTTGGTTTATTGGTAGGATTAATAGATAGCTCCTCGGGCTTTTGAGTGTGAGTGTAGAGTTTTATAACCTAAAAATATTGTTATAATGATAGTTTATCAACACAAAGCCTCAAATATGGTCACAGAGTTTAAAATGTAAAAATTATTGATATGATGATAGCCATACAACCCCTCAAACATAAGCATAGGTATAGGTTTAATAAGTTAAACAAATTTGATGATAATGTTGAAACCTTAGACAACTTAAATCCGGTGCTACCTCTAAGAAAATTTTGATGATAACAAATACTAAATTATATAAACACATGTTTTATTCTTATGAATCTTTATTCTTATGAATATTCTAATGTGTGTTTTATGTTAATTGAAATCTATCAAACCGTGAAATATATTAGATTGTCCAGTATTAGAAGATCTAATAGCACTCAATTGCTTATGGTTAAATGAAAACACATAACCAAAGTTGTAACCACAGATATGTTTTAAAAATAAAATGAAGATACTTTTAGTAACAATGAAACTATATATTATGTTTTAGTTGCAATAAGTTTTATATAGAAAGTTATATTTTACAACGTTCATTTTATAACATTAGAAAGCAAAAACAAAATAACCATGATACCCAGTTAAAATGCAATTCATGATCTATTTGTGTTTGAATTGTTTCCTTACAAAGAGAATTCAAAAGCTCCCATGACACCCTTCAGTGTTTTGTTGCCTTCGAGCTTTGTAAGAAATGTGTGCTGTAAACATGGATTTTCAACAATGTTAACTACTTTTGTTAAACTTTATGTTTTATTTAGTGTAACTCTATTAATTAGTTGAGGTGGATAAAAGTGATTTACTCTTAATTAATTTGAGGAGTAGAGGTCTTGCTCAGCCCACCACCTTATATAGGTCGACCAACAAAACTCTTAGCGACACAATCCATACTTTCCTCATTACCAATCTCGGGAGGATTGGATGAAACACTTTATTTAGGAATCAATGGACCAGATTTCATAAACAATTATACTATTTATATTAATTATAACTATAAGATCCAGTTTTAATATTAATTACAATATTTAATATTACAATAATTATAATATTTAATATTAATACTAATTACAATATTTAATATTAAATTAATTATAATATTTAATATTAATATTAATTATAATATTTAATATAAATATTAATTAAAATATTTAATATTAATATTAATTATAATATTTAATAT
>Ga0123341_1005236_pt1 | contig 11539 bp, 9 predicted proteins | sample Turbeapinknodule_FD_89959 | JGI IMG/M metagenome (GOLD analysis project Ga0123341, IMG submission 89959) | Root nodule microbial communities of legume samples collected from Mexico - Turtle bean Mexico pink nodule | ecosystem: Host-associated > Plants > Roots > Nodule | place: Mexico: Nepantla... | reverse complement strand
ATATTAATATGAAATCCCATTTACTTTATTACATCAATCAAATCTTTAATAAAATTTCCCACTCAAATTCATTTACCTTCTCTACATCCAATTAGTTATATTTTTTTCTTTTTTTTCTTCTTTTTTTTCTTCTTTTTTCACCCATATCTTCATCCAAACAAAGCATAAAAAATTAGTCAAGTAATTATACCCTAAAATATAATTTAATTAAAAAAAATCTTGCATCCAAAAAGAGTAATTACTCTCTTGACATGCCAAAAATAATACCCATGTACGTCATACATTCTGCCAAAATTTAATTAGGTGCATCAAATTAATAAATTCTTCATGTGTTTACAATTTATTTTCTACAGTTGTTGGGACAATATATGATTTGGGGCCAACTTAATACCCACTTAACCATTCCACCATATTGATCAACAAAAGGCCCATGTCTTTAATTATATTTTATGGACATTTATAGGAAAATTTGCTTCAAATTAATTCTAGTGATTTATAAATACATTTTTCGGTTACTTATGTATACATTTTTATAATAACAAAATATGTCTCTTCTTTTTTTATCATCTTTGACAGTTTTATTTATTACTATTTACTTTTACCTCAGTATCATAGTAATTATTGTTTATATTTTTTTTGTCTAAATACATAACAACTCTATGAAACATATAACTAATCTTGTTCAAGTGGAATAAAATGACACTGAATACTAAAATTCATTTTCTAAATATTTATTGCAATGCAACTACATTCCTAATTCAGACTGGCACTCATTATTTAATGGAAATTTCGAGTTAATATTGATAACTATATCAGAGGAACAAGTTCAACTTCTCGGAAAAAGAATGTGTTATCTATGTTCTATTTGTACAATCTGACATTTCATATTAATTGAGAAAACAAAATGAGAGTATTCAAATATATAATGGAGTGGGTACCAGTATAGTCGATCGATCGAATGATGTGTCTTGTTCTTCCTGTTCGAGATGACCGAGACACACCGTTGACATGTCTCACTCCGTCTGGTCGAGTTGGCCGAGACACCACGCACGGTCAGACCGAATATAACTATTAATGTTCAAATCAAGGTTAATGAAGCTAAACTATCATTAAGGACTAGGTAATGCAATCCTAAGTGTGATCCATTTCACTAATAAGGCCCAATGAGCTAAGCCAATTAAAATAATATAAATAGCACACATTCCAAAAAGAAAGCTACATCATTTATTACTCTGCACCTACCTGAGTATCGATCACCCGCTTTACTGACTTGAGCGTCGGAGTGCCTTCTGTAGGTACTCCCGTTCGGTGTTCATCCAAGACCGAGAGCCAAAGAAGAGACACGAAGGCGAGAAGGATCCCAACCAAGCACTTAACAACCTGCCCAACCGAAGAAAGAAAACGAAAACTTCAATAGTTCTCAAGGTCTCATCTCCCTAGCAGGAACAAAGTGAATTGTACTATGAAATGTTAAGAGTAAATTAAAAGTAAAATATAAATGGGAATGTAGAAGAAAGTTGAAGAAATATTCAAGTAGTGATACTCATCAATCAGTGTCTATTGTCGTGTTATTGGGCCTACGTGCTCATATTATTGCCCCCATTGTTGTACTAGAGCTATGTACGTAATTACGAACCCAATTTTAGTCCATAAAATATTGTATATACCCACCCCCACTGGGCCAAAATTGAAGGAATATCAAATTATTGTGAGAAATTATGTTGAACACTGTCATTACAATATAGCAAAGTTAGAGACATGAGGAGAAGAGAGAAGTGTAATAAATTCACCTCGAAAGAAAATTAGGAAGTCATTTTATAAAGCAAGATTATGAAAAGAAGTGTTTTAAAACCTTGGGAAAGATTACATATTAATACAAACATTTACAACTAAGAGATTGAATTGAGATTAATTTCACATTACTGAGAAGCTAAATTATTTTTGTTTAATGATTGTGAAACTGACTTATTTATTTAAAAAATAAGTTAATGTTTTTTATTTTAGAACTAAAATAATGACATTTATATCCTGGGAAGATTGAAATAAGGGTTTACTGAAAAAGAAATTTAAAAAGGAAAATATTGATTAATATCAAAATTTCTTAAAGTAAATAATTGTTGTTTGAATTTTAGGTTTTAGAATATTTTATTTTATGACCTTTGCCAAAACACTCTTTTTAGTTTGAAACATGTACGATATTGTAGGAAGTGGGATTTTGTCTTGTCAGTGTAAATTGACTGGGACATAAACTCTGACAACTACATAGACCATCAGCATTATAAATTTGTAATGAACAATTTCAGCACAGGTCGCAATCTAAGTTATCAGATTAAAAACTGTCCAACAAAAGCTGTCCATAAACTTTGTCTAAGTTGAAGGTGTCACCGGAGAACAGGTCCCATCTGTAAAGTGCAGCACTGTTTCCTTTCATCTACATATCTTTTCATTAAAGTAGGTATCCTGCATTATTGTTTTATTTAAATGCAGTTTCTCACTCCTACACAAAATTTAAAGATTTGAGGGTCATTTATTCTAAAATTGACATTGATTAAACATAAATAAGTTGTTTATAAATTAATTTTAATCACAATTTATATTGAATCGTGCAAATAGACAGAAGTGATCACGTTTACTATTTACCAGACCAGCACTTAAGGGCAATAAATAACATGCATGGTCTATAGAATAATAATAATAATAATAATAATAATCATAATATTATTATTATTAATTACTGCCCCCCGTAGCACAGAATCATTTCATTGATGGCTTAAGAGTCGTTTATATAACTTTTTAAAGATGAAATATTGTTGTGTCTGAAGAGTCTCGAAAGTTTGTAAAAATTCATAATCCTTACGAGACAGATGTTGGGTTTTGAAATTGGAGATAGAGTTGCTTTGGAAGATCAATGATGGAAGCCAGTAACAAAGATAGGCCATAAGAAGTGACGGTTTATGTTCTTCATGGACCACCTGCTTATGTGATTCTGGCAAGAATTAAGGTGTGATTAGGTCATTTATGTTATGGTTCAAGGTATGAGTTATAGAGGCTGGGGCAACTTACTTTCATAGAGTGGGTGTTGTAATATAGATTCAGAGAACTTGTTTAACATTTTGATTGATTAAAGCGTTCCTGTCGATATGATAATATTACGTATGTTCCAGGTAACAGATTGTATGAATAGCGTTTGAATGAAAATAAAAAAGAATTACATTATTACTGGCTCATATTTTCATCTGATTGGGTTACATGAATTGCATGGGTGCACATGACAGCGAACTGGCTCGCAGAAACTAGACACCCATCAGTAAAAAAATTGGGAGAAAAAAGAAAAAAAAAATGAAGAACTAAAATGTAATTTGACCTTCGTCAGAAATATGATCGGAAGGAATTTGGCCAAAGATGTCAGGGCAGGAGTCCCAGTTTCCTCTTTGTCGGGCCTCCCAATATCCTCCTACATAACGGTATGTCCCGCTCGTCTTATCCTTTGCAAACCACCGTGGTTTCCAACCACTCTCTTGCATCTTCCTAGCCTGAATCACATTCAAACAAACAATCAATCACTACCAAATAAGGATGACTATATAGCATTTCAATTACTCTAATTTCATTTCCTGCCCATAAAGGCAACTTATCAACATTGTACACTATCGCATACAATGAGTCATCAACTTGACAATAATGTGATTTAGAGATGATTGAGGAGGTATAGACAAAACTAGCAAAATGGTAAACCGACTCTCTTAATCTCTTGTTTGATAATTTCTTATGACGACTTCTTGCCTAAACTAGAAAAAAGAAAGAAAAACAAATGACTGAAATAAAATAGAAAATTGTTCTGCATTCAGGAGAACTAAAAATAAGCTCAACACAATCTATTCTGACCCTTTCACAAAGGGTGTTATGAAGCATAAAAAGAAAACTACTCAGATCTCTCTAAGCACGAGGCTGCAGGTGAAACCATAAAACCAAAGGTTACAGTAGGTAAAATGTAGTAGGCACCTGACGCTGCCGTTGCTCTAGCCGTAACTTTTCTGAATTTGCCATGTCATACTCCCCATTTTCCAAATACCTTTGGTCTGGTCTTAATCTTGAATCTGTAGGTGGCAACTTCTCCTACATAAAACCAAAAGGTAATTAAGAAACAATATCTAACAAAATGAAAAAAAAAAACACAGGAAAACACAAAGATAGACAACAATGTGCACAGTGGGACTTTTTGTTCCTTCTTTTGGGATATACTTCGTGTTTGCAGAGAAAAAGTTAGTTTCCCCTTCTTGTTACACTATTTGCAGCGAATACAGTCTTTTTCCTGGACTACAATACAATGAGAGGCAACATAAAAAGAGTATGGTTAACAAAACAGACCTTCAAGCCAGGGGTCAGTTCGTTTAGTGTGATGGCAAAGCGAGTGAAGTTGTATCTAGTGGGAATCTTGGGAGCCTTGCTTCGCTTCCAGAGCAAATGGGCATCTGACAAAGATTCATGCCCTTTCCCTTTCCCGGTGTAGTCTCCGTTAACGTAATGCATGCTTTCATCCCATTTTCCAAACAAAGTAGATACAGTTTTTCCATTCCTATCTTGAATGATACCATGAACCTAGAGAAACAGATAAATCACAATGAGAGACAACCCTCTCCAACAAAATTTCGTATATCTATAGTGAGACAATAAATTAAAAGTCCAGTTTAATAACAAAGGCCTCACAATTTTTCCTTAAACAAAAATGAACATACTGAATCTACACAGTAAGACAACTAAGTTTTGTACAAACCAAAGAGGAATGACAATTTAATACAAAGGCTAATGGATCTGTTAAATGTGAAAAAATAGAATCCATGCAACAACAGATATAGAGCACCTGGTGAGGATTTCGATCAATTATAGATTGTTCCTTGAATTTCAGTTTACACGAGTACTCTTGGTTTCCCTGTATACGCATTGTACCATAATGATCACAGTATAGCTTTCCCAATATGAGATTGTATATTGATGTAGTAACCTGAAAGAACAAGTTCGTTTAGAAACTAGAATCAAAGCAGGATAGCAGTTGAACCAGATAATATATACCTTACTCCACTGGAAAACTTCCCCATCATCAAATTCCAAAGTCAACATACCAACAGGGTCAAGCTGAATTGATCGCCCCCAAAACTTGCTCTTTAGGTTGCTATCTCCCCAAAATTTCCAACCTGTACCCTCACAGTGACATGCTACAATCATAGGGTGATGACTGACCTGAGGGGAAGCACAAGTATTAATAATTTATAATAGGTGACATAAATTAAAAAGCTCAAGTGTATCCCTTTTGTTGACTCCAAAATCCAAATTGCATTGTGTTCATAGGATTCCATGGAACTACTGCACCTAGTTTACATCTCTTATTCATGAAATAAATGGTGCAGTTTCTAAAATTATGGTCCTCCGTATTGGGGAAAGCAGTTCCTTTTTTAATTAAAAGAAATTGTCAGTAAGAAATTCAAATGTGTGGTTGGTACATACAATTTCATCAAATAAACAATTCAAATAACTAGGATTAAAACCTCAAAAAAGAAAACATGTCTCTAGAGTAATTATTACGGTTTGATACTTTGCTTGACCCCCTTCATAAATATGTAAATTGGGTTGCAATCACAAAGGAATATTAAAGGAAGAATAGAAATCATCATGGTTTTATACAAATAACTAGCCAGGTACTTGGAAACCCACCCTCAAAAACTAAAGTACCCAAGTCGATGTGGGACTTGTTAGACACCCCATAATAATACCCAAGTTCCTATCATAGCACCGCCCCTAAAAGATTATGTCTGAGGAACTTTCAGTGTACGACACTACACTCAACTTCCTTGTTGGTAAAAACCCTCCACCAAATGTGAACCCTTTAAGGTAGCCCTGTCTAAGACACGGCAACTAGCTCTTATACGGTATACCAATTGGAAGTACTCAAGCACTTGAGAAATTCATCCTCAAAAGCTAACTATTAAGGGAGAAGAATCAAGTACTTCTTAAATAGTAGACGGAGCATCCCATACTACCGGACGTACGACTTATTAGCCACCCCATACTACCAAGTTCTTATTAGATACTTTACTTAAGTTGAAAATAGGTCATTTAATAATCACTTTACCACGGAAGATTAGCTCATACCTTCTCTGAGAAAAACCGAAGGCCTTTATCTGGATAGTGAGCCTCGTATGTTTCCCCAAGTAACGGATTAAATGGTTTGCAAACTCTTCCTTCTGTTGCAGCATAGCCAGATATAGCAAAAGCCGCAACATAGAGAACCCTCATGAGGCTATTACCCTGGCATGACATTTCCAATTAGTTAAAAGTGGTTAAAATGAACCCAATATTGCATTGAACTAGCTAAAAGCAAGAAAATCGAACTCAACATAGCACTGGAAATTTTCTCATATCAAATGAAATATGTAAGCACTCAGATTTGCTTAAGTATTACAGAGCAATAGAGATCTGTCAGTCAGATTCGGACTTACCCTTCTTCCCCATTCATATGCTTGGTCCAAAAGATATGAATACTCCATTTCTTCAAAACATTTTTGTAGGGAGGAAAGAGGCTCGTTAAAATAAACAGGAAGGCAAACTTTTGTTAGATCCTTCCCTATATTATCCTTAATCATTGACCACAGACTGACTCCTTTCTCTTTTTCTACAGGGTCTGGCAATTTCTTACGCCGTTTAACATGAGGGTAATTGGTTCCAACATATCTAATCGAAGGATCTATGTCATCCTCTGATTCCAATGCATAGAACCCTTCATCATCTGAAGAGAAGGATGACATTCGGTAATCAGACCCATTACTTTTAAAAGAACTGGACGATAGAATATCACGAGTATCAAAAAAGGCATTGTCATCATCGTCAGTTTCTTCCTCTGCAGCATCATTTCGATCATTGTCATCTTCAGATTCACTTGCAGTTCCTTCTGATTAAAAATAGGAAAACAAATAAAAGTATAAAAGGCTTGGTTAGGGCATAACAATGGTTAGCAGGTATGATCAATATGCACTACAATTCATTAATTTATAAACAAATATTTTATATAAATTTAGAGAGAGGGAGAGAGCGATGGGGAGAGTTTAGAAAAAAGCAATGGAAACTAAGGGGCATCTTGTATCAAAGATAGATATAGAGTAGTAGACACAAATAATTTATGTTTCAAGAAATTGCATCACTAAAACAATGAGACATCTACATAAACGTGATGCAAATGAAGAAGTCTCACCACTAAATTTTTCTTGCGCTAATCTTGAGGAAGACTCTTCATCATTCCACTGTCTTTGGCTCTCATCAACTACTGTATTCTCCAGATCAACCTTTTCTGTCTACAATAATATAACATAGATAAAAGTTTACTTATACACGTGAAAAAGACAAAAGATTTATCCTTGATCAAAATGATAAAAATAAACCATCCATGCACAAATTCAAATTGCAAATGAAAGTATTTTGTTAAACAGCAAGGAAACAGTGAATAACGACTTAAATTGATGACTGTAACCCCTTTTAATAATGCATGGTTTAATAGACTTAATTAGAAAATATATTAATAAAAACATTCATCCTATGAAAAACCTACCCAGTTCTTCACCCATGACACAATATAATTCCGGGCCTTCGCATTATGTTAAAAGAGACTATGTTTTTCATTATCGAAGCCTACTTGCAGGACTCAAACGAGGGAAAAAATAAACCTTAATCCATTCATATATATCTAGCCAGTTAAGAACATTCAAAATTTGTAACAGCAGCATTTTAACTGGTAGAAAACTTTCAGAGGAAGAGAAATGAACACGAGATACATGCATGTCTCGTGAGAGTGACTCACTACGGGCTCATTCAAATCTATTCAAGGAGGGTTCAATTGAGCTTATATAATTTATGCCAACACCTGGTATTGATGACAAGGTCAATATAACTCACAAGAACAACGAAAAGAACTTTAAGACTTTCATATAAACTACCGGCCAACCATCTATGTTCCTAAGAATAGATTCACATTCCGGAGTGATAGCGTACACAATATTTTATTTTGTACCATACACCAATTTATGGTATTCAACTTAGAACTACACTACTTTTAAATGTGTCGAAGTGTTGGAGATTTGACTAGACGTACCTCTAATTGACGCAAAGTGTCAATGAGAATGGAGTGCTTCTGCTTAAGCAGCACAAGCTGGCTTTGCAGAGCCGCAAACTCACTCTTCATTATTTGCTCACTGTCCTGAATAGCCCCCTCGCTCACTCCCTCTTCCATAAGCCGAAGTCTCAGTTTCTCGGTTGAAACGGTTACATTGTCCAACGGAGCCATCAACTCGCTGTTCGACATCCGCGGGAACATGTCCTTCACCGCCTGCAACGCCTCCGTCCAGGACACGCGATCCTCACGCGTATCCGCCCTCAGGTGGAGCCTCTTCGTTCCGGTGAAGACCGAGAACCGCTTGTCATCCGATTTGCTCTCGCGAATGGTCGAAACCTGCAAACTCAATGCAAATAAATCTCGTCGAAATCCCTAATAATTGAAATTAAGTTAGGAGGAGTAGAACTAGGTCGTGCCTTGAGATGGATTTCCCCAAACGGCTTTCGCACGTGCTGGCAGGGATAGGAATTGCGGTTGCGAGTGATCCTGCGCATGGATTCTTCGCCAATAACCATGGTGCCTTTCTCGGTTTCGGGATTCACGACGATCTTATCAGGTCCGTGAATCTTATAGTAGGATAGAACACCGTCTTGGAGTACAAACCATCGCGGTCGCCATCCTTTGCCGTAATTCACCCATTTGTACAGTATTCCGGAGATTCCGTTGCCGACGAGGTCGTTGATCTTCACGTCCACCGGCTGCTCCCGCTGACTCCCGCTGAGGCTGTGCTTGTGACTGTGCCGCGGCGCCGAATCGGATCTCACGGTGGCGGCGGCGGCGGCGGGGAGTGGCGGCATGGGGAAGTCCGCGAACGAGGGTTTCACTGGCGAGGCCTGGTCGGAAATGGCGGACACGCAGCAGAAAGGATGCATGTAGAAGATTAATATTGATATCAGTGCGGTGAAAGCGTTGTTGTTAGGTGGTGGCGGCGGCGGCGGTAGATGACGGCGGTGGGGATTGGGTGGAGGTTCATGCTAAGCGCGATTAGGCGATCAGTAGTGGAAGGGGGTGAAGTAATTTGCGTGAGAAGAGAGGAAGATAAAAACGGTTATATGGAGATTAGAAGTAAAATAGTGAAATAAAAATAAATGAATAAAAGAAATAGGTGAAGTGTGAAATGAAGGGGCAAGGTCGAAGTCAGGATTAGAATATTAAATAAATGAATGAGTAATTAATATTGGAGAAGTTATGTGATGTGTTTCTCTATGGGAAGTTAAGGTGGAGAGAAGGGTTTTTTCCGGTGGGATGAGGTGGCAGCAAGAGGCAGAAAGAGAGAGAGAGAATGAGGCGGATGAAAGTAGAAAAACCGCTGGACTTGGAATTGGATGCCTTGGCTAAAGTTTTTAAATATTATGAGGAGGTTGGTTCAGAGTTGTGATCTGCGATCATGATTGACTCTTCTCAAACACCTTTTCCCTCTGGATTGAGGGGGTAATGATTGCCTGCACCGAGGATACAGGGGATAAGATGCCGCCGGCTCCATCAGCGCGTGACACGTGGGACGTTGACAAAAGGACATGTGGAAGGTGGTGAGTGGGAATATGCGTGGGAGTAAAGGAGTATGGCTTCCACGTTTTGGAGGGAATTAAATTCAGATTTAGATAACAGAAAAATGAAGGAACAGTCTGCCCCTGCCCTGCCCCTGCCCCTGCCCTGCATCACCCAACTGAAATCAAACCTTCCTATTTGCTTTTTCCGTTCAACAACACTTTCATCTGTTCAAAATATTCTTCTCTCAAAACACAACGTAAAATCTGGCCTAACTACCAAATACCAATATCAGCACGCGGCTACTTTTTTTTTATTTAAGTTCGCATGATATACATATAAAATATTAAATAAAAAACAAAAATGGAATCGATAATGACATCATCTAATTTGTGAATTATTTCATGGTGATAATAACGTGACGGTGGTATGTGTTTAGTTGAAATAAATTTGTTGGTATGACAGTTTTTTATTTTTAATTGGGTTTGTGTGAGTGGCAGAAGAATGAGAGAAAAAAAGTAAAGGAAATAGGGGTAGGGGTAGGGGTATGAGAGGAGAGGATAAAAGAAACAGAGTTGTATTGTATTGTATGAGGAAGGTACAGCATGAAAGATAGGTCATAGCCAGCCCCGGTTCAGGAAGTACCGCGCCGTGAACCATGTCTTGTCAATGTCCAGGTCAATCTTCATCAACTGTATCTTTTTATATTATTACTTTAATATCTCAACTCAAATTAATCACATTTATTTCAATTACAGATCAAAATTCACTAAATTAACTAAATCAATTTTACTTTCATTAAAACTAAGGAAAATTTAAATTATTTTTTATTTTACTTTTATTATTATTATATTTTAAAATTAAAAACAACATAATTAATTATGTTTACTTTCTCCTCTTTATATTCATGATTTTCTTGTATTCAAAGTAAAGCAATCCTCATTTTTATATGATTTTCTACACTCAAATTTTCCATCATAATAACCATAGCCACTCTTATATTAAAAAATAATTATAAATATATATAGGCAAATACAGAAATAAAAATTAAGTTATCCAAATTTAACTATCAATATTTCTTTTCCCCATCTACCAAACATTGGATTAATTTTAGATATCTAAACTTCATTAAGTAAGATAAAATTTTATTTTTTGCACTAAACTTAGAAACATAAAATTCCAACGGTTAGTTTTCTTCCTATGAAGAAAGCTCCACCCTCCAAGGATGTCCCAAACAAGACTTTATTAAATATAGATGCAATGGGTGGTGCAAATCTGTGACACACCCAGTGATGAGAGTCAGAGATACATTATGATTGCTTCTGCATGCTAGATTCATTCCAACCATGCAAGTTCTGTTTTCTATCACCATAAATTTAAGAATCAGTATAACTTACACTTGTGCAATTTTGTTTCAACCCCACAAACTAATATATATGACACAGTTTCTCAAAAAGTTTTATCTCATACCTTCTTTCTATACCAACTTTATGCCAGTTTTTGTAGCTCAACAGCATGACATTTAAAAAAATATATATATTGATTTAAACCACTTTTTATGGATAATAATTTCAGACTAACCTAATTGTTTCAATTTTTTATTCGTGATTTCCTGTAATGTTTTTTATGGATTGAACGGATCCAATATTCAAAGGGAAACAAATTTTTTATTTCAAATATTTAATGCATTTGAACTTGAAATTATTGGCTATATTGAAACAATAATTGAGCTTTTGATTATAATATGTCACTGTTTCCATTATTTTATTATGTTTAAATGGACTTGGGTTGGGAAGACCACATATTTAAAAATAATAATTATAAATTTAAAATTATTGTAAAATAATATATATATAAATTTAATACATATATATATATAAAATAATATTATTT
>Ga0123341_1005235_pt1 | contig 11540 bp, 16 predicted proteins | sample Turbeapinknodule_FD_89959 | JGI IMG/M metagenome (GOLD analysis project Ga0123341, IMG submission 89959) | Root nodule microbial communities of legume samples collected from Mexico - Turtle bean Mexico pink nodule | ecosystem: Host-associated > Plants > Roots > Nodule | place: Mexico: Nepantla... | reverse complement strand
TCCCTTGGTTACGGACCCCCCGATCACCGCTCTTGGCGATCGTCTCCCTGATCTCTCTGTCACCTGGTCCACGTGTCACCCTGCGAGTGGTCCACGTGGTCCTCTGCTGCTGACGTCATCGACTAGCGATGACCGATCGGATCAGGAGTAATCCCTTCTTTACTAACCTCAACTCTCCATCTTTATTTATACTGCTTTTTCTTGCACACTTTACAATTTGTTCTTATACTATTTTCCTGGCATGCTTGACTCACAACGCTTTTCTCTGGTGCAGACATGATACTAGGCGTGGAGAAACGGAAGAGGTTTGCCAAGGTCTTGTCCACTCGTGGCAAGGCCACTTCTGGTGGGGCTGGTGCCTCTACACCCCCAGCCCCTGATGCTCTTGCTGCCACCTTTCCAACTTCCCCTGCCCAAAACACACCAACACCTGCACCTGCTCAAACCACCCAAAACCCCCCCTTCTTTTCATACCATACCAACCCCTACTTCTCCACTTCCCATCGCGGCCATCCCCTTGGCCATGGTTGGGGCCTCATCTCCACCAGCCCCCCTAGACAAAGGCAAAGGGGTGGTGATTGTTCCCTCGAGCGACGAGGAGGATACTGTTGAGGGACCAGTCTTCAAAAGGAGGAGGACCACCACAGTGGCCAAATCCCACTCCACCTCCAACAAGGATGTTGAGTCTCTGAGGGAGCATCCTCCAAGTGTCTTCACAACTCCTAACTATAGAGCACTGGGAGAGGGAGCTGAAACTGCCCCTGAGCCCACTTCTGCACCAGCCCCAGAGCTTCCTCGGGTCGTCCAACACTTGTTGAATGGCTTCCAGCAAGTGCTCCCGGAAGGCTCAACTGACGAGGCCATGGAGGAGAGTGTTATTCGTTCCCTTGGGGGATACCTTTCACGCGTCAGCTCTTGGCGGCAACAAACTGAAACAAAGGCCACGGAGTACCAGGCTCTGGCAGATTAATTGGCCTTGCTGAAAGAACAAACAATCGACCAGGCTTGCCGCTGGTTCAACCAAGAGGCCGCTATCAAAGAGGCTCTGAAGGTGGCGCAAAAAGCTGAGGAAGCAGCTAACAAAAGGCTTCATGAAGCAGGCCAAAAATATACTGAACTTCTTGCCAAAGTAGTGCCCCTTCATGAAAAGATCGTTGAGCTGAAAGCAGCCGCCGATACTTCCAAAACCAGAATAACCACCCTTGAGGAGCGCTGTGTTTCTCAAGAGGTAAACCTGGGCAAGGTGGAGGTTGAACTTGCTGCCAAGAATGAAGCTTTTGATTTGATAAAGACTGAACTCACCACACAGCTAACAGAGAAAGATGAACTCACCAAGCAGCTTGCTGAGAAGGTTGAAGCCTTGGCGGATATGGAGAAAAAGCTGGTTTCCCAAGCTGAGGACTCTCAAAAGATTGAGAAAGAGCTCTTTGACGACGCTGTGAATGCTTTTGCTGCAGGGTTTGGGGAAGCTCTGTCTCAGGTGGTCTGCAAACACCCTGAGATGGACATCTCCAACTATGCCCCTACTAACCATGTTGTCGAGGGGAAAGTCGTGCCCCTGGAATTTTCCGAAGACGACTGACTTTCCTTTTCTTTGTAACTTTAAAACTTTGTTATCTACTCTTCACATTCTGAATGACCTTCATCTTCTAACTTTAAAGATTTACTTCTACTTGCCTCTATTTACTGCTTCAAAGATGTTTCTGCTTGTTTACCTTTGATTTACTTCGCTTTAGCTTACTTTCTTTCTCGAACTATAGGTAGTACGCGCTCTTCCTCTTATCTTTCTTACTAATTCGAACGTGCATACCTTTCGCTTGATCCCTGCCTCTTCCAAATTCATAGGAATCTCTTATCTTGATCTTCATTTAACCCTCGTGGCCCTGAGGCGCCTACCCTCGAAGGTGTTACTGGCCTCGACATCGCTCAAAGGTGAAGGAGGACTTATCTTGGCCGAAGCCTACTTACTCGTACTTGGTGCCCACAATCAAGGAGAGACCTGCTAAAAACAAAATCGTTTCGTCCTCAGTGTGTCTAGACACTGGGACAAAGTTACACTTGGTGCCCATGCCCGAGGAGAGGCCTATTGAAGCAGTGTTGTACCGTCCCCGGTGTGTCTAAAACCAAGGCAACTAGTCCTTATCTCTCGCACTTGGTGCCCACGCCCGAGGAGAGGCCTGCTAGGAAGGAGTGTCGTTTCGTCCTCAGTGTGTCTAAAACACCAAGGCGGTTAGTGTACTTGGTGCCCACGCCTGAGGAGAGACCTGCTAAAAGTAGTGTCGTATGGTGCCCGGTGTGTCTAAACACCAAGATGAAGGTTTCCCGAAGGGACTTGGCGTTTACGCCCAAGGAGAAGGTTTCCCGAAGGATGGCGCTTCTCCTATCTGGCGTGTATCTGCACCAAGGCACATGGCTCTCCACTTCTCCGAACTTCCTTTCTGCCTGATGCCCACGCTCGAAGTAGGCGCCCCCGCCACTTCCTTGCGAGGTGTCTAAACATCAGGGTGACCGGGGGCTTGTCGCTCTCACCTGGGGAGGAGGCGTCCCGAAGGAATCCGTTAACTCCTGCCCAGGGATAAGATGCCCGGATTTTAACTGGGTTGTGCTTACCTTACCGGGGGCTTGTCACTCTCACCTGGGGAGGAGGCGTCCCGAAGGAATCCGTTAACTCCTACCCAGGGACAAGACGCCCAGATTTTAACTGGGTTATACTTACCTTACCGGGGGCTTGTCGCTCTCACCTGGGGAGGAGGCGTCCTGAAGGAATCCGTTAACTCCTTCCCAGGGACAAGACACCCAGATTTTAACTGGGGTATACTTACCTTTCGCACTTGACGTCCATGCCCGAAGAGTGCGCCCCCCGCCACTCCCCTTCAGGGTGTCTAAACGTTCGAGGCGGTTTGCTCGCTTGGTGCCCACACCCAGAGGAGATATCTGCATCACTCATGCTGAGGTGTCTAAACACCAAGGTGACGATTTTGTTTCGCACTGAACCGTGTCATTCCTTCTCAGCGTTTCTTTACATCGTAATAAGGAAAAGTTAAGACAATGTATGCTTAAACTGATTTTTACTTGGGTGACCTCATTAAAAAACCCCCGAAAGGGAAAAAGAGTGTCCCCTTAACTGTACACTGTATAGAGTTTTTAACTGAAATAAAACTTCAAGTTTGTCGCATTCCAAGTGCGCGGGATGGGGCCTCCCTCCAGAGTTTCAAGCTTATACAACCCGTTCCCCCGAGCCTCGGTTACTCTGAAGGGCCCGGTCCACTTAGGGGACAGTTTGTTTTCCAACTCATATTGATGAGCCTTCCGCATGACCAAGTCACTCACTTGGAACTGCCGAGGCTTCACCTTGGAACTATACTGATGCTCTACTCTTATCTTCACGGCCTCAGCCTTTATTCTTGCTTCTTCTCTGGCTTCGTCCAACAGATCTAGATTTACCTTCCTCTCCTCGTTGGACTCTTCAGCCACAAAACTCGGGAAGCGCGGTGAGCTCTCGTGAATCTCTACTGGGATCATGGCATCCGATCCGTATACCAAGCTGAACGGTGTCTCCATGGTGGAAGTCTGGGGCGTGGTGTGGTAGGCCCATACTATCCTGGGCACCTCCTCCTCCCAAGCTCCTTTGGCCTTCTCAAGCCTCCTTTTCAACCCCCTCAGCAAGATTCTGTTGGCGGACTCCACCTGTTCGTTCGTCTGGGGAGTTCGACTAATGCGAACACTTGCTTGATGCCTACCTCAGTACACAGCTTGCCCAGCTACTGGCTTGCAAACTAAGTACCATTATCCGAGACAAGGTGCCTAGGTACACCGAAGCGACACACAATGTTCTTCCAGACAAAGTGTTGTACCTTGTGTGCGGTGATCTGCTCCACTGGCTCTGTTTCTATCCATTTTGTGAAGTACTCAATAACAACTATCAAGTACTTCATCTGCCTTACTTCTAATGGGAAGGGCCCCAAAATGTCAATCCCCCATGTGTGGAAAGGCCATGGGCTGTAAATTGACCTCAGCTCTTCCGGGGGCGCCTTGTGCCAGTCGGCATGCAATTGGCACTGCTTGCACTGCTGGGCGTACCTTACGTAGTCCTCCCTCACTGTTGGCCAGTAGAAGCCTGCACGCACCACCTTGGACGCCAAAGACCTTCCTTCTACGTGGCTCCCACAAATTCCTTCATGGAGTTCAGACATTATCCTCGTGCACTCATCTCCGCTTACGCATGTCAAGATCGAGTGCGTGAACCCGTGTTTGAACAGTGCTCCATCCACGAGGGTACCACGCGGAATTTCTCTTTATCTTCTTGCCCTCTTCGGGCTCTGCTGGGAGGATCCCATCCGCAATGTAGCGCCTATAGGGCGTCATCCACGTGTCCCCTTCTTCCAGGACGCACACCTGCATGGGGTCCTCCTCTTTTGGCGAGGCCGGGTAGACACTTATACTGGGGGCCCTCGCCGTGTCCTGAATCAAGGACCGATGGCTCCTCGGCCTTCCCTTGAACGCACTGATCTGAAGGACGTCCACCCTGTTATCCGCCACAAATGTTCGCGGCGTTTTGAGGGTTTCCTGGATGACCGTCCTCTGCCTTCCCCCCTTGCTTGAGCTGGCCAGCTTGGCGAGCAGGTCAGCACGGGCATTCTACTCTCTTGGGACGTGGACCAACTCGAACGCCACGAACGCCCCTTTCAGCACTTGGACATACCTCAAATATGCAGCCATCTGCCGGTCTTTGGCTTGGTACTCCCCGGTCACCTGCCCCGTGACCAGCTGCGAATCACTCTTGGCCAACACGCTCCGCCCACCCATCTCTTTGGCTAAGAGCATCCCAGCTATTAGGGTCTTGTACTCTGCTTGATTATTACTTGCTTTGAACGCAAACCTCAAGGCCTGCTCGATCAGCAAACCGTTTGGCCCCTCCAGGACCACGCCGGCTCCACTCCCTTGCTGATTTGAGGACCCACCCACTGGGAGCCAACCTCTTCCTCTTGTTGTGTGCTTCCTGGCGAGAGCACCGCCAGGAAGTCCGCGTACACTTGTCCCTTGATGGACCCCCTGGGCTCATACAGAATATCAAACTCAGATAGCTCCATCGCCTAACGGACCATCCTCCCTGCGACATCTGGCTTTTGTAACACCTTCTAGATGGGGAGGTCCGTCATTACCACCACCGTAAAGCTTTGGAAGTAGTGACGGAGCCTCCTGGCCGAGAACACCACCGCCAGAGCCGCCTCTCTAAAGATTGATACCTCGCCTCCGGCCCTTGCAAGACCTTGCTTACGAAGTATTTAGGTTGCTAGGTCTGGTCCTACTCCTGAACCAGCACAGCATTGATCGCCCACTCGGTCACCGCAAAGTATAACCGGAGGGGCACGCCTGTTCGTGGTTTACAAAGCACGGGAGGAGCCGCCAGATACTCCTTGAGCTTGAGGAAGTCCACACGAACCTACTGTTTCTTTTTAAGCACTGGAAGTAAGGGTGCCCCTTGTCTCCTCCAGCGGACACGAACTTGGACAGAGCGGCCATCCGCCCCGTCAATTGCTGCACCTCCTTCACCGCCCGAGGCGGGACTCCTCATTGCCAGAATCACCACATACTTGTCGGGGTTCGCCTCTATCCCCCGTTCAGTGAGGAGAAAACCCAAAAACTTACACGCCTCGACCCCAAAGATACACTTCTCAGGGTTCAGCTTCAGGCGGTACTTGCCTATTGTGGCGAACAACTCTTCCAGATCAGTTGTGTGCCGCCCCCGCTCTTGGGAGGTCACCACCATGTCGTCTACGTAGGCCTGCACATTTCTACCCAACATGGGTGCAAGGACCTTATCCATCAATCTCTGATAGGTGGCGCCTGCATTCTTCAACCCAAACGGCATTACCTTGTAGCAATAACAGCACGTCTCGGTCATGAACGTCGTTTTGCACTCGTCGCGGGGTTGCATCTTGATCTGGTTGTACCCCGAAAACGCATCCAGAAAGCTCAGCATCTTGCAGCCCAAGGCGCTGTCCACCAACGCGTCGATGCTGGGCAGGGGATACAAATCCTTGGGGCACGTCTTATTCAAGTCAGTGAAGTCCACACACATCCTCCACTTTTCGTTTGCCTTCTTCACTAACACCACGTTGGCCAACCACTCAGGGTATTGGATCTCCCTGATGTGGTCGGCGCTCAGCAGCTTTCTGGTCTCTTCCTGCATGACGAGGCGCCTTTCCTCGTTGAACTTCCTCTTCCTCTGTCGCACAGGGCGGACCTTAGGGTCCATGGTGAGATGGTAGCATAAAAAATTTGGGTCGATATCGGGCATGTCCGAGGCGGACCATGCAAAGACGTCCAGCATGAGATTACTGCCGCCACCTGGTCCTGCTCTTCCTGACCCAGCAGTCGTCCCAGTTTAAAGGTCTTCCCACCAATCCGCCTCTCCACCACGTTCTCGACCGGCTCGGGACGCCTATCCCGAGAGTTCTCCGCGCGAGCTACACCCTCGAGGCCTTGCCTTCTAGATGCTTCCTCAGTAGGCGCTTCCCCCATGGGCAATGCCACCCCGGGCATCTCCTCCATGGGCGTCTCCTCCACGGGTACCGCCCCCGCGGGCGCCTCCTCCACGGGCACTGCTTCCGCGGGCGTCTCCTCCACGGGCTCTACCTCCATGGGCGTATCCGCGCTGGGTGGGCACTCCACCACCATAAACACGCCTCTCTTTATTTTTAGGCTATTTTCATAGCACTTTTTCGCTTCCTGCTGATCGGACTTGATCACGATCACTCTGCCACTGAGATAAGGCAGTTTCAGCTTCATGTGCCGTGTGGACGACACCCCCATCAATCTGTTCAAGGCTGGCCTCCCCAGCAGAATGTTGTACGCCGAATTGGCATTCACAACTAGATACCTTATGTTCTCAGTGCGCGACGCGGTACCATCCGTGAAAGTCGTCCTCAGCTCTAGATAGTCGCGCACCTCCACTTGGTCCTCCACTTGGTCCCCTACGAAGCCATACAAGCACCCTGTATATGGCCTCAGCAGATCAGGGGACATCTATAACTTATTGAACGTGGACCAGAACATTACATCCGCAGAGCTGCCCTGGTTCACGAGCACGCGGTGCACCTTCCTCCCAGTAGTTACGACTGAAATCACCACAGGGTCATTATCGTGGGGGACGACGTCGTGAAGATTAGCCCTCGTGAACGCAAGGTCGATGTCCAACGAATCATCCGCCCCCTGCTCAGCCACCGAATTCACTGACCGCACATACCTCTTGCGCTGAGAGGCAGTGCATCCTCCGCCTAAAAAACCACCAGAAATGGTGTGAACCTCCCCATGGATAGGCATCTCATGAGCCTGATCTTCTACCGGTACCGCCAAGGCCGCAGCTGCGGATGACCCCACCAGATAGTCATTCAAGAACCCGCTCTTGACTAACTCGTCCAACTGATGGCCCAGAGCCAAGCAGTTGTTGATCTGATGCCCAAACGCTTGATGGAACTCACACCACGCGTCCTTGTATGGTCCCAACACCTTATCTATCTTCAGAGAAACCCTTAACATATCTGCTATGTTGAGCACAACAATGAGGTCCTTCAACTCCACCACAAAGTCGTGCCTGACTGGCCTGTTCTCCCCTGAGTGCCCCCTCGCCAGGGGCTTCCTCGCCTCGTAAGGGGGCTTCCTCTCTTCGTAGGGGCGCTTCCTCTCCTGGCCTCTCCTCCCTGTCACGGCTTCATTCACCCTGGCGGGTTGTGCATGCGACTATGCTCTAAGGCGTGCGGGTGCGACACTTGCACGTTTCTCGCACACCTCACCTTCCGTTGTGATGTGCTCCACCGCGCGACACTTGATTTCTGCAAAAGTTCTGGGGCGATTCCTAATGATTGACTCGCAGAATGGCCCAGGACAGATCCCCTTCCTGAATGCATACACGATCATTGGCTCTTCCGTGGTTCCAACCTTCACCACCTGCGCCCAAAAACGGTTGATGTATTCTTTCAACGTCTCCCCTGATACTGCTTCACATCGAAGAGGTCATACGACACCGGCGGGGGAGCCCGGTTCGCGATGTACTACTCCCTGAACAGCTGTGAAAGCTGCGCAAAGGAGGTCACGTGACCATCTGGAAGGCTAATAAACCAGTCCATTGCCATACCTGTCAACGTGCTCATGAAGAGCTTGCACCTCACGGCGTCAGAACCGCCGACAAGCATCATCTACGTGTGGAACACAGTGAGGTGCGCCTCTAGATCTTCCATTCCTGTGAACGTCACCTTAGGACGTACAAACGTGTGGGGGATCACTACCTCCATGATATACTGCGAGAAAGGCATGGGAAACTCCCTGGGCGGTGTAAAACACTCACGATCCTCTGTTTCGCGATTCCCAGGGTGGTTGCGCATCCCGCGGCGCAAATCTTCGTTCGCGCGGCAGAACTCTTCATTTCTCGCCTGCGACGCCGCAAGATCCAGCTGAATGCGTTCTTGCTTTGCTTTCGACGCCGCCATCACCTCTTGAAGGCCTTGCATCACCTGCATGACCTGCTGCAAGGTCATGCCATCACTCTCTGCGCGCATTGTTGAACTCTGCCTCGTAGTCCTCATTCTTCATGGTTTCTTGGAGAATCTTGAACTGTTTCTGCAGATCTTAGAACTTTCTTCGATGGAACTAAACGAATCTTGAAGATTATCGATGAGTCTTGCAAGAATCTTGAAAAACTTCCACGAACCTCGCTGTCGCTACTGAAACTCGAACTTCTTGCGGTGGGACTGTTGTTTTAGATCAGGCCCCACGGTGGGCGCCAAATGTTCCTGCCGGTTGACCAGATTGTTCTTCATGCGTAGCTTCAAGCTGCGTATCAAGGACTCATTCGTCTTCGTTCCAAATCTTCACCCTTCGCCGTCGTGAATACCTGAAATAGAGAGAACAAAGGGCGCCCTCGCGGCCGTTTGCACTCTGACGCTCAAGTCAGTACTGGCAGAAAACACCGTGCACCTCCGTATCAAAACACCACAGACACTGTGTTCAGAAGGTGCGTAACTGAATTCTAACTATTTTCTCTCTTGTTCTCAAGTCACTCGTGCGTACAGTGTGTAAGCGCAAATGACTCAAAACATGTCAAAAGTGTAAAAGGTGCAAAGGTACCTTAGTCTGCTGACAACGAAAGCTTATATACCTTTCCAGTGCTTTTGCCACGTGTCTCCTTCTGACTTAAGCGTAACTTTGCGCGGGTGGCCTTACGACGCTGTAACCCAACTTAGGGTAATCCCAGCGTGTAAATCTCCCTTCTCGAAGTGCATCTGGCGCAGGGGGTGACTACCTAGGTGTCAACTCATGCGCCCCAGCTTCTTAGTCACTCGCCCTGCGAGTATTTCTGCCCTCCTCACGTACCATACATGCAGATTACCCCCTGGGATGTGGTCCTTTCAAGGGCCGTATCTGTCCCAGTGGTTTTCTAACGGTGGCGCGTACTGCCGCGTTCCCATGCCTCATGCACAGATACTTCGTGAGTTGGGTCTCTCCCTGCTGGTACTGGGGGTGTGGCTTGGAAACCACTTTTCTCTTCTATTATTACTCTTTCGGGGTACCGAGGCCCGAGACCTCCACGCCCCTACCGTGCCGCCCCCTCCACGGTCACTCTCACCCGTGGGTATCGGGGGGGTGGCACCACCCAGCTGTAAGCACTTCTTGGCCCAAACCCAGTCAACGCCCGAGGCCGGTCAAAGCCCGAGGCCAATCAACGCCTGAGGTCGGTCAATGCCCGAGGCCGGTCAACGCTCGAGGCCTGGTCGACCTCCCTTCTCACCTCATTGCGTCCCTGATGGGTCCTACCAAGTGTTGACCTTGGTCAACGCCCGAGGACGGGTCGGTACAATGACTAAATTGACTTGAATGATATGGTGTTAACTATGTTTACATATCCAAAAATCATCTTAAATGACATAATGCTAACTAAATATCCTCGTTGACATCAAAATTCCCTTTATTTAAGAGAATCATGTGGAAAGGCCCCTTGGCGAATAACCTTGTTAAATCTTTCTCATGTTGGTCGAGAACATGTTGTTGTGCCTTCAAGAATTTCTCATCTTCCTTTTATGTCCTCTCCTGCTTGGTGTGATGAGAGAGGATGATATAAGTTAGGGTCATGCCAAGACAACTGACTATCAATCATTTGAGCACACTATTTCCAACTCCTTGTTCTTGTTAGTGAAGAAAGTGTTAACATTTGTAACATCTTTCAAGGAACTTCTACAATTATCATACTTGTTTATTAGCTTTTCCACCTCTACCAAGGCACCATCTTCCACCATTTAAAAGCCCATTCTTTCCCCATAACTCCACAAAGGTACTTAGTAATTCTTGGGGAGGGTCGATATGTAAAGCTCTATTTGTTGGATGAACTTAATGAAAAACTAATTTTTTTATAGCTAAAGGTTTCAACCAAGGAAACCACTTGTTGAGGAACTTGTTTCAGTCTCAATAGGATTATGAAACCTTTTCAACGACCTAAGAGAGAGTGACTTATCAAAATGATGTTTTTAGGAAGACCTCCTCTTTTTGTGCCTCTGGTTGTGCGGAGGATGTAAATTTTTTGGAACCAAGACGTTCCTTCCTCAAACTTATTCTTCTTCTTTTCGACAATAACAATGAGATACTTCATTTTAAGTTTCTTGAAGTAATATTTGTTTTTGGATTTGTGATAGCCATGATATCTACAATAAAGAGAAAAAGAACTAAATTAAAATCATCAAAACAAGTAAAATTAATAAGAAGGAAACATATTGTCATGTTCTTATCAACAATGAGAAGTTTTCAATGAAGTTTACCTAATATCCACAACGCCTCAAATCCCTCATTCAACAACCTCAAGCACATATGATACCTAACGAGATTTTTTTATCAATAAATTAAGAACTTGATTTTTTTCACCATCATAAAAATATTGACAAGCATAAATAAATAAAATCTTATTTCATGAGTCCTCTCGACAATAAAAAATATTGTCAGTGGCATAACACCAAGAATTTTTTTCTCTAGAATACACACGATATAATTTTCAAAAATATTATTTGACATAAGATATATCCACCAATTAATGTAAGTCATCCTTAATATGCTTCAAAGACTTCCTTTTTTTTCAAATTAGGACATAGATCTTTAGTGTCATTTGGGTTTGAACTTTGATCATTAGATTCCTTACAAAATAAACCACAGGTCTTTAGCTATCCACTATATTTGCATCACTCTACTTCAAACAATTAATCCTAAAAACTCATCAAACCTAAATAACCTTCAAAAACTCAAGAAGAAAACAAACTTACTTGATGCTAAACAACGAACAAAAACTTCTCTAATACTATAAAAGTGAAAATTACTCAAATAAAAGGTTACAAAATGAACAAGGATTGAAAACTACTAATTAACTATTAACTATAAAATAAAATTTATTTAAAAAAAATATACATGAAAGTTAGAGATCTTCTCAACTATTAAAACAAGGATAAATCATAATCTTTATCAAGTATCTGGACTTTTGTAATGAATAGAAAAATGATATC
>Ga0123341_1005232_pt1 | contig 11543 bp, 9 predicted proteins | sample Turbeapinknodule_FD_89959 | JGI IMG/M metagenome (GOLD analysis project Ga0123341, IMG submission 89959) | Root nodule microbial communities of legume samples collected from Mexico - Turtle bean Mexico pink nodule | ecosystem: Host-associated > Plants > Roots > Nodule | place: Mexico: Nepantla... | reverse complement strand
ATTTAATACAAGGTTTTATAATAGGAAAAATATTCACTAAAAGTGAACACAATAAATGATGATGTTATCTAATATGTTAATAATCAATTTTTTTTATAATATCATTGCCTCTTTGCAATATTAACTCTTCTAGTTTTTTTCCTTTTTATATTTTTATTTGTTGTAAAAAATGTATAAATATAAATTTTCCTTTCAAAATAAAATTAAAGTACCACACATAACATTTGGACATTTTTTAAATGATCAAAATAGCATTCACTTTTTTTTGTTATGCAGCAGAGATGAAAAAAATTGCATTTAAAATATCATCATTCATAATGGCTTTAAAAGCATTACAGCTTGTACAAAGAAAGTAGTAAATGAATCACAGATTCTAAACTATATTAGGTTCAAATATTTGCCACCAATGCTCTCTATAGTAGAATTTCTGAGCATTGTTTTCATGTGAACTGAGCCAACTTGTAATGCAAACTCTTCTGCACTGATTTTGGAAGATCAAATGATTAATTCGTTTCATTTAGTTAATAGTTAGTGGAGTTTAGATGATTATCTACTTGTATTTAGTAGATTACAAGGCACATAAGTAACCATTTTGTACAGACTTCTCATTGGAATCAACACCACATGTTTGAATTGTCACAACTTCTATCAGTTCTCCTTTCTCTGGTTTTTTTCCATCTTGTCAACAAACAAGCTGTGAGAGCTCTCAAAGATTTTAGTAATAAAAACATCTTTTTAACATAGATTTTACTATTTGATGAAATAGGACCCTCTCAATGACTCATTTCATTTTACTAAAAAAATAAATTTAGATACTAAAAGACAGATAAAGAGAGTACTAAAAGAAGTGAATAGCTAAACATTTTTTTTCATTGTTACTATAATAAATGTTTCTTTATCAAATACATTCAATCAATCACCTTCATAAAGCTAATTTGCTAAACTTAATGATAATTTATTTTTCTTTTCTCTACTCCTTACAATATGCTAAAAGTTATTGAGCTTAACAAATGAGAGGATAAAGGTTTCTATTTCACTAAATAATTGGTGCAATTTTATCTGAGATTTCCACCGTCTTGAAAAGCTGGTTTCAGAACATTAAACTTTGACCAGTGAATAATACTCAAATGGTGTTCATTGTTCTGAAACCACCAGTTTCTTCAGCTCCTTTTTATTTACCTGAAATTTCACAGGAGAAACAATTAACTACTTTTCCATTCTAGAAGATATGTCAAGGTGAAAAAAGAAATGATGTTGATAAGGACAAGATCGAAGCAAAAGTAAATTACCTTCCCCATGGCATTGCGAGGGAGTTTCTCCCACAGAATTAGTTTAGTTGGAATCTAACAAAAATATGCAAACAAATTATCAAAAGAGAATAATTATGCCTTATTACAAAGACAAGAAATTAGCAGCAAACAGAAATGGTGTATTTTAATTGTTTGGTTAGAGTGAGATAGCCAAGAAATAAATGAAGTGCATTGAATTTTGAGAATAATTTGTCATCACATGAGCCCAGAAAGAAATTAATTTGTCATCATAGATACATAGTTTTTTTTTTAAAAACTTCCATGTTAAACATTATTATGCAACTTGACATCTCGGTTAAGCTGAATCATAGATACATAGTTTAAGATTTTCTCTTCGGATCTCTCTTTCACATTATATATCTTATACACACTCAAAAAACAAAAATGGTCATGTTGAGATACCTTATAAGGTGCAATTTTTTCTTTGGCCCAGGTGGATAATTCTTCTAGGGTTAGAACAGGCTTTGATTCTTGATCTCGCTTTGCTTTAACATCAGCATGTGGCACAATGAGTGCACCTACAATCTCTCCATAGTCTTTGTCTGGTAATCCTAAAATGACACATTCTGAGACAGCTGGATGCTGCAAAAAATGTTTAGTGTGTGAATATTCATATATCATGCATTATATTCAACTCTTCCATGGAGAAAAAAAAAATGCAGCAAATACATGGGGTTGATAACACCTAGCAACCCATAATGAGAAAATGGTAGCAACTTGCCTCTATGATAACTGATTCAATTTCTAATGCAGAGAGCTTATAGCCACCAGCTTTGATTATATCAGCATTAGTACCTGTTAAACAAGTAGAGAATGTACACAACGTTATTTTTAGTTTTATTTCCATCACAAACTTTATCTCCGATGTTCAGTTGTTTGTTGTTATCTCAATGTTTACTCGTAGTCAATCAAGATGAAATAGTTGAGTTCTCATCCATGCCCAAATAAAAAATATCAGGAAAAACCAAATTTTCTGGCTATCAGCTATTAGGGATAAATGTTTCTGTCAAAAACAGGTAAAAAAATTTAAGCATTTTTTCTCTTACTTTTTGTTGTGAGACTTGTTTTGGAAAAGTGAAATCACTGCCTCAAGGAAAAATCTAGAAAATTTCAAATGGGATATGTTTTTATTAATTAAGGCATGAGAATCATGCTACAGGGTGCACTAAAAGTTCACTTTTATGAGCAAACATAGAGAAATATAAATTTCCTTACGTCCTAAAATGATGTAATATCCATCTTCATCTGTAGTAACTGCATCTCCAGTCTTAAAGAATCCATCATCAGTAAATGATTCCTTCGTTACCTGCATGGATATAGGAAAAATTCTCAGAAGTAGATATGATATCCTTTTTAACATTCTCTTTATTAGGAATCTTGGACTTTCAGGAACTGAAAGAGGGTATTGTATCATGATTTACATAAAATCATCATGCAATGCATTGTACCTCAATAACAATTTGGAGGAGCATAAAAAGTAAAAAGAACAGGTAATAAGTACTTCTGAATCCCTGAATAGAATAACTTGAAAGTACCTCAGGAAGTTTCCAATATTCTTTAAACAATGAAGGGCTTTTAACGCAAAGCTCACCCATTCCATTATTATAGTCATTCTCATTCTCTTCATCTGCAATAATCTTTACCTGTCAAGCAGACAGAAATGTCAGCCTTAAAATTCCATACAATATTTTTTTCTCATTGAGTGTCGATAACACTTGAGAAAACGCCTCAAGTTTTTTAGTAAAAATCTCATTATGTCAAAGTAAACTTTGAACCTGTCCTTCAAGTTTCAGTCATATATCACTTTATTGAGTGTTTAGAACAATGAATTTAGTTTCCTTAACCCGATTTGAAACTTGAGCATAGACCATTGGTTACTAAAATCTCTACAGTGTTGTTTAGGATATCTGATCATGTAAAAAGATTATGCAGTAGTGGAATGAGAGATAAAACAGCCAAATTTCTATGGCAAGTAGCAGAGAACAACTTCAAGATCAACTAACCTGTATACCGGGAAATGGTTTGCCCACGGTTCCTGGCTTGCGCTCACCTTTCAATGGATTTGACAATGCCATAACAAACTAGAAACATTAACATAATACAATAAGATTCGTCTAAAAAAATCACAGTACTTTTATTAAGAAAACTAGTGAAATACATACATGATTCAATACAAAGTTGAAGGACTTAAACTAAAGTTTACTTACTTCAGTCATGCCATATCGTTCCAATAAGCGATGCCCAGTGATGGCTTCCCATTCTTGCATAACAGGTAGTGGAAGTGCAGAGGACCCACACATCTGAATATTAACATGACATTATATCAGATTTCTAAGATTGAATCAGTAGTCAACATCCGTGCATGCTAAATTTCAACACCAGTGAGTTACATATTAAAAATTGAAGAACAATCCATTATTTTCAAAATTCAAAAGAACTTCCTGTTTATCTTCTTTCAAGATACAAAAATTGTTCAACACAAACTACTGGGCCTCTTTTTCTTACCATAAGACGCAAGTTATTTGCAGCAGACGCTGAAACATGTTGAAGCTCAGGATCCATTGCATTATAACCTTGTATCAATCGGGCATAGATAGTTGGAACCTTCATTTAAAAAAGGATTTGAGTATAATCAGATCACCCAGGACAAAACAAAGAACACCATCAAATGGCCTGCAATTTATAAATACTCTTTTTGTATGGCTATATCTGTAAAAACCATTTTTTCAGCCAAGCTTAAGTTATATCCACAAACCAAGGTACCATGAGAATGAACCATATGATATATCATATATATGAACAATGTTAATAAGAATTATACTTACTCCAGTGAACACAGTTATAGCATCGTCGGCCTTAGAACCATCAGTTGGATATGATTCACGCCATCTCTGCCAAACTCCCCTCACACTAAATTTTGGCAAAAACTCAACCTTCAACAACACAAGTACATTCTTAGCCACATAAATCTGTTTAAAATGGATACTATCTATTTTGAGGCCACTTAAAGATTCGTTAAGATCTTATTTTCTAGTTGTCTATTCTTTGGAAGCATAAGTGAAGAGAGTATATTACCGAGGAACCTGTATAGAGAGGGGCCATTAAACCATTGAAAAACCCATGAACATGTATATCATATACGTTAAGGATTGACGTAATAAAGATATCACAAATCATATTTTGCAAACATACTAAAGATGATAATATGTTTTGAATAATTTGAAAATTATTGAACAATGTATTGAAAGAAACTTTCAAGGATATGATGTAGTGGTAGACAATGCAGAAACTTGTCAGCAGCCGTGTATTCCCATGCTTTTGCCAAAGTTTGGACCTAATATCAAAGAAAGAATTAAAAAAATATTTACAAAATTAATAACAAGATGAGTTGGACTGACAAGCTCAAGTCGACAGGGATTATATTGCATTCTGATTAAAGCCAAATCATAAACAGTAGTTCATGCATGAGTTGATAATATCACACCAATTTCCTCAATCACAAAGCCCATATTCAGGAGAGTATTTTATTTTAGTAGATGATGAAACTTTTAATTCAAAGTAATAAATGTAACTAGAGATAAACATAGAGCATACCTGGGAAATTATGCTTCTGTGTGTATGAACAACTCCCTTAGGTTTACCGGTAGTCCCACTGGTGTACAAAATCAGTGCTGGATCTTCTTCACCTATGCCAAAGGATATGAAAAACAAAGAAAGAACTGTCAACAGATTGCTAGTGAAAGACTCTACCATATCCATATATAAAAGCTGAAACCGATTTTCTTACCTGATCCTCCAATAATATTATCCAACAAAATCCTGTCTGCATGAATTTTCCCATTCTGTTGGCGTTCATCTCTGCTTTTCTCTAAAGACGTGTTGACAACAGATGGAAGATGAAAAAACTGAGAAGAGCTTTTATTGGCTACGGTTTGCATTAATTCACTATGCTCTTCAGTACTCAGTATTGCAGATATATCCTACAGCCAAATTATATCAAATTTCTATTAAGATTTAATCCACAAAGCAGAAGTGAAGCACGAGGTGATGTAGAATAATCAGATAGTTTAATTACAAAAGAAAAGAGACTCCAACGCATACCGAATTATCAATCACATACAAGATCTCTACTTCTGGATAGCTGGTTGCAAGGGGAACAGCAACACCTCCACTGAGCCAAATCCCAATTATTCCAGCAACAAATTCAGCAGAGGGTTTGGCTACAATTCCTATTCGAGCTCCACCAAGATTTCCCTGGGTTTCGATACCAATTAGAATTTAGTAAATATTTTGAACATATTCACAAATGTAGTACTACACACGAATGCCAAGCAACAGACTATGAATTTTGTTAATCTTCAATATTTAGCAAGTGATCCGAATAGAATAAAAAACTGAGTTTTCTTAATGAGAACATAGTGTCCCCTGCTTTCAAGCTTTTACTATGTGTAGGCTTTGTTCTGCCAAAACAATAGTAAGAGAATAGTAAGGTGTGACTCACTGTTTGTGCATCACTGGCACACAAGAGATTAGATATCTTCTGTGCTGATGAGATGAGTTCCTTGTAACTATAACTCTTCTGATCAGCCCTGATAGCAACATTTTCATGAGCTGTAGGTTCTTGCTTAGCAATTGCTTTTACCACCTCCATTAATGTAGCAGGTGCAGATGCTATATAAAAGGAAGCAAGAGTCAAATAACCTTTACAAATGAATTTATTAGATATTAAACAAATCCCACGTGATGTAAACTGAACAACCATAATATCTGTCTGGTTTTTTTCTCAAGTCACTAGATAATCAGAACCAAGATGGTCCTTCTAAACTTCCCAGCACAGCAATATCACTATCATAAGGACATAATTCAAAACAAGTCAAGATAACTTCATTTTTCGTGTTTAAAGCTCTTGATCTTCCTGGACACCGAAATGTTAAACCCAAGCTTCCATAAAGCAATAACCAGGTTTTCATGGTGTACTAGGCAACGCTACAACATGATCCACAATTAGGAGATACAAAAGCCAAAACGCTACTTGTCACAAAAAAGATGCTTCATAATAATCTCTATCCTTAAATACCTTTTTCTTTAAAAAAAACCCAAGCATGATGTTAACTAATAGCTAGAATATAAACAAAGTAGAACCACCAAAAGTAGTATTTAAGAATACATTACATTCAGATGAAAAAAAAAATTAAAAAAAGGGAGAGTTAGAAGAGGGAAAAGGAAACACACCCTTTACTTCTGCATGCAATCGTGACATACCCCAACAATATATTTCATCAAATTCAACCTCAAGATATAATTTTTTTCATGGGTCTAATAACCCAGTTGAAAGAAAAAAACAAAAACAGTGACCCCAGAAGAAAGAATCCCCAAAAGCAAAAGACTCACATTCAAAACAGTAAGAAAGTTAATTTCAGTGTGAAGAACCAATCAGAGAGAGAGAGAGACTCACACGAAAGTGGATGAAGCTTAGAGAAAGAGAACCTGGGGAAGGAAACGTGATGTGGGAAAAGAGGGAAAGAAGAGGAAGTTATGAAGGGATGGGTAGAAAAAGTGCGTAGGTGTAGAGGTAGCGGAAGGAGAGAGAGGTGTTTGTTGAAAGCTTTCAATGAGCGACTCATTTAGGTGGCTGGTTGATATTGGTAACAGCTAATCGAGCGGTGGAGTTAGGTGGAATTCAAACGGCGTGCTACAAATTCTTTTCCGCACGTTCACTCTTTTACCTCCACAATTTGTCTTCTTCTGAGTCAAATGTGGCAATTTCGGAGACTGTGATATGCCTTATTCAATTCCAAATCCAATTCCAACACAGTTTCTTATTTATCTTTTCTGGGCTTCCTCTCTTTTGGGGGGCTTTCTGGTTATTGTTTCTTAGTTCTTGAGACCCTTTGTTACCATGATATTAACGTGAACATGATTGAAAACTCGTGACCATATCTTGTACTTCTGGTGCCCTTTTCGTTGATGGGCTTCTTTGTGGTAGGAATTAGCTTAGTACAGAAACAAAAGTTTTCTTTTTCTTCTCTGGTGGGGTTGGGATTATCATAGTACACAAACAAAAAGTGGATTTCTTTGATTAAAAAAATAACTAAAATATACACAAGGAGTAGCATAAAACAATACATATACGTAGTACTTCAAACGGATGCGTATAATCGGAAACGAGCCCACCAGGTTTTAATTTTAGATAATGAATTGAATAATAGTGGGTCACACTGACATAAACATGTGTTTGGTTTGACCCGCAAGATTTGATTTTTTTTTTTTTTCAATTAGATTTTTCGAGAGTTGGACTAGTTGGTATACTATTTTAGTGCTTTTTGGTTTGTTTCTTTATTGAGGTGAAAAATAAAAGTAGCATTAGATAATGGGTTGTGTCAAGCACTTTAAAAAATGTTAGGTGTTAATGGGCGAAGCGATTTGATCATCTGTGGAAGTTAATGACAAGAAGGTTCGCGTCATGTGTTCATGTATCTTTCAAGCAATTCTGCAATAAAAAAATGCAGAAGAAAGAAGGAAGAGCAGAACAGAACCCACTTTTTAAAACCTTGTGTCAGTTTGCCATTCTAACTTCTCGCTACTCGAAGGGTCTAAAATGTCTGACCCCAAAACAATAGGTTCCCCAAATATGAATGCATATCCACCACGTCATAAAAGAGTAGTTAGAAGTCTTAGCGTGGAGAATACAATGAACTGTTTTGGATAATCTTGTGTTAGTGGGCATGTTGCAGGGGCTATTTCTTGATTGCTATTCACACATATCACGATCAATAACTTTGATGGAACTAGTTTAATAAGAACAACTGCCTTAAATTTAAGGGTAAAAAATGGGATAATGAATTCAAATCTCACATTTCATTTCATACAATTTGTTTCCTTGACTTTTCTATGTGAGAATGACAAAGGGTTAATACATTTTTTTTTCTTGTAAGTTAGCTTTTGCTTCTTTTAACTTTACTTTGTTTTGGTTTTGGTACCCAAAAGTTTTGCCTAGTTTAGCTTTCGATCTTCAATTGACATTGGTTAAAATACCAAGCTTGGCCATTGACAAATAAAATAGGGGCATTTTTTGTTTTAATTTCAAAGTCAGTTTTGCCCACCTTGTACTCGTTCCAATAAAAATCTGTGATTGAAATTATTTTCGGCACCCATTTCCATTGTGTTCATCGACATAAAATAAATTCTATCCATCTTTAAAACAGATGTTAATCTAGACACACATTGCAAATATGTTTGTTCATTGATTTAAACTAGGTTCTATCTACAAAGGTACTGCAATACCAGGCTTGAAAATTTGTGGATTAACATCAAAGTGAAACTTACTTATAGTCACAAACATGACAACATCAAAGGTTTTGTTCAAGTTGACCACCTCCGTAGTCCATTGCCCACAAGGTTAAAGTCATAATAGTAGATGGTCAACATGATCATTGACCTTATCATCTCCTCCACCAGAAGGGTGTTCTGGCTCCCTGGGAAGGAGGTGGTGTAAGAATATCAAGCATTGTTTCCTTCTCTTTTGGGGTCAGTGAAACACCTCTAACAAGGTCCAGAGCCATGATATGGACATTAGTCTTTTGTTTATGCTTCTTGTAAGCCCATCCTCCTGCAGCTACAGCAGCAACTAGGACCTATTTGAAAGAACATATTTTTGGAATCAGCAAAAATTTAAACTACATAAAAAGTAAAAAGCAAATTCAAGTCCTTTCAGTCCTCCAGATAAATTTTTTTACAGGTGATAACCACAAAGCTGCTGTCTGCATATCAAACTTTGGCGTATAGAGTACAGTCTCTCCAAAATCGTCCTCGAGCTTTTTGAAGATTTCCTTGTCACTCTTTCCAGCCCGAATTTCATCACGAATTAACTGAGAAACAGTACAAGTGCTTAGAGTTTGCTTGATAGCGACAAGGCTCACTTTCAAAAACTGCTAGCAGACATGGCTGTTTTTTTCATTTTAAAGAAATTCTTAGCAGAAATGGATCAAAAGCAAACATAAAACTAAGCAAGAAACTTCAAAATATATGTTCTACAAATAGGAAAATCAGTTATTTCACACACCCAGAATTCCATCACAACCCTGGCATATTCTGTTTAATTTTTCGTAGCTTCATCGAGACAAAAATTCAAGTCCAATGAAGGGTACAAAAAACAAAAGGCTTTAGCCAATGAAGCTTTATAAACCGTGTATCCAATTAAACCAAAAAGGGGGAGTTTTTTTTTTCTTTTTCCTCCTGTGGGGTTGCAGGAATGAAAATTGACAGCCATTTAGTTGACAGAAAGCCAAAGTAAGCATGAAAGAAGATAAACTATACAAGTAAACAAGAAAGAATACTGCATTACTTCATAAAAGTTAAACCGTTACCACGAGGGAAAGCAGATTAACAAGTAATATATCCAAATGATACATTGATATTTGATAACTCATACTAGAAGTTGCATCAAAGAAGAATTTGGGTGTTCGATGTTAATTTTTAAGTCGCACACAAAAAACAACAATCTTATTTTAGACTCCACCCTTATGCACCAATTCATCTCAGTCCCTTATCCTAATTATTTCAATTTTACAAGCCATTTGAAGTTCAAACAAGTAGTTGAATGAAAGACAAAATAAATAAACTGACATAATAATGTTTCTGCAAGCAGTACGGAAATAATTAATAAGTAAATACCCATATCAGAAAGTAAAAGTGCAGAGCAGATAAGCACCTTCCTGAGCAAAATGGCAATGTCTGCTTGAGAATCCTCAATGGATTGACTCCCACACTCCGTGCACCTCACATTGTGACTAATGTTTCTTGCCCGAGCATCTACTATCATTGCCTTCTTCACTGCATCATCCTCACTCGCCATTTTAACCTACCAAATAAAACATCCAAAAAAAAGGGACTTCATACGCTGAGTGGAAGAGAAAGTAATGAAACTTCTGTTTCAGCCACACATTTTACCAAACAGCTGCAAGGCAAAACCAGGACAGGAACATAACAAAATAAAGCAAAGAAAAAATAAAAAATCACGATGCCTTAACTCTAACACCCAATGATCATGAAAGTTAAAAAACACCAGAAACTAATCCCTATAATCTAAAGCATAAACAACGCGAAAAGCTTTCGTTCATTCATTTTGTCGAACAGTTGCAATGCACAAATTTCAGCAGAGAAAACATTCCCTCCAAAACTAAAAGGAAAAAGTAAATTTTACATGGAGTTTAATACATGGATTTATTGAATATAGATAAATGCAAAATGGGTTTTACGTAGAAACTCACTGAAAAAAATTGATGAAAAAGTAAGGGAGAGTGTGCGATCGTGGTTCTTCTTGGCTTTGGATTCAAAGCTTAGATTAGATTATGCGGTGCGTTTTGGGTTATCAAAGAATCGATACATATTAATAAATTATTTATATAAATTAAGAATAATGCTACTTCAATCCTCAGATATAAATAAAAATACCGAATTATTCACACAGTGAAAATTAAAATAAAAATGCTTGAACTTCATAATAATTAAGAGTGTTTGTAAGTTTATTAATATTCTTAGTTTTATAAACTAAAGAAATACATTTTATATATTATTTTCAATTATACGCCTAAATTTTAATACGAAACATTTTAAAATAATAATGGTAAATAAGATTGACTGAGTGAGTCAACGTGTGTTTATAATATTATTTAACTTTTCTAAAAAAAAGTATAATAAATCATTTTATAATATGTGTGAGGGAGATAAATTAGTTAAATTTTATAATAAATATTATAGTATTTTATTAGAAAATAGAAAAAAAGAAATAGATGTAAGGAAGAAATAGAATAAGTCTTATATTGATTAGTCATAAGAAATAGAAAAAAAAAATCACTCTCTCTTTCTTTTTCTATTTTATATTCTTTCTTTGCCTCTTTTTTTATTAACTACGATTTTTTTTATTGTATTGACATCAAACAATATCTATTTCATTAGTATAAAAAAGTTAAAATTTTTAAAATAGTTCGTTTTAATTATTTTCGTCATAAAACTAGTGAAAAACATTACTATAATTTTATATTATTACTATTATTATTATTATATATTCATGTGTGTTGCTGAGTAGATTTCCATGTTGGCAATATTGTTGTAAAACCAATAGCTTTGAAGTTACTATCTCATGTAATCATCTTAATCAATAACATTAAGACAAATTCTTTCTCCATCATAACAATTTGAATAGCACCATTATCTTCTAAATTTTATAAAGTT
>Ga0123341_1005231_pt1 | contig 11544 bp, 6 predicted proteins | sample Turbeapinknodule_FD_89959 | JGI IMG/M metagenome (GOLD analysis project Ga0123341, IMG submission 89959) | Root nodule microbial communities of legume samples collected from Mexico - Turtle bean Mexico pink nodule | ecosystem: Host-associated > Plants > Roots > Nodule | place: Mexico: Nepantla... | reverse complement strand
TCTCCTACTTTCTAGAAAAAAAAATAATTAAATATTTTCTATATTTTCAATAAGTCAAATGCATTTTTTTTTTACATTCAATACTTAAAAAAAAAAATATTAAGAGGATTTATAGGAAGATATAATATTACCCAATTCTAATTATCTGACCATGTAAAAATCTTTACGCCCATAGTGCATGACAATTAAACTATTAACAGGGTATTGCTAAAATATTTTTATTTTTATATATGCTGGTGAGATGGATCACCTTTGGTTTGGTGTATTTGACTAGTAGTTTGTTACATGGACATGGAGCTGTGAGTTGCCAATGGTGGGATGAAGATATTCTGTATTCAGAGAGAAAGAACTCTGAATCTTAACCTTTAATTTTATGAGTTCATAGTTGTAATATGTTATCAATTTTAAATACATAACTGGTGAAGTTCAGTAATCAAATTCTAGCAGCGTGTTCTAATTCTATTTTCGTTCATTATAAACATATTGTTGTATTCTTTGATGCAAGTCTCTTTTAGTATTTACCAGCAAAGTTTATCTTCATGTCATAAATTGTAAATGTACAGCCCTGGCATTGGGAGATCCATCAGTAACACTTGAAGAAGTAACCCCTCCCGTGTTTTCTTCTGGGCCACTCTTTCCCATAGAGGTCAGCTTTCAACTATAGCCCCTCTTTTGTCTGTAGTGACTGCATGGCACATTTTTTATACTCTTGTAGCAATAGTTAATTCCATTTCATTGTAATTGGCAGGATCGAATTGTCCAACTATTTGAAAGAAACACATATTCTGTTGTTAACATATTTGATGTGACATTACGTCCTCAGCTTAATATAACTGGCGTGGTTGAGGTAACTCAGTACTTAATCTATAATATCTTATGTTAAATCATTTGAAGGTCTTATCAAGGACTCTATTTTCTGATTATTATATTGTGTCTATCTAATAAGCATGATAGGGTTTTTAATTGTCCTACAGTAGAATATCAAACAGTTTAATTTGTTTTTTTTTTGGATCTATACTACCAGATTCCTGAAGGAAATGGTTCTGGAGTAGTGTGGGATGAGGAGGGCCACATTGTGACAAATTATCATGGTGAGAATCAGTGGGGAAACAGTTTCTATGTTATGTCTGGCTTCAATCTTTAAAACAAAACACACATTTAGCTTTGGTTCTCTTCAGTAAGATTTTGTTGAGCTCTCCGAGGGAATGGGCATAAGGTTTCTCGTAGGCCTTTCTCCTGTATTTGATTTGGAATGTGTATTCAGTATTTGTTGAATTTTGTTTTGTGCTTTAAAATATCTTTTGATTTATCTCCTCTTTGCTCCTTTCTTAGAAATTTTTAGCTCCATTTTGCTGCTTACCTAATGTACTTGATGTGCTCTGATGGAATGCTTTGTACTATGCACTTGTTAATTTGTATGCATATTTTCTCAACCTTAGTGTATTCAGTAGGCTTTCCAGACCAGGTGCTGACTTGTGTGTGATTGTTACATTCTTGTATTATTCAGTAATTGGCAATGCCCTTTCAAGAAACCCTAAGGCTGGTGAGGTGGTTGCTCGAGTTAATATTCTAGCATCAGAAGGGTGAGGCTCATGTAGAATTTTTTTCTTTGCATATATTGCCAAATTTCTGTTTGAAACTAACCAACATATGTAATTCTGATTTCTACACTTTCTATTATTAAGGTTACAAAAGAATTTTGAAGGAATACTCATTGGAGCTGACCGTTTAAAGGATCTTGCTGTCTTGAAGGCATGATCTCCTTTTTACTTTCTGCATTTATTTCTTCTGTGAATCAATTGCGTGATTTCCATAAGCAATATACTTAACATCTCTGTTTCACTTTATAACATTTTGCTTCCAAGTTGGATATCCTTTTGTTGTTGTTGTGGTTCCTAGTAACAGGTCAGGTCTTCTGTATGTTAGTTTCTGTTTCACTTTTATAATAATCTATTCCATCAAAAGGATTAATTCATCATTCAAAGTCTAAAGGTTTGTCTTCTTCTTTAGTTCATTCATGTTACTTGTTCATTAAAATAATGGTGGCTAAAAGTTGCTTTCTTTGTTAATTAAAATAGTACTCATGACGTGTTTGTATATGCAATCCACCTCCTCGTATTCAGATTGAAGCTATCGAGCCACAAGACTGATGGCTGTCTAAATCACATTTTTTTATTAATCTCTCATTTAGATTGTTAATAAAATTGTGCATGCATGTATCATACACATGACAATATATTAACAAATCTACAAATACAGGTAGATGCCCCTAAAGATATTTTAAGGCCTATCAAGGTGGGACAATCATCGTCTCTAAAAGTTGGGCAGCAATGTTTGGCAATTGGAAATCCATTTGGTTTTGATCACACCCTCACAGCTGGGATTATAAGTGGACTTAACCGAGACATCTTTAGTCAAACTGGGGTAACAATTGGTGGTGGTGTTCAAACTGATGCAGCAATAAATCCTGGGAACAGGTTACACTAGGATCCTTTCCGTATATGAGCTAGAATAGTCCTCTTCCTTCAGTTTGGTGCAGTTCACTTGGTCAAAATGTTTTTTTCATGATTGGTATTGAGTGTTAACTGGCTGTTATATCAAATGCTGCATTTCTTACTTTTCGTATGATGCTTACAGCGGAGGTCCCCTTCTTGATTCGAAAGGAAGCTTAATTGGGATTAATACTGCAATATTTACTCAGACAGGCAAGTTATTTAACCATCACAATCAGAAGGAATTGGACCACGTTACTGAGTATTGTATGAAATTTATAGCTGAGAAAATCTTTTTGGGTTCACTTGTCAAAAAATTTCTACCACTTTTTCCTTCATTCCATTGTTGATCCATTCACTTTACTTTGCATGGCGAAATGACTGTTTAAGCTGCAAGTTCTAGTTGCTCTTATTAGTTTTGCATGCTTCATGTTTTTGCCTTTCTTTTCTTGTTATTGCAGGAACATCGGCTGGTGTAGGATTTGCGATCCCATCTTCAACTGTATTGCGAATTATTCCACAGCTCATTCGGTTTGGAAAAGTAAGTGTTTCATGGAACCAAAATATGCAGAAAGAATCTAGACAAATCTTTAGCTTTGTTGTGATATCGGTTAGACATCACTATGCAACTTGATATCTTAGCTAGGCTGACACTTCAAGTAATAACAATCATCTGCCATCACATGCTGTGATATCTTTAATATGACAAGGTTTCATGGTTGATGATCCTTTTATGTTTTAATGCGGAAAAACACATTGTTTTTCTAGATTTTAAAGAGAGAGGAAATGCTTAGTTGTTTGTTTGGAAAGAAAACACAGGGAAACAACTGTTGTTAGTTCTACATTATGTTTTTTAATCATATTTCTATATATAATATTTGTTTTTACATTTTAGCTGCAGAATTTTTAAGATTTATATATTTATGGCTATATTTACATTTGGTTTCATAATTTGTCATTCAAGGTTGTTAGAGGTGGTTTAAATGTGGATATTGCGCCGGACTTAATTGCGAACCAACTTAATGTTCGAAATGGAGCTCTTGTTCTTCTGGTAAATCCACAAGATTCTCTTGTTATGCTGTAATTAAACTTTACCTTTACATCATTCTTTGACTCTCTTGAACTTATGTTCCTCAGGTTCCTGCAAATAGTCTTGCTGCCAAAGCTGGGTTAAATCCCACCACAAGGGGATTTGCTGGAAATATAGTCCTTGGAGATATCATTGTTGCAGTTGACAATAAGCCTGTGAGTCCTCTTTTGAAGATTTTGTTAACTGTTTAAATCATACTCTTTTAAAAGCCAAAATATTCTTAGAAATCTTTATGAATAGGTATAGTCTATTAGAAATCTTTATGAATAGGTATAGTCTATCTATGTATTGTTTTTGTTAACATATGGGTTTTGGTCTAGTCTTCCATATTTTTTTTTCTCGTTATAGCAGATGATTGTTGTTACTTGAGGTGTCAGCCTAACTGAGATATCATGTTACATAGTGATGCTTAACATGAAAGCTTTTATAAAAAAAATGCCAAAATATTCATTTCATATTGTCAACCTTTATTTTGTGGACAAAACTAAGATATACACTTTCATCAGAATTAGAGTTTCACTTCAGCAATTTAAGTATAGCAGGCATGCATTAATTTGATAAGAAATTTGGTGCATCCTTGGCAGGTCAAGAGCAAAGCAGAGTTGTTGAAAGCATTGGATGAGTATAATGTAGGGGATAAAGTGGTCTTGATGATTCAGAGGGGCAGTGAAAAGTTGGAGCTGCCTTTGGTTCTTGAAGAACAAAGTTCTTGAAATGGTTTATATGCATTGATGTGTTATAAACCAACAAATGTATTATATTTGCAGACAATATTATGTTGTACATTTAACAAAAAAGGAAAAGAAAAGTAATTCATCTGTGCAATCAGGGTCTTATAATAGAAGTGTGGCATAAATAATTTGCATGGTTTTCAAAATACTTCACTCTTGAATTTGGTCTCTTGCATTATAGGTTTGACAATGGTGTTCTATGATGAACTAGTAGAAAGTTCAGAGAAAAAAGCCAAAATGATGTACATTCTACAACTCATTTTTCACTGATTTATATCTACGTAATCTTTTATTCTATTCATTCTGGTCAAAGTTATTGAATAATGGTCTTTGCATCTTTTATGTAAATAGATTATGTATATAATTAACCCTTGACTTGGTAATTATGAATTAAGGCACTTGAGTTTAACTAGTGCTAACCTATTTTTACTCTACCTAGCATGGAATCCAAGTCCTCTTAAGGACAATATTATTTTGTTTTGGTGGAGCTGTATGATAATTTTAATTAGAATAAATTACATTGTTATCTAAGAGATTTGGTGAAATTGTGCAACTTCTATTTTTCTCTCCTACACTAAGCTTTAATTATTTGAAAAATATTACACTTGAAATATATATATATATATATATATATATTATTACTTAAACTTTCTTTAATTGTTTGAAAAGTATTTCACCATTTCCTTATAAAAACTTAGTACAAAATGTAAGGAGTGGTGAATATTCATCCATAACAATGAGACTTAATCATATACAGTTTTCACATCTTGTTCTCGTTAATATTGGAAAGTAACTAACTTTTTTGTATGAAATTGTCTTAATACTTGATAACTGAGAGAGTATTCTTGATTTTATAATTTTCACCTATACTTTACTTAATTGTTCAAAACTTTTTAATGACTTAAGTGTCAAAGAGTCTTGTAATTGAAGCATCACTTGACTTCTAACCATTAAATTCGACAATCTTTCATAAAAAGAAGTTAGTTTGTTCGTATGACATTCACTTCAAATGACTTTTACTCGTCCAACAAGAATAATTTGTATAAATGCACAATACCTAAACCTTTTTAGTATAATTATGATTAATTGTGTGCAAAAATTTGTTGGATCGGTAACAATTATAATACGAAAAATGAAATTAGTTTCTAATACAGTCAAAAGAGTGGCAAGATTAAAAAAGAGTAAAATATTGCTAGTTTCATATATTTCTGCGCAAGTAATAATGGAAACTAGATAAGAAAGTGATGTGTATGGCTTCTTTTTTTCAACTAGTTCATGAACACAGAAGCTAACATAACAAATAAATTATGGCCACTTGCTTGGTTTAATAATAATATATTAACATTGTAAGAGATATTACGTGTTGATTAAAGAAGAAAATAACACAAATTTTGAGAGCTACCAATCAATTTCGTGTGAAAGATGTTTGAAGTGTTTGAAACCATGAATATTCCAAATTCTAATCCATGTTTTCCTAGCATGGATAATTACATCAAGTAATTGTTTATTATCATTAATACATATTTTTTTTAACAAAATGCAAAATGACATTAATTATTTTATTAATAACAGATTACTAAAATGTCGCCATAATTTCTCATGAGATAATATATTCTTAAATATAATTAAAAATAATGAATCATGTTTCTAGACTTAATCTTTTAAAAAATAATAAAAATTAAATATATAAAATAATTATAAAATAGTGATTGATTTATACGCATAAGTAATCAAGTATTTAAAATAGGGATTAAAATATCTCCATTTTGTGTCTCCTTTCCCATTCTTCCTATAATCTTTTGTCACCTTTATCATCAACATTAAATGAAATTAACAATGTTAACATTCTTACTCATGAAGTGACAAAAAGTGATTGAAAGAAAAAGAAAAACAAAAGATAGAGACATGTGATTTTAATATTGAGTATATATATCTTAATTGTCTCACCACATAAGTCTCTCTTTAATATTGTATTACCTAAATTTTGTACATATTTATTAAAAGGTTGACCACAATACAGAAATCTAAAAGACCAATTGTTAAAACTTAAAAAGAATCAAATTAAACAATTCTAAGAGATGGAAAGTATCTATATATCTACAACAAAAACAATAAATAGAAACCAATTTTAGAGACAAAAAATAATTAGTTGCTATAGTACCTAAGTTAGAGACTATTTTAGAAACTAAAAAAAAAATGGTTTCTATATTAGTTTAAATAGTTTTTAAATTAGTATCTAATTAGCAATCAAGGTTTTTACTACCAATTTTTTAGTTTCTAAATTTGGTAGGAAAAACCTTGGTTGCTAATTAGATACCAATTTAGAAATCATATAACAATAATAGAAACTAATTTAGAAACCACAAATTTGTTAGTCTCTAAAATAGTATCTAATTTAGTCACTATATCAACTAATTATTCTTGTCACTAAAAATTAGTTTCTATTTCGTGATTTTCTTGTAATGATATATATATAAATAAATGTGAGACTTTATTTTAATTCACTTGATTTTGTGTAATGGTAACTTAAAAAAGGAAAAAATGTTTGAGTAATGCAGAAAATATTAAGTTATTGTAAAGCATATATGTTTGGGGTGGTGTCCAGAGAGAGACAGGGACTTAGGTTGCAGGAGTTTGACCAGTTTTCCAACATGGGTTGTAAACCCTAAGACACACGAAGGAGACAACAATGGCATCAAACGAGGTCTAAGTTCTTGTAAATTCACCACTTTTCGATTTTGATCTTCACCAATTTATTACACTCCTAAGTCCTAACCATAAGGGCCATGGTTAGCAATTTTATGCAATCTCATTTCACCATCTCATCAACTTCTCTTCATTTTTTTATGATGATCATTCACCATTAATACTAAGAAATCAGTTCAAATTAATTTCTAAATTTTTTATCTATCTAAAAATTCTCATTTTTTATTTGGAGAGAAATTCATTTACAAGTGTTCCTTCCATCTATAAATAAAATCTATTTTCAAGGTTAATTTTAAAATACAAATAATTTTTAACTAATTTCATTTTAATTAATACAATTATTTCTTCAAGATTCTTTATCTAAATTGAAAGATGAACATCCTAAACTTTATTGCTGTAGACCAAGTGTTTATTGGTGAGATAATAGTGTAGAAAGTAGACTAATTGAGTGTGAACAAGTGTCATCTTACACTGAAAAAAAAGAAGAAAAACTGTTTCTAACCAGTTTAGATGGGAAAGAAGATTGTTTTTTCAATACAAATAGTTTTAAAAGTTCATAGATTGATGACAGGTCATATGTTCATATCTGTGATGGAAGATGAGAAAAGTTTGGCATAGAAAAGGGAATGTTGCAATCCAAGAATTAGCACAAATATGACAAAAATTGTCTAAGAAGAGTCATGAGAAGAATTAGGCAGAGAATTTCACATACAGAAAGCAACATTAACAGTATTATATTGAGCATGGGGTCCTACCAACATAGTTCACAAAGGAACAATTCAAAGTAGAATTGTTTACATGTAGAAAATGAAAAACAATTACATTAGAAGGTTGCCTTGTCATCTTGTGCTTGTCTTTGATTTGTTGAAGATAAAAGGAAATGCTTGTGAGCATCATCAATGAAAGTGAAACAAATCACAACACAAATTCACAATATAAAAACACCTCATAATGCTTCTAATTCTGCAGTCTCTTCTGATCCTTATTTTTTGGTCATTCTTTCACACAAATAACACATATATAAGGCCAAGTGGGGGAGTGAGAGATATCCATTGAAAGGGGTTTTGCTTTTGCTTGACTTTGGTTGGTGACATCTCTTCCTTTGCAAACACACCCTCTTCTCAACACCATAGTCATCATCATTTTCATTGGAGCCATATCCTAAAAGGGAGGCAGAAGTTTTGGGAACAGAAACCTTCTTGGGAGGCACATAACATGGCCTTGGACTAATCAAATTTGCAGACACAGTGAGTTAGCACAACTTGAAACTTCTTATGTGTCATTATGCATATTTGAGAACAGCAAATAAATAATGGGTTTTGTTTTCCAAAATTTGCAAACTACAACATGCTTGTGCCTCCATGTATGCAAATATCATAGCCATGAGAATAGTTATAATATAATATCTTGTATTTCATTGTCACTTACTAGGTGAGTTGAAGCTTCTTACAGATATTTGAACAAGTATTGGCATCTTGAGAAGCCTCTCTCTATATATTTGCATTTGGGTTTTGGACAAGAAGCTCATATAGAGAGAAAGAACATGGAGGAGAGGAATGAGATGGAAAAGATTGATGATGTTATGCCAGGATTTCGTTTTCACCCCACTGATGAAGAGCTTGTTGATTTCTATCTCAAGAGAAAAATTCAGCAAAAGTCTCTCCCTATTGAACTGATTAAGCAAGTGGATATCTACAAATATGATCCATGGGACCTTCCAAGTAAGAACTCTCATCACTCACACTCTCATTTTTTTCCTACCTTTCTCTTTTTCTTCTGTCTTGCTTTATGCCTCACACAATTCTTACATAAAGGTTCAGACTAAATTGCAACCAATTTTTCTTTCCTCTTTAAGAAGTTCTAGTCTTTGTATTTCTGAAATTTTGTAAATTTCATTCCTGATCAAGTTAAAATGAACTATAAATTTGGTCAGAACAAAATTCAGAAATATAAGAACTAAAACCATCATTTTTAAAATATAAAGACTAAAACTTTTTGACTATCCCAAGAGCCCAGAAGTACATTATACCCTTTTTATTTTCTAGATGAGGATCAAGGGTTCAATTGTTTAAAACTTCACAGCCATTTTCTAATTTTAACTTGTTTTAATTTTTTTTTTCCACCTTTCTCTTTTTCTGCTGTTTTGCTGTATGCAAGATAAAATGTTACATACACATTTATACTAATTTGCAACCAAGTTTTCCTAGTTTTGGCCTCTGTATTTCTAAAATGCATTTTTTTTAATCAAGTCAAAATGGAGTATAGGTTTAGTCAGAAAAGAAATTAACAGTTTGGAATGTAAGAGACTAAATCTTGAGGCACCTTAAACACATTACACTCTTCTTATGTTCTAGAGCAATCATCAAAGGTTAAACTGTTTAAAACTAGACAACTCTTTTTCTATGTTTAACTTGGTTTCATTTTGTTGTTTTTATGCACAAGAAGAGCTGGCGGGCACTGGAGAGAAAGAGTGGTATTTCTACTGTCCAAGGGACAGAAAATACAGGAACAGTGCACGTCCAAATAGGGTCACAAGAGCTGGGTTTTGGAAGGCCACTGGAACTGACAGACCTATATATTCCTCTGATGGGAAGTGCATTGGTCTGAAGAAGTCTCTTGTGTTCTACAGAGGAAGAGCTGCCAAAGGGATGAAAACTGATTGGATGATGCATGAGTTTAGGTTGCCTTGCATTTCTGACTCAGCCCCTTCCAAAAAACTCTCAGACAAAAGCCTCCCTCCAACTGTATGTATTGAACTTCCTTATACATACATGTGTGTAGGACATTTCAAGTGATAACATAGGACATGTTACATGCATGACCAAAATTGGAAAGTTAAACCCCAATCTTCACTATCCTTGTAAGAAACACCTATTAAAATTAACTCTTTTCAACTTTCACCATTCTACACTTATCATGTGAAGAGTTAATTTGAACTTTTCATCTTGAATAAAACCAAATTTGACCACTTATGTATAATTGTATGTTGTTCCACATTAGCTCCTTAAAAACTCTCATAAACTATACAGAGGAGTATTAATGACATACACATTCTTTGACAAGATTTATTTAATATATTCTTCTTACACATTCTATATTTTGATACAAACTTGTTGAAAACTTTAGAATCATGAAAGAGACCCATTAGATGGAGAGTGAGACCTATAAAAATTTGTTTTTTCTAATGAATTTAGACCAATGATTGAGAATGCTATTAGCATTTTTTCAAGCAATATAAATAGATAGATAGATTAACAATATATTGTATATATTCCAATTCTGCTTATTCATGCAGTGAAACAAAGTGCTTTGTGTGTGTTTTCAGGATTCATGGGCAATCTGTAGGATATTCAAGAAAACCAACTCCCTTTCCATGGCACAGAAAGCTTTATCACACCCTTGGATCTCTCAGTTGTCTGGAAGCATGGTATCTGACATGTTCACACAGGGTGCAACAAACCATCACCTAGGATCACCACCAGCCATTCAGTTTTGTGATGAGAGGCAAGAGTTACACCAAGTCTCCAACAATGACATCAACACCAACTTCACAGCTTCAGATATGCCCAATTACAAACCCATCAACAGCACCACAGCTCCCAAGCCTTCACCAGAAATTCCTGTTTCAGATGGAGACCTTGCTGACAACTTCATATTCTACACAGAACACACCAAGTGCACACTTGATGCCAGTTCCATGCTTTCTCCCAATCCTGACTACATAACATTTCAAGAGCCAAACCAACAACAGTATAGTGTCTTTTCAAACAATCTACCTCATTACATCCAACAAAACATGACCACAGAAACAGTGACAAAAGAACAACAAGATTGGGAAACAATTGGGAGAACCACTGGATTTCCCTTTACTTTGCTTCCCCCACATGATGCATGGAAGTCTTCTTCTGTGGCATGGGACTCACCTCCTTGCCCCAGTGACATGTCCACCACCTATTCCACCAATAAATGCTACACTTGATTTATCAACCAAATTGGAGGCATTCATGGTGTGTTGTCAGGTTTACCATTTCTACAATTTTGGTACATTTACCACTGAAATCAGTACCATTAGGTACTGATTTTACTTGTAAATGTACAAGGGTTATCATTGTTTCCATGTTCATAGTTATATGTACCTGAAGGTAACTGCCTCCAAGAAACATAGAAAAGATTCCAAATTTTATAAATCATGCATGTGCTTGAAAAATAGATCTTCCATGTTAGTTTTTCATGTGACAGAGTCATGTGAAGGGAAAAAAAATACACAAAATTTCTAATTCTTGTGATTCTCTCACTTGCAAAACTCTCTGGGAATGATTCATTTTTGGTGTAGGAATCACTTGTTTCAAGGAGGTTTGCTTATATGCTTATATGTTTCATGTGCTTGGTATTATATTTACCTAAATGTACATATAGTTGCATTTCTCCACATATAACTTATTTTTTTAATGGTTTATTTATTTATTTTTCTTTTCGTTGGAAATATACGATAATTAAAAATAAGAACACTTCATAATATATAAAT
>Ga0123341_1005230_pt1 | contig 11544 bp, 6 predicted proteins | sample Turbeapinknodule_FD_89959 | JGI IMG/M metagenome (GOLD analysis project Ga0123341, IMG submission 89959) | Root nodule microbial communities of legume samples collected from Mexico - Turtle bean Mexico pink nodule | ecosystem: Host-associated > Plants > Roots > Nodule | place: Mexico: Nepantla... | reverse complement strand
TTTTTAAAAAAAAATTATGTTTTAATTGCAGACTAATAGTCAATATAATTATTTTCAAGAGATAGATGAATTGGAGTCTCAAATTGAATCAATTTTATCTATAAAATAACTAATTTCAATCATTTACATGGTAAAAACATTTGAATTGTCTAAAATTTTAGATTGTGAAGAAAAAACAAATTTATGTTATAGTACATGGATGAACAATAAAGATATTTAACTCAAAAATATTAAAATTTCTAATTGTTAAAATGGGAGAGTTTGATTACGTTAACATCTAAGAAAATGATATGTGAACATTTAGGTACAAGATAACATACCTATTATGAAAATACAGTTTCTCTTTCCTTGAGGTGTGTGACTTGTAATTTGATTTTGATAAAAGTTGAGACAAGAAGGGTTAAATAGTTGGGTCAAGTTGTACTTGGAAAAACATCTTCCACACTCGATTTGATTAAATATGTAAAGTAATGAAAAATTATTTTTATCTAAACGACTTATTAGCATGAGTTTTGGACATTCTCATGTTATTTAATAACGTGTTATACGTTTTTCAATAAAAAAATACAAAACAAATAAATCTCAATTGTTATTGGAGAGTATTGTATGAACATCTCTAGTTAAAGTTATTTAATCTTATTATCATATTTAACTAGTTGTGTTTGATTGTACTTTTATTAATAATAGTATTCTCGTCAACAATTGTGGGTCGGATTCTCAAGGTGGTTTTCAGGTAAATTTTTTTAAGATCGCAACTTTGGGGTGCTTGAAGATTACACTGAGAGGAGCTATAGTTGTTGATAAAACTTCAACGATCAAGCAATAAGAACATTCAACATTCAAAAATATAAGTGTAGTGTGTATTGCATGAAACAATGTTTACCTTTTGTTCGGGATCTTAAAACCCTTTTATAACAATCCTTCTTCCGGAGTTAGTATCCACATAGTAATTTCTTAATATATATTTCATTTAATTTATTTTAGGAATGTTGATATATAAAGTATCTCGTCTTACTATTTACTTTTGTTGAGCTTGTGCTAAGAAAGAACCAATTTAACTTATATTTTAAATACTTAAGTTGTTTTCCATTTTTCGTTACTTTAGTCCATAACGTTAATGTATCCGCTATCTGTAAAAATTGACCTCTTTCAGGATTATTGGGTCTGTCTTTATTTGGGTCGATTATTTGGGTCGAAAACTATCTGTTGGATCCGAATTAAGTGAGCTGAGAAGACATGCTTTAAATGATCAGGTCATGACCCGATCACCATCGAAAGGTACAATTAATTTTTCTAATTTATTAAATTTAATTTAATGTATTTATAGTGATTTCATTGTATTAGTATGTATCACTTTTTAATATAGAAGAAAAAAATAATGATTAAAAAATAATATAATGAATTTAAAAATTATAGTTACCATGCCATTTTTAAAAAATGCGATTACATACATTAAATATATTAAAAGTTGCTTTTGAATTTAAAATTATATAATAAGAACAAAAATATTTTGAAAAGGTAAAACAAACAAATATTAAGTAGAAAAATATAAATATTGTGGCCGGTGAGCGTGCACCGTAAAGTAGCCGAAATTGAGGCTGGTTTGACGGAATTGAGCTGAGTTTCGGGCATTTCACTTTTTTTATTTTATTATTATATTATTGCTATGGTGCACTTTTTAAAACATAAAAATAACAACGATAATCTTTTTAAATAGTTATCAAAAGTTTGTGATAAAGATAAAAGTACATAAGCATGTCATGTTAAACTCAGCCTATTAAATCCAATATAAGAATAATTGATATTTTAGAATATGTCAAAAAATATTACACAATAAAATGTAAATAAAAGACTTATTCGATACCCATTCTTAATTTCTTTTTAATTATATTTTAAAATGAATAAAAAAAATTATCAAAATATTAAAACAGTTACACACATTTTAACAATAAAACATATTATAAATCACTCATCTTTTTAAATATTTTTTTAAATATATAAATACATGTTTTTCCTACTAGTTTTAGAATAAATAAAATAGATTGCCAAACATGCATATAGAAGCTTAAAATTCATTTGTAACATCCATTTAATACATATTCATTTTATATAACTAAAATTGTATTGGATAAATTTACTTGAATTAATAATGTTATATTAAATGATACTCTCTTTCAACAAACACAAAAACGATTAGACTCAATGAATTAGTTTATACAAAGATACACATTTAAAAAGTCTAAGCCATGTAATAATTCTACAATTTTAGAAAAAAATAAAATGAACAGATATTTGGTAAGATTTGAAGAATTTTATTAGTTATGAAACTAGGATATGAAGAGGGAGAAATCTAAGAATTTTTTAAATTTGATGTCAAGAGATTATTTAATTTAGTAACACTGGTTTAAAAATACTTTTAACAATTATTTTTTATTATGGTGTAACATTTTTAAAGTTTAAATTAATTGTACAAGAAGATTGTTTTGGGATTATTGTTAAAAATATTATACAAAAGGGTTCCTCAAAAAATCATTGTCATATTTTTTATAATAATTCTAAAGTAATTGGTGTATATTTTGTACAACTTAAGAGTACTATATCTATTTTTCTTCTTTTATTTCTCCTTTCACTCATTTTTGTCTTTTCCTTCTTCTTTTTCCTTTGTCTTCTCCTTCGTTTTCTTCTCTAGGTTTTCTCATGCTTTCTCTGTAGCTTTTACTTTACTAATTATTCAAATACTCTAAGGTAGTTGAGAACATACTTTACAATTCTATTAAATGAAAAACGTTAATTAATTTCCCTATTATAATCTTTTATTTAAAGGGATAATGTTTCTCAGATGTGTTAAAAATATATAAAAATAAATAGTTTTTTATCCTAATTAATCTTCAATGAACAGAGAAGTAAAAGGGAGATATTTTTTGGTTCTGTGAGATGAGATTGAGATCTTTGATTCCATTCGCGTCCCACCAAAGAAGAACCAGATTCATATATAACACTGTTCTTTATTTAACTAACCATGTCTAAACATCAATTTTAATTTAGCAAAGTCAATGTTCTACTTTCTCCTATATCTTATATGAATAAGTGTATTGATATCTCATTTTCACTTGTGATAAGGGTGCAGTGTGAATTGTGACGTTTGGTTTGCATGCACATAATGTTTAAGACTTGTCACCTCAAAATTATCACACCATTTGTAGATAAGAACAATATATTTCTATATTTTTTACTTGAAAATTAAGAGAATGTTAATGAACTGTATCAAAGTGATTAAAAACATTTCATTAATCCTTAAAGAAAAAAAAGTGTAAGGATTGTGTTATTAGAAGGTCGGTTCCTCCTAGAGTGATTTATATTGTTTTTTGTTTCCGGTTTTCACGATCTTTAGGTATGACGGTTTCCAATTAGTTATTTCTTTTTGCCAAATGAATGGGGAATCTGCAAAGACACTCCGTCAATGAAGTTAGTTAGTCCGAAGACAATATTTAGGTGAGTTGAGAGAGAAAAATTACCTCAGACGCTTGGCTTCTTCTGGTACTTATACTTTTTGGATGAACCTCATGTTGGGTATGAAGTCAGGACCAATTAGGTTGGGTTGAGGAGACACCATATTTTAGTGAGTGGGCTTAATCATTGTGTTCCTTTATTATCTCTATTTAAATAGATCATTGTACTTGTAATTTGTGTACAACAGGATATAATGAAAACCTAATAGTTTCCCGTGTGGATGTATGTTGCAGTTGGCGACCGAACCACGTTAAATCTTGTGTTGTTTATTTTTCTGCAGTTGATTCGTGATTGTGTGTTGTTTCTGCGTGCGTTTTTCCCATCACCTCAACTGTCATGAATCCGCTCGTGCATCCAAAAGAGGCCTAATCGTACTTTAATCATGTTTTACAGATAAACTGTCTTAGTTACAGTTAGTTTTACGAATTCTGTTTAAATTAGGTAAGTTATTCAGTCTTCTCGACTATTCGACCATTGACTATCCAGTAATACATATTGAGTTATTATGTGTGTGTTTTTGCAATAATTAGGACATCTAATAAAAAAAACTAGGTAGAGATTTGGTTGTGAATGAAGTTAGGAGAGTTTTGACATTACTAATTTGTTTATTATTTTTGTTAAAGAGAAGCAAGAAATAGTTGAGTTGAGGAAGAATAAAGTGTGTATTATACATTCCTGATTTCACGGTGGAACCAAAATCTCTTCTTCACCACTCCATGTGACATTCTTCTTATTCTATTCCTATAGGCTGCAACTCTTCTTTAATTATTATTATTGTTTGGACATCATCCTTAATTTAATCTAGTTTTTCACAAAATCACAAGGATGAAGTGGGATGTTTCACATTGGTGCATCTGCATTTGCATCTGCATTTGCATTTGCATTTGGCGATAGGATTCATTCTCCCCGGACATTCCTTTTGGTCCATTCGACCCCATCTGTTTGACAGGTAGGTTTAGCTTCCATCCTTTTCCAAATTTTCTTTTTCCTCTCATTTATCACTCTCACCTTCACTTTTCCATCATTCATTTTTCTTCATCTTTTTTTCAACAAAAACATCAACATCCTATTAAATCGTAACAACATTTACGTACCATTCTTTATTTTTAATCAACTTTTGGGGGAGGGAAAAGGGTTCATCTCTCCCATTTTCTATTATAAACCTTTTTTCGATAATAATATTTTTATAAAGATATTGTTCAATCAAGACAAATATCTATCGATTAGAATGTTTAGTTTAGTAAAAAATAGGGTGTCTCTCTTCTTATACTAGATCTTCTTCTCCTTTCTATATTTAGTTTGGTTTATAGTTCTATCTCATAATAATTTTATGTTTCTTGCGCGTATCCAGCCAATTATCGTAACTAACGCGATAAGTAACTATATATTTTTTATTAATTTTTTGGATTGATAATAAGACTGTTTTGTCCTATTAACGAGTTTGACACATGACCTCACAGTCTCTTGCGTTAAACATAAGCCAATGAGACTAATGAGCTTCAAAGATCGATAATTTTTCACCACATGCGCTCGATCCATGATCTCAGAAGTATTTATAGAAAAAATAAAATAATAGTTATTGAATTTTATTACTAGTTAAAACCAATTTAAGTAGTAGGTGCATGTAGGAAGGAAGGGATATGGAGTGGGAGGAGATAAGAGGGAAAGGGCATTTAATAGAGAGCACATGGTGTGTGTTAAGAGTGTGACAATGGAATTTCTTGAGATTCATGATATCATATCCCACAACCAACCACAAAGACACAACACTTGAGTCTTCCAAATTTCCAATAATTGAAGCCGAAAGTGACCCCAAAATAAGGTTTACTCAATAACATATGCTCAAGTTCCTCATCATTGCATCTACCATCCGTGGCCACTAAATGTAAACCAACCACTCTACTTATCTACTCAACATTTTTTTGGGCCTTCTTACACTTCTACTCCTCCACAACCTTTTCTTCTCATTCTCCAATGCTGGCCCAATTAAATTCTTTCCATCTCATGCACACCCATAGCTTCTACCTTTCCCAATCAAATTTATTGTCATACTATATATTACACATCTCAATTTTTCAAATGCAGTTGTGTTTGACAGGAGTGAAAAAGAAAAGAAACAATCAACATAAATCACCTAATTTCCTGAGTCGATTGTAGGGTTTAGGGTTTAGGGTTTAGGGTTTAGAGTTTAAAGTTTAAAGTTTAAAGTAGAGCAAGTAACATCATACTTTTAAATAATTATATTAATTATTTTTTATTTTATTTTTATTTTAAAATTAAAATTAAAAAATTTCTACCTGATAACATATATGACTAATTCATGTGATAATGTAAAGCCAAAAATTACTCATTTGTGAATTATTTAGCATAGATATTCACATAGACACTGATACGATACGGATATGAAAATATGTATAATTTCTAAAAGGTAGAATATGGGAACATGAATCTATATATTATATAATTATGAATTATATAAATTGACAATAAAAATTTACGTGCATAAATATGTTTCAATTTTTTTTAGCAGAAAGATGTTTCTTATGATTTTTTCAAAAGAATTTGTTCTTTATTTTTATAACCATAACAAATTTTTATACAATAAGTTCGAATTTTTAGAAAATTAATGTATTTCTTTTTTTAAAAATTATGTTAAAACTGTGTTAAAATGGTCAGAAATTCAATAAATATTTTTTAAATTGAACATTTAATCGATACATATTTTATAAGTGGCTCGATGTCTCACATGTATGCGAAACCAACACATTATTTATTTAAGATGCGTGTACAAGGCTGACACAAGATTCATACTCTCATCATTTAATTCAGTGGCCCTCACCAACTCCGAGTGCTTGTTTTGGCCTTCAATGCACCCACATGTGTCTTAAAACTTCTGAAAGCACACACCCCAATTTCAATCCCAACGTTAACTAGCCTTGGATCGACCAACTTTTGGGTGCCTCTCCCAAGTCTCAACCTGTTCACTCCACAGAGTACCATGTTGCAAATGCCAGTTGAAACCATCATGACAGGGCCACAAACTGCCAAGGGACTTAAATCTTCATGTCAAAATCATGACATACCCTTTTTTTTGCCAATACAAGACTCACTACAGAACGCATGTTCTTCTAAGGTTTCATGACTGGTCCTCAAAATGATCATCATCATGTGCCCATGTTATTATTATCATCCTTATTATTGCTATCCTTTTTCACTACACCAAGTGCATCATCATTATATAAGACAACACTTTTCCCTTATTGCTTAAGATCTCAACCAAACAATAGGCGTGAAAAAAAGAAAAATCATAAAAGAAGCTTAAATGACGAACAAACACCATCAACTTACTAACAAATAACCCTCTTGCAGAATCGCCATATTTTCACATCAGAATGTTACTCAAGTCTTAAATGTTCTATAAATGTTCAAGTCTTCCCACACTTGAAGAAAATTCCACATACAAAATACAATTTTACTATGAATATGCCAAGATCTTGATCTCCTCAGTAGCTAATTCTAGGAGACTTGAATCGCTAGGACCAGTGGTCCTTCTCTGGACTGTTATCCACATGATTTGGCAAGCTCATATTACACCTTGAATGCTGTATCCAAAAACATGTTGAGATTTCATGAGGGTCCTTCTGTTTTAACCACCGAGAAGACAATCTTCTAACTACAGGTCCTCTTTTTGAAAGGAGCTCTGAGTTGCTTGCCTCTTTGCAGGACGACTGATACTGATAGGGTCAAGATCATGGGATCCCGTGAAAGGAGAAGAAAGCCTCAGTCTTCCAGCATCAAAATCAGCATGGCCTTCTGGGTCTATCCATGCTAAAGGACTCACTGCACCATACATCTCACCATTATAATTTATAACAATGCATTGAAATCCTTAGTATTCACATGTTTCATTCATAAAAGGGTTGCTAGATTCACAGTTTTTTTTGGCTACATTCTAACCATTCGAGAAGTTCATGTCTTTCATATCCATTAGAATACAATATAAACCATAAAACAGAATACTTCCTCGCGTGAGGCCATAAAGATAACTTGAAAAATAAATTACACATTTTCTACTTTTTATCCATATAAATTTTGGTGCATCATGTTTAAAACCTCACATTTGAATTTCCTACACATAATTCATTATAAATTGTATGTACCTTGCTCATGTTCAACAGGTCCAGGGACTTCATATGAAGAGGTAAGTCTAGCGGGGCGCTTCCTGACATAGTTTTCTTGTAATGGCTTTGGTATTTGAAATGAGAACTGTGAAAGTGTAACCCCATCTCTTGCATACTCAGGATGTTCTGACAAGAACCTAAAAATACAGAGGCGCCATGAGAAAATTATAAGAAGAATGGAAATGTTAATAATAATAATAATTCAGAAAAGGCAAGGTAATTTTCAACGTAACATTGCAAATACAGTAAAACAAAAGCAACAAGAAACATACTTCTGTATCTCTATCATTGAGCGTAATCTCTTGCCTGATGGTGCCACATAATATCTGAAATGTTAAAATATTACAATAACAAGTTAAAGTTTACATCAAAGCATATTTCCTAACCCAAAAGAACAAGTATTGCATCATTCCACACAAGGGTGTTTCTTTCTATTCCAATAACCAGTCAAAGTAAAGGGTCTATAACGGAAGCATACATATCTGCAAATTTGGAGCTTCCTTCAGCTCTAATCCTTAGCAGTCGCTCCCATCCAGCCGGTGGCTGTGCAATATTTGGCTTATCGATAGCCCAAATCCTGCTGCCATCCTGAGAAATATCCTCTGGATCATCACAAGATACATCTGATCGCCACTCACGAGCTTTTTCACAAACAAAAGGCTGTTCAAGGATATGTTCACGGATTTCTTCATATTTTTCCTTCGTTGGAACCAACCTCCATTTAAAGCAGAATGCACATTGAACAGTGAAAGCACCAACTGAAGGCAAAATTCTAGGAACTGAATGTGAAGGTTTTCTTGTAAGCATTGGAGGTTCACACTGGAGAGGATCAGGTGCAAGTTCAATTGCATCGTTTCCATTCGCAACAGGATCATAAACGACTAATTGATTAGACACATCATCAATAGAAAGGTCCTTTTCATCATCCGAAGATGAAGAAACTTCTATGGGATCCAGAAGACTGCTTTGCTTGTAACTGTGAAAACTTGAACCTGTCAAGTCCTTCACTTCATTCTTGGGTGTAAGCGAAAATTTACCACGATGCATCTGATTTTCCTAGAACATATATTTAAATAACTAATGAAGCAAATAACAATACAGAATAATCTTAATGTTGTTACAGAATAAGCTTTATGAAATTCTTAATCACACAGAAAACCATTATTGAATATATCCAATAGTGGAAGGGACTTCTCATTGTCATATTTATTGACTGTTACATTAATCCCCCTAAAGAGCTATGCATTTAATACCTTCATTACACTAGCTTAACATCCAGGGTCCTATTAGAAGGAGGATGAATGCATTAAGAAGAGGTTAGGAAGCCTAATATAGCTATGCAAACAGGGAGGCAAATTAAAACAATCTAAAGGCTAACCTAATGTCAGACAAAATTCCATGTAAAAAAAACATAAAGCTATGGTTGCAATACGTTCTTTGACACACTTTTTTCAACATTCTTTCTTAATAGCATAGTTATCAATCCCGGGTAGTGGCTGACTCTAAAACTGCTACAGTGCATAGATAGTGCGGTTGACCACTGTTTTGAAACTAGTTATATAGTTTACATAATTAACACTAAACAGATAAAGATTTGCATATTGCGAAATGTACATAATTAACAATAAAAAGTTATAGGTCTCAGGTCTTATGTTGACGTACAAGTAAATTGTAATAAACGGTATCATGTCCAACCAAAGAGATATAGAGGACCAAAATGAGACCTGAGAGTCATAGACTACAGAGTGAACATAGACTTATTGAACAAAGTGAACACGAGAAAATAGAAAAAAAAAATCACAATAGAGAAACACAAACAGAAAAAAAAAACACGGATTTATGAGAACAAGATTACAAGAGAAATCCTGAAAATGAGAACAAGAGAGAAGTGAAAAAAGCTGCAATACAGATTGCCAGAGAGACACACAAATTAATGGTAACCGGAGGATCGCATAGGATCGTGTATTAGCTGCAAGGTAGGATAGGATGCACGTGAGGCATGATAGTTATGAAATTTGAAAGGATTTATACCAGCTGAGAACCATTTTACCCAAAATTATGTCAGACAATGCCCTCCTGAAGTAGCACAGATATGGATACGGACACTGACATACGAATACGGAGATGCGTATAATCTCTAAAATGTAGGACACGGGACACGGATCTATATATTATATAATTTTGAATTATATAAATTGAAAATAAATATTTATGTGCAAAAGTATGTTTGAGATTTCTTTGGGAGCATGAAGATATTTGTCATGACTGGTTCAAAAGGATTTGTTCCTTATTTTTATAATCATAATAAAATTTTATACAATAAATTTGAATTTTTAGAAAATTATTGTATTTATATCTTTTAAAATTGTGTTAGAACCGTGCTAGAATTTTCAAAAATCCAACAAATATTTTTTGAATTGAACACCTTCACTCATAAGTGTCGTACGAGTGTCGACACCGATACGTGTGTCCGAAACGGATACGCTATTTAAGATAAGTGTCTAAACCTCATAGCTCCTAACATTAATATTGGATGGTATTCTCAGGATTTTGGACACCATCGGATGCTACTGCGGCCACTATAACCACTCCAGTGAAGTGTGGCGCTATACCAGTGCATAAAGAGTGTGTGAAGTTAGAATTTCTCAATTAGCTAGAATTTAAGTTCTGTGTTTTGGACTGTATATTTTGATCCTTTCAGTATGCTGGTTTCATTTGAAGAGAGAGGCAAACGTCCTTACAATCTCATAAACAATGATCAACAGCAAAGGTTTGGTACTAAAATTTTTGTTTTTAATTTGATTCATACATGGCTCAAAAGTGTAAGGGGAGAAAACATCCAACAAAATTAAAAGTGAACCCCATGAATCCCATAATGGACATGAGGGAACAACTAATAAGATCTACTCTGGTTAAAGTTTAACCCTTTAACCCCAATACTCGAGGCTATTGTCTCATCCCATGTAACCCACACAGCTAATTTTTTTTTTGACTTGGCTATAAACCAAAGGAACTAAACACAGCTAAGGGAGCTTCACGTGCACAGGTATGGAGTCTTATGTGTGTCGAATCCGTAGAACAGAAGACATAGTATTGGCAATCAAATCACGGAGGTTGAAAGACGCATAATATGCAATCAGAACAGAAGAAATACTAATGGGGGTCTGTGTTTGTTTGCAACATACAAGAACTGAGGAAATAGATGTGAAGAAAAGTAAGAAACAGAGGTAGGTAGAATTCGAAATTAAAGAGAAAATGATGGAAATGGAAATGTTGAAAGGCGAACCTGAAGGGCAGGGGAGGAAGAACAGAGGAGCTTGGAAGAAGATGAAGATGAAGATGTTTCCACAGGTAGTAGCTCTGCGAAGGAAAGTCAAAACGTTAAATAAAAAGAGGAGGCAAGGAAGATAAAGGAAAAGAAGAAGATTTTGTGGTCCGTTGATTGAAGAAGCTTCCGATTTGAAGTTCCAGAGGAGAAGGAACAAGAAAAAAAACATACATAGAATTTGGAAGAGGTTGTTTGACGTGCGGAAGCAGCAAGACAGAAACAAAACAATGAATCAACCACTCATCCTCTTTTCTTCCTTAAAATCTATTAACTTCTACCACTTCATCTTTACATTATTATAATAATAACTAAAACATGTTACAATTAACTTTACATTACCATCACTTCACATCTTGCAACAGACTCCATATTATCTTTTCCCATCTTTATATAACTTATTATTCAATATTATATCTTTATTTTTCCATTTATCAAACGAACTCGCTATATATAAATTGGATAGTAATGCTACAAGGAGCAGAAGCATTAAAGATAAGATTTATTATATATTGTGCAATTTAAACA
>Ga0123341_1005229_pt1 | contig 11544 bp, 3 predicted proteins | sample Turbeapinknodule_FD_89959 | JGI IMG/M metagenome (GOLD analysis project Ga0123341, IMG submission 89959) | Root nodule microbial communities of legume samples collected from Mexico - Turtle bean Mexico pink nodule | ecosystem: Host-associated > Plants > Roots > Nodule | place: Mexico: Nepantla... | reverse complement strand
ATATAAACCAGATTAAATATTATTGCTTTTAAATTTTTTAATCTGCTTTAATTTGGAAAGACTTTATGATATATTTTTGAAATCTAAGAATAAAAGGTCTAGATAATTTAAAAATATAAAAGATATTTTCATGTATTTAAATGATAATTATTATTGACTTTAATATTTAATGGATTTCAAAAATATGTTTTGGTATATATAATGATATTTAAGTCTGATTGCTATCAATGATTAAAACTTATACATGCTTAGAAAGTTTTTGAAAATGCCCTTATAGTAAAAAATCTAAAATAAGAAGGTTTAGATAATTTAAAAATATCAAAGATAATATTTATGTCCTACCCTGCTTTATTGAAGAATATATTATTCATTGATATTAATGAAAAGTTTCTAAATGTGTTTTAAAAACAATCAAGACGTAAAAGAGAACGAATACAATGCTTTCTTTTGAAGAGTCTAACAGGAAAATAAAGATTAATTGCATAGCGAGATTTTTGTAAAGAATTTATAGCCTCGGAAAGTTCCTACATTCAACAAAGAAGAAGAAAATAAAGGAAAACATACTCAAGAGAATTATCAAGTGAGAAAGATGCATCCAAGACGTATATAAGAACATTCATTTTATAGCATCTAATAGTAAAGTGACGAAGTGAAAAACGTGATTCAAGCTCATTCTAGAGATATACATCAACGTTCAAACGAATCATGAGAAAGGAAACAATTCAACTAACTTCAAAGAAATATCAAATGAAGATGACACAAAAATTATCAAAAGAAACATTTCCTAACTTAGCGTCTACTATATTCATGGAGAAACAACGTAGCAAAGATAATTGAAGATCTAGTCACAAAACATTAAAGGGTTAACATTCACATCAAAGGATTAAAAGGAAACAATTCAAATTGTTTCTACTTGCTCACAATGCACAATATACAATCAAAGAAAATGTTTCTATGTATAACATCTAATGAGAAGAAGATGATGAAAAATGCATCACAATGAAGAATATTGTTGAAGATACTCAAGATTACAACATTGAAGTATCAATGTTCACATTTGAAAAAATAAATAAACAATTCAAAATACATTAAAACTTCATGACGCATAAGAATCAACCATATTAAAGAGTTTTCATATTGAGCATCTATCGCCTATGTGAACCTTAGAAGAAATCAAAGCTTCAACGGGCATAAACTGAAAGTTATATAAAGATCTTGAAGATGAAGAATAAAACACACAACACCACACATATACAATGTGATCATATACTGTAGTGTGAATAGTCTTTCATTGTGCCTATACCTTTTAGATTTGTTGTTTAGAGCATTCACACTTTGGTGAGTGAGTCATTCATTATAACCATGTGCACTTTCATTGTTATTATGTGTAGAGAGTGTTTTCTCATTATATTAAGAGGTCCTGATTTTAGGGGGAGATTAAGATTGATTGCCTCTAAAGGTAGATAATACTTGGTGACTTACAAATGTGTAAGAATACTAAGTGACCTAAAGAGGTGTAAGAATACTTGTGTACCTAGAGAGGTGTAAGAATACTTGTGTTAACAAAGACTCTTAATTGGGTTGCTCAAGTGGACTAGACATAACACTGGTTGTGGGGTGAACCAATATAAAATTGTGTCTACTTCTCTTTGCTATTACTTTATTAAACACTAACATTATTTTGGTTATAATTCGCGATTTGAGTTCAGACTCCATTCAACCCTTCCTTCTGCAGCCAATTGCACCTTCATTAAACATGTTAGATAGTCTATAATATTAACATGTTAGATGGTCTCACTATATTAAATGTGTTAGATGGTCTAACATGTGTTAAACATGTTAAATTTTCTTATTATGTTAAACTCATTAGACGGTCTCACAATGTTTTAACCGTTAAACGCTCTTGACTTCATTTACCCGCTAAACGATCTATTCTGTTTGATATTTCTAAACTTAATTATTTTGTTATGCAAAATATTTTTAAGCTCTACAACGTTTATTTATTTTTAATAAAACTTTTATTTTTAGTGAAATTTTTATTTTGTTATGTCTGCTGGCCCACGGGTCATCTCTTAGGTAGGGTGGGTTAGCCCACATTGCCACCCCTAAGTGTAACTTGGAGAAGTTTGTGTACTCACTATAACCTAAAGGTCTGTGTACTATTTATAACGTGAAGAGGTTGGTGTACTCATTATAAATACTTATTGATTGGTGGAACCTCTTAAGCAGTTTACTTGAGAGAGAATTGGATGTAGCCCAAAGTTTGAGAGTGAATTAATATAAAAATATGTTTCTCTAATCTTTATTTTAGTGTTAGACATTGTTCTGCTTGTGTGTTCTTAATATGCTGCGAACTGAGTCTAGAATCCACTAAACTCCCCTTTTGAAGTGAGTTGTTCCTACACTTTAGGCATGTATTGCGGCAGAGGTCGCGAAGCCAATCATAACAACTCTATATTTTTGTTCTTCCTCACAATGCTCTATTTTGAAAGGGCATAAGGTGTTATAATTTTCTTCCAACCTTCTCCCTATCTAGTTGTTTTCCAACATGAGCACATTAATCTCTTTGTGCGTCCTTTCCCCAAATCATCTAACTTGTTCCTGAGTTTGGCTAGCATCACTGTCTTGTTTACGTGATTTTCTTGCAGTTCAGGTGATCATTCTTGTTGGTTATTTGTCATGTTCCTTATTGTTATGTTCTTTGAAAGTTCAACTGGATCCATAATGGAACCAAATATTCTTATAAGGACCATCATAATCTTATCTTTTATACCAAACTTCTTTCTCTATTATCCATTATGTACTTTTCTTCTCTCTTCTTATCCAAGATATACTCTTATGGTATTTGCGAGAGAGACTTCAATATTGAAGTTAGTTGCAATTATTACAATAAATTCGTAACAATGAACATTAGGTAGAATGTCTAAATTATTTTAATACATTATTAATGTTTAATTATCTAATTATTTATTTAATATATATTATTTTACAAGAAGGATAATCATCTCGAATAACGTTACTTACATTTTATAAATTTTTGTAGTAAGTATGATGCCCGGTTTAAATGATTCAATGATCTTACATAAATTTCATTATATAATAAGAATGCATTATAAATCCAAATTTAAACTAATAATATTAAATTATAAATTTATAAATTTTAAACTCGATTACATTCAAACATGATCGATCAAATATTGAAAAGTAGTCTTATTCATTGCATAAATGATTACTTTATTTCTAAAGATAAATAATGAAATAATTTTTTAACAAACAATAAATTATTAAAAATGGATAAAGACATAGAACATAAATAAGTGCTCGAATTGTTACAAGATCACAAAATGAGAAAAAATTTCTAAACAAAAATAATTAGCAATGAAAGAAAAATAATACCAAAGAAAAGTTTCAATGAGAATTATTGAACAAAGCCATCCTCATGTTAAAGCATTGTGTATTGGTAACTATACATGCACTCAGTCTCCTAAAAATAATAACTAATACCTTAAAAATATTTTAATTATTTAATAAAAATATAACAACTAAATTAATTAAAAAAATAACCTCAATTTTAATGTCAGTTTTATCCTAATTAAATCGATTAATTGGATATAAATTTAAACTAATTCAAATCTAAATTTAACCTAGATTAAAAAAGTTTAAATTAATTTGTGCAAGGTATCTTAATTTCAAATTCAATCAATTTTATTATATTTGAATTGGTTTTAAATCCATACCCACCTCTGCTTAAGGGTTAAGGTTAGGGTTGGTAGGATGTGAGAGGTGAAGGTAAGCCATGAAATTGACAAAAAAGGATGTTTGAAGAAAACAAAATTATTAAGTACATAAAACAAAACATCAATAATAGCCATGATTATAACAAATGATAAAAAAAATACTTGTAATTTTTTACTTAGGAGTTTACCTAATCCTAACCTTAGAGTAATGGTATATAAGTTAAAGCACAGGTTGCTTCATTATTTTCTCATTTTGCTATGTCTGGCTCTGGCTCATAAACCAATGACTGATTTTCGAGGAACAATCACTGAAAAAGGCATATAAATGAGGAAGAAAGAATCACAAATATGAGATAAAGAAAAACAGCATGGACCTTGCAATATTATTTTAGAAGTAGCACAATAATTGTGTTGGAATAGAGCGAAAAGTTTTTATATTTCACAGAAATATTGCAAATAGGTTGCAAAATTGCTACCAACACATGGAAGGCAACTTAAAGGTGAAAGAGAAAGAAGAAGGCACATGTCCTGTTCTTCGTATATAGTCTACCCTTTCGGTAGTCCTCAAAGCCTTGTCATTCATCTTCACCTGTGCATTTGCTCGTTTCTCTTCGGCTTTCCTCTTAGTCGAAGCCAGTTTATTTGCAAACCTTTCTTGTGCCAAAGCTTTCATTCTCTCAGCTTTCACCTACTCATTCAAACAGATCCATTTCTTAGAAGGCCTAATCAACATCATCAATATGCTAAATATTCTACAATACTAGTGTCAATCACCTTTCAAAACAGACTAATAATACTTTGAGATATTAGGATCTTATACAAACTAATTTGAAGATCAAACTCCTAATCACTTACTTAAGCACTATAATTATCTATTAACTATATGCACAGTTCAATAATTCTGTTTTGACAACACAATGCACCGATGCTCATTTATTTTGCTGTGTCATGATGATAGTAAGTAATTCCACATAGGTACATACACAACAAAATGTGCAGCTGTAGAAATGTAAATGGTACGGTTGTATGCAGGAAAAAGCAACTTTACTCAAACTTTAGCTCACTCATGAAAGCAATGCATGTCTGCTACCTAGAGGAGGTTGTATCAGTATTTCGTAAGATATACATAACTATGCATCAGTGTACTGTTTTGAAGCGATCAATTACAGAGAGTACTTGCTTAACCCTTGTGCTATTTCAGTGGATCAATGACAACTCGAGGGAGTTTCATAATATATACATTTTCTATTCCCTCCATGGGGAATGAATCCAGGAATAAAATAGGAAAGATCAAAGGTCCCTGCCATGCCATGAGGAATAATTCTCTTTGTCAGTCTATTTCACAGACCTTTCAACTTTACTGAGATGTGCTTTGGAGTTGTTAACAGGGCATGAAAAGATGAGCTATCATCTTCATTTATAACAACAAATCGAGGGAAAATGGTTGTACTACAGTGTACTACAATGCTAACCTACAACACCATTTAAGAGATATGGGAAGATCTACTTTTGGAAGTACCAATTTCAGAATATCTTATTGATAATATGCTAGACTATAAGAACAACAATAAATTCAGTAAGGATTATACCTCCATTTTCTTCATCTCCATTTCAGCTTTTCTAATCTGGTGATTTTCCCAGGCTTGAATCTTCACCTCTTCCCGCTTGAACCTAAATAAAGTTTTAACAAGCAAACTTTGTTAGCAATCAACAATCACATTAAATCCTTCACTCCTAAGGTCCATGCATGGACCTACCAAGAAAGCTCACTTGACCTAGAACATTTTTCCAAACAAGAGTACAATTTACTTTTAAGTGTTTAATAATGGAAATAAACTATATTATTACCTGAAAAAATAAAATTAGTGACAAATTTATATGTAATTTTGAAACAAATCATCCCTAAAATCACTGAACTTTGTAATTATTGAAGGAAAAATCATCTTCCTTCATTAAATTCAGTCACTAGTTCATTGAATTTTAGCATTTGATCATAGAACAAGTTCAATAGTTAAGTAATTACCTGGCCATATATTTGGCACGTTCTGCCTCATCCCAAGCCATTGCTCGGCTTTCTAGAGGACCCCACTTTCTAGCTTGATCTTCAATCCTCTTGCAAGGGCTCGTTGATCCTTCTGCACTGTGCCTAGCAGTTTCTCGGTCACCGTCCACAACTTGTAACCCATTTTGACCCCTCATTGGAGTTGAAGTCCCTGAATGAATGGGGCTTCGAGTTGCAGGAGTTGTGGCTCTGATTGGGGTGCCAGTTCTTGAAGGCTCTTGACTAGCAATTGGTGTCATCTCAGTCCCCATGTCTCTGAAACATATTGATTGGACTTGGATTGTGTTTTCTGAAGGCTTAATATTGTTTCTCCAATTTGACTCGTCACATTCTACCCTTTTGGCATCAGCTTCGTATTGAGCAGCAATGGCATTGGAACTAGCTGTGGTCATGAAATCATGACATGCATCATTGTCTTCCTCTTCCTTCTCACTACTTGAGTAATCATGCTCCTTCTGTGGCACAGGAGCTATCAGTCTCAAATCATCTGCGTTTGAGTTTCTTGGTCTGTTCTTGGAGTGGCTTTTCTCTCCTCCTTTTGACAACCCCACAAGCCACTTTTGTGCATCGTCCCACTTAGAAGGGGTTGGTTTTCCCATGGATGTTCGATGGTGGTGGGAGATACGAGTCGCATCCTTTCCTTTGTGAAACTCTGAACACACAACACTGTTACTTGAGATCTCTTGTGTTGGTCCATGGTTGTTATAGCACCCTTTGTCTTCTACGTATCTCATTCTCAAAGATGTCTTTCACAAACTCAATCTTTTGAGAAGAAGAACAATGGTAGTCCAAACTCTACACAGTAAAAAATTTCAGGATCTACAATTTCTGCTCTAGATCCTATATATAGAAAATCAGTATAATCTATGTTATGTCTTGAGATCTTGTTAATACTCAAAACAAAAAAATATATAATACAGGCCTAATGTAAATTGAAGTTGTCTATTTAGTTGTCTTTACAAACATGAAACTAAGAAATGTCAAAATAGCTATGTAAAGACTCTTGTTGCTGCAAATACTTTAGTTTGAATCCTGAAAACCTTTTACCTAAAATTAACAAAGAACTAAAGAAAACCTTATGCACAATGCTTGGAAGCAAAATACAGTCACTCATCAAGTTACACACTTGAATCTATGTTGTCAAGGTTTTAGGAATGTAGTATGAGACATCAAAACAGAGTAAATGAAGCTAAAAATGGAGCTCACATGTTATAGCTTAGTATTTAAGAGAAAAATACCTTATTTCAGACCATGAAATTCTGAGAGTTGCAGAGGCAAAGATGAATTTTCAGATCCATTGAACATTATAATACTACCAAAATACTATGCATGGTTCAGAAAAGGGGTATCCTTACGACAACAATAAATAAAAAAATGGTCAGAGGAAGAAACATAGATGCATAGAATAGCCATTTATCTTGGGAATTGGTGGACTTTTTTTACTGAACAATGCAGGTGCCATGTGGGGTGGAATCCACATTTCATCTTCAATGTAAGGTGACAGAGGGATCGTGGATGTAGTATTTTGGCAGAGAATGACTAAGTAATTTACTATTTTCCATTCCTAACCATTGAGCATTCATGACAAAGTTATACTACTTAAATACCCAAATGAAATTCATAATTATATTTTTAACTTCTTTAATACAAATTATTCATACAGTATTATAATAAATTATAGAGTAATAGTTCTGTTAGAAGTAATAGTTTTGTTAGAAATGAGCATGAACTACATCATTTTTTAATTAATAAAAGTAATGAGAAATAACACAACTTCAGCAGTGTTCTTTTTCGGTTGAAGTGTCATGAGATGTCCACTATGTAGGCAAATAATATTGTACTGTTTCCTAGGGAAAGCTGGTTAAAACTTTGGTTGTACTTTTAACGGCTACTAGATTGAAAAGAATAGTATAAATAGATGACACGTGTACGGTGGGATGTCTGAAAGAACATCGACAATCTGCGATACTCCTGAGCTGAAGTAATAGAGGTTTCTGACCTTTTCACGTGATACTTATACGCTTCCAATGAAATGACGCAGACAGTTTCATAAATTTGATTGTTTCGGGAGGGGTCCATCTTGACCACAAACTAACTATGGTCATTGCAGTCACAATAATGATGATTAATGCAACATGACTTAGCATAGAGTTAAGTCTATTTCCTACAAGATAAACATGAAAGATGATGGAGACTGAAACAAGATGGAAGTGAATGGTTTCTATGAATGAAAATATAATCAGATATTTTAAAAAAAAACCATTAGATTTGAAAAAGATCCAGACAGAGTAGCACATATTTGCACAAAACATTGTTGTCCATGTTTGTTTTATTTCCATTTGAGTTTCATAATCAATTAATGCTACCATATTTTTGGTTAGATTAGTCAAGAAGAAAAAGAAATGGAAAGAAATAAACTAAACATAATATTTTAAATTTAGTGAATTTGAATCACAATAGCTTTGGGATATGAGAAAAATAATTTGTGACTCAGTGGATAATTTTTTCTCATATAACCACCATCCACTCTCAATTATTATTAATTGGATATAACATAACATTTTATAGATCTACTAGTTAGTAGACTTCTACTATTTACAGTTTTTTTTAAGAAAATAATATATTTTTTGTATTTCAATGTAAATAGTAACTTAGAAGAAAACTAGAGAACATAATAAAGAGATAATTATTTTTATCATAACGAAAAGGTATGTTATATTGATAAAAAATAAGTAAAAAAAAATCAAAAGTAAATTATTTTATTAAAAATTGTTTTGTTTTATAATTTTTGAATTCTTTTATTATATTTGATGTGAATTCTTTTAAATCTACTTCAAGAAAAAAAAATTATAGGTCATGAACTCCATCTAAAAAATTAACCCTAAGTTTATTTGAATGATCCTTAAACCCTAAGTTTCTTTGAATGGTCCTTAAAATCATGGTTAAAATTATTGTTGTTGTATCCGTTTACCAAACTAGTAGAGAGAACTTAACCTTGTAAATGTTGAAAGATGTTACCTCTTTTTAGTGAACAAATATGTGATATTTTGATTACACCTTAGACAATCTTTGATTTAGCCAAGTGTGGTTGTTTATTAAAACAATACTCGTTGAGTTAGTCATGAGTGACTACGAGCCAAAATAATATTCGATTTTAAATGTTAAAAGTGATACATTCTGAAATAATACTAGTATGAGAGGACTGACTACGAAACAAAACTTATTTGTATCTTGCAACAATAGTTTGTTTAGTGAAACTCAATTAGTTGATTGAGAATTGGACGCAATCTATGCAATCAGATGGACTAGTGTAAAAACATTTTGAGTAATTTCTTCCTTCCTTATCTAAAATATATTGGATGTTATTACATCTGCACTAACCAAAGAAGGAAAAGTTTTTTAACTCAACTTTTAAAAAGGTTTTTGATTGATCATCTGTTGAGCATAATACTATTTTGAACGAGTACCATCATATGATATCTACAAAAGTTGCAAAAATATTCTTGATGGAGGATCATCCAACCACCACACCTTTGGCTAAGAGGAAAAGAGAAGATAAAGTGTCATGGAGGAAGACTTTGCATTAAAGTGTAGAAATGATAGGATTTTCTTCATTCTTCTTGGTCTTGTAAATAAAAACGTGTAGGAGTGGACTTGTAAAAAATATATAGAAGTAAAGTATTTTGTATAGGAATAAGATTTTTCATTTGTAAATAGTATAAGCATAAGGGGGTCTCTAATTGGACCACAATTAAGGTTGATTGGGTGGTCAAAATCCTAATTTTCAAAGTCAAACTCATCAACCCCAATTAAGCTTCAATTGGAGAGTCAAAACCCTAGAAAGGAAGTCCAAATTCGGCCAACACATAGTCATGGGAAGTTAGCGCTTATAAAGGCTTAAAATTTCCTTGTTTTGCTTGATGGAGGGCTTTAAGTAGGTACCAAAATTCATTCCCTTGTGCATCATTGAGGAAAGAGACTTATGCATCTATAAATAAGACCTTTTACTCCTTTTTGTAAACACTTTGAATTTTAATGATAATTGAATTCCTAATTGAATGCATTCTTCTTGTTCTTTCCAAGTCATAAAAATAGGAGTATTCTTCTAGGATCTTCTCCAAGAAACATTCCTTGGGAGAGGAACCTCAAGTTTCAAGAATCTTTGTAAGAGTCTTAAATATTTTTCACTACAAGAAAATCATTATATAGCAACCAAATTTAGAGACAAAAAATAACAAGTCATTATATTGACAAAATTAGATACTATTTTAGAGACTAAAAAATTATTGGTATCTATTTAATGTAGTTTCTATTATTAATAAAAAAATATAAAATAATTTTTAAATTGGTATCTAAATTAGCTACCAAGGTTTTAGGTACTAATATTCTAAATTTTAAATTAGTCTCTAAAAGACTAATAGAAACAAATTTATAATATAAAGTAGTTAGTAACTAAAGTCTTGATATCTAATATCTAGAAACTAATTTATAAATTTTTATTAATAATAAAAACTATATTAGATACCAATAATTTTTTTAGTTTATTAAATAATCTCTAATTTACTTAATATAGTAACTAATTATTTTGGTCTCTAAAATTAATTTCTATTTAATGATTTTATTGTAGTATTTGCAAGCCTTATGTTGCCCAGTCATTTTTTTAAAACACAATTCAACATTCCTTCTTGTGTTTAAAGATGGAGATATGCATGAAGTCCACACATCATTAGCTGTGGCAAATCATCACCGGTGGTAATATAAAGATCTCATTCCCAGAGGAAGACTGGGAAGAAAAAGAGTTTTAACCAAATATATTTGATAACAAAGTAAAGTACACTCTCATCTATGCCTTATCTAAAAATGAGTATAAGAAAGTTTTTTTAGGTTAAAGACATCCAAGAAAATATGAGACTCCTTGATCACCAACTACAAGGGTAATGAGGACGTACAACTTAAGAAAGTTGTCACCCTTACACACCAGTATGAATCTTTCACCATGAAGGATGGTGAAAGTGTGGACGACATGTTCTTCTAAATAGGCTAGAGGCTCCTAGGCATAATTTCTCTAATATCAATATGAAGTTGTTGGATTGCATGCCAAAGATTTGGGGACCCAAGACAATGACCATTACAGATGATTGTGACCTGAAAAAGCTCATGTGGGATGGGCTTCTTGGAATCTTGAGGGTGCATGAGGTGCATCTCCAAGATAGAAGTCCAAAGGAAGCCTCAATCAGATCAGACTGAGGTCTTAAAGTGAAGGTCAAGACTAATATTGTTAGATGACAATACAGTAGGGCTTTCAAAGCTCTAAGCATCTGTTTGGATCAGGGGTGCATTGTTCCTGCAGTCGAAAGTGAGGGTACACCCCTATTTGGATCAACAGATGGAAGGGGGTGAGAGAGCGAGAAAGTGGGGGAGAGGGGGCTGAAAGCTTCTTCTCAAAGTTGCAGAGAAATAAGGAGGATAAGAGAGAAAGTCCTACACAAATATGTAAAATGACTTATATACCCTCATTTCTATTCACAATATTTACTTTAAATTATTCACATTCCACATTTTTTTAAACTATACTGCATATATAATAAAACATAAAAAATATTAAATATATTTTATTCCAAATATATTTAAAATAATGATAATAAATATTAATTAAAATAATTTAATTTTATTCCAAATAAACTGTAAATATCCAAAAAATATTTAATATATTCATAATAAAAATAAAAATATTAAATATATTTT